>ERZ772799.99-NODE-99-length-35416-cov-3.822969_pt1 | contig 35416 bp, 28 predicted proteins | sample MGYA00511345_ERZ772799 | MGnify/ENA primary metagenome ERZ772799 (study PRJEB29015, sample SAMEA2738037) | human oral metagenome | biome: human oral; feature: human-associated habitat; material: saliva | place: China | collected 2238 ... | reverse complement strand
TCTCGTGGTCCCCGTTGCGGGTTCGCAGGTGCGATGTCCGCAGCTCGGCGGTCGTGGCAGGTGCCCTCACGCACAAGCTGACCAGGGATTCGACGATCCGTGGCGCAACGAGGCGATTGCACGACATCCCAAAGGACAAGCACAGGTGCCAGTGGGGTCGCTACACCTGGGCGATGGATCCTGTGACGGATGAGGGTTCCGGGCAGGACCGTCCTGTTCTGGACTGTGGGTGGGTTCAGCGGCGACCGGGATTGGTGTCGAAGGGGCGACGCCATCTGAGCCCGGGAAAACGGGCAAATCCGGCGTCCGTGGTGATGAAGGTGGCGCCGACCTCGATGGCCATGGCCGCCAGAAATGCATCGGGAATGACATTGCCTCGGGCCCCGAGGTCTCGGCAGAGGTTCTCGAAGATCCGCCAGTGCTCTCTTCCGGGGCGGATGCGGACCGTCGATGGGGCCGTCAGCACCGTCTGGCAGAAGTCCAATGCCACGTCGGGAGGTGTTGGGTCGCGAAAGACCCTGTGGTTCGTGACAATCCTGAGGAAACCGGACAGGATCTGCTCGGAGACCCCGAAGGGTTCGTCGCCCGACAAAGCGGCAATGAGCCATGCCGTGTGCTCGTCGAATCGAGGGGATTCGGGCCGGTGCGCATAGATGAAGAGATTGACATCAGCAAGCAGCACGGTCGCCATCCTCCAGGAGGACCGCGAGGGCTTCCTTGTCCTCAAGGTCGACGCCCGGCTGGAAGCCGCTACCGCCGAAGGTCGGCAGCGTGATTTTGTGGCGTGGCTGTGGTTGCTCTGCGAGCAGGACCTGCAGACTGTCAGAGATCACGTCGCTCAGAGTCTTCCCTTGGGAGGCTGCCCGTTCCTTGGCGCGCCGCAGCAGTCCTTCGTCCAACGTGATCGTGGTGCGCATTGATGCATCATAACATCTACCGTCTGCATCAAGATGCACACTGGCTCGTCGCGTAGGGCTGCTCCTCAGCGGTGGGTGAAAGATTTGTGCGATCTCGTGAAAGATTGTGGAGCGTATACGCCACAAATTCTTTCCACATGACATAACGACACGGGTTGCCGGGGCTATGGATTACTCGCCCTCGGGTTTGGTCAGCTGAGCCCGAAGATCATCGGTGGATATGCCCATCAGCGACGCGACGGGCAGCAGCGTGGTGTGTCCCTGGCGGTGGGCGGCGAGCAGGTCGCGCACCAGAAGGGTCGGGATGCGGGGTTGGGAGGCCTCGGCCACGCGGGCGGCGTGGTCCTGCTGCCGGCCCAGGGTCGCGACGACGTGATCCATGTCCACCGTCAGCAACCGGTTCCGTTCGGCCTCGTCGATCAACTTCAGGTTTCCCAGTCGGTGGGCCAGTACGGTCGGCGAGACCCGCAGCTCCCAGGTGAGTTCCTCGAACCAGCGCGAGCCCCGGTGGATGCGATCCGCCAGGGCCGCCTCCGGCATCAGCAGTTCCGTGGCGAACGCGTTGGCCCGCATCTCGCCTTCCCCATCATGGGTGTAGACGTTCTCGTCGGTGTGGAGCTGCTGGTCGTCGCTGGCTGCCAGATGCCCCAGCGCGTGGGCCAGGGTGAATCGCTGACGGGTGGGTACGACGGAGGTGGCGGCCAGGATCAGCCGGGTCGACTCGGTGGTCACCGCGAGCCCGTCGAGCCGCCCGAGGGGCTGGATGGCCACGTCGACTCCGAGATCTGTCTCGATCAGCGTCGCCAGATTGGCTGCCTGTTCCACGGGGGAGTGGAAGCTGTGGCGCAATCGCTTGGCCAGCTCGATGCCCTGTAAAGCCCAGCGATTGCCTTTCAGGTCCCCGGCCGCGAAGCGGATCTGCTGGGGGAAACCGAAGCCTTCCAGGGTTTCGCGCAGGTTTGTCAGCTCGCGGGCGCGGCTGAGTGAGGCACTGGCGCCGACCCCGTCTGATCCGGTGCGCGCCGCCGCGGCGAAACCGTCCTCGGTGCCCGTCAGCAGCCAGTCGACGGTGACGCCGCCCTGCTGTGCCGCGAGTGCCAACTCCAGGAATGTGAACCTTCTGCGGCCCGCGAGGGATTTGGACAGTTTGGTCTTCTCGAGGCCGATGCGTGCCCCGAACTCCGTGTGGGTCAGGTCCGATTCCTCGATCAGTTGTCGCACCCGTTCCTCGACACCCATGGAACGACCCTACAGATGAGTTGCTTCAATCGCAACGAGTTGCGTCATGCTCTACCGCAGTCCCGGAGTGAAGCCCGGGTGAAAGATTTTCGCGACGTCGTGAAAGGTTGTGGAGCGCGTACGCCACACAATCTTTCCACATGACATAACGACGACACCGGGGCCACACCCGTGATCTCGGGTGCGAAGAACCCCACCACGTGGAAGGACGCCGGTAACGGCACCTGGGCGACCGCCCACGACATGGTGCGGTTCTGCGATGTCTGCACCACCAACGCCGACCCGTCCGTCGAGGGTATGGCCGCCTATCCCGAACAGGTGTTCGTGGACGGCCAGCCCCTCACCCAGGTCGCGACCAGGGACGAGGTGACGTCCTCCAGCTTCTTCGTCGACGATCCCGACCCCGTCACGCTCAAGGAACCCGGCAACAGCCGGGGCGGCTACAACGTCAAACCGCACACCGGCACCTCCTACGTCATCGGTGTCAACCCGGCCGAGCACACGGTGGAGGTGGTCCAGCACTCGCGAGCCCTGACCATCTCGGCGGCCGGGGCCGCGCTCAAGGGGGTGACGGTCGAGAAGTACTCGCCTGTGCAGGAATGGGATTACGCCGACCCCGAGATCGGTCTTTTGAGCGGCGGTGCCATGGTGTTCGCCTCGGCCAACGACCTCACGATCGAGAACTCGACCTTCCGCTACTCCTCGGCGGCGTCGGCCCTCGGTGTCGCCAACTCGCAGAATTCGACGGTCAGCGGGAACGTCTTCGAGAACAACGGCGCGGGCGGCTTCGGGATCGACAAGTCCAGCAACATCACCGTTGAGAACAACCGGTGGACGTCGAACAACACCTCAGGTTTCAACACCACCTCCTGCGGCGCCTACTGCACCCTCGGGGACACCAAGATCACGCACGCGGAGGACATCCGCTTCGCCCACAACATCGTCGACTACTCGAACTCGGACAAGGACGCCTCCTTGCCGGAGAACTACAGCACGGATCGCCGGATTGGCGTCTGGTTCGACGAGGGAGTCATCAACTCCCAGATCGTGGGCAACTACTTCGTCAACGTACCGGTCGCGATCTTCAACGAGGTCTCCTCCAAGAACATGATCGCCTCCAACATCGTCGAGGGAGCCGGTGTCGGAATCCACGTCTCGGGGTCGGACGACACCCAGATCTGGAACAACACCATCTCGCACGCGTTGACGAGCATCTTCATTCAGGAGGACGCCCGTTCCAAGGGATGCAACGCGCGCGACGAGAACGGTGCCTGCACGGGACCGCAGAAGTGGAGCATCGAGCACGGTTTGTCGTGGGACACCACCGGCACCACGATCTACAACAACATCTTCTCCTCCGAGCAGACCACTGCGAAGGCCGGTGATCCCTGGGCCTTTTCGATGATGATGAAGGTCACCGGTGACAAGAACACCGATGGCTCCGGTGCCGTCTACGCCAATGAGATGGTCACCGGCATCGACCACAACGCCTACTACCGGGCCCCTGCGCAGGCGAACGTGCCCAGCACCACCGTGCTGTGGAACTGGGGACCGAACAAGCCGGGAGACAGCGTCAACGCGGAAACTCTCGCCGATTTCACCAACAGTGAACATGTGACGGCCGCCGGTCGCGAGGCCAATGGCCTGGATCTGCGGGGCAGTCGTGAGGAGAACCCCCTTTTCGTGAAGGAAGCCGCGGACCCGACGGCATGGAAGACCTCCGACTTCCATCCCAAGCCCGTGGATCGCGGCGCCCTGGTCAACGCGGCCTGGCAGGCGTAAAGGTCGCCAGCACATCGGTGAATCCGTGCCGGCGGGTGGGAAGGGACTTTCTTTCCCGCCCACCGGCATGTTCAGGCCACGTCTGCGGGCGTGGAGCGATCGTGTCGAAGGATGTCGCCGGGGACTCATTCCTCGTGGAAGAGCTTGCCTCCGAAGCGTTTCGCGATCTCCTTGCCGTCCTGGTTGGCGGACTTCAGCATGCCGACGACCGCCCACGCGAGGGCGTTCTCGGTGAGGTTGTCGGCCAGGAGGGTGTGGCGGAACATCAAAACGGCGGAGTCGTCGATGGGTTCGAGGTAGATGTGTCCGAAGGTGTAGGAGTTGTCGAGGGCGACGAACTCCAGCAGTTCGGGGGTGAGGGTGAGCTCCTTGACCATGAGGATCTCGATGGTGACGAACGAGGTGGTGTCCTCCTCGTCGACCCGGATGAACGCCCGAGCCGATTCGTGGCGCAGCGTGAAGGTGTTCTCGTCGGCCTTCTGCAGGTTGCTGCTGATCTTGAGCAGCAGCTTCTGCACCTTGGTAAGGGCGGGGTGGTCGGATTTCATGGCAATCCTTACATCATGGGCCGGGAGATACGTCCGGATCGTTCAGGGGCATGGTCCAACATACTTGCCGATCGGTTGTTGCGACACCCGGACCAGGGAGTTCGTCGGGCACGGTGAAAGAAGTCAGTACTCGTACTTGGATGGGAAAATCTCCATGAGAAAATCCCAGACTTCCTGCGGCAGAATGACGTCTAGCGCGAGCACCACTGTCGTGAGGATCACAAGTATCAGGAAGGTTTTCACCCAGTCGGGCATTTCTGCTCCCCCCTCCTGATTCTGCCCTCCGGGCGGTATCTGCCATGACGGTGGCTGACCGGGTGGGGGCATGGTCGGGTAGCGCGTAGCTGCCGTGTCTTCATACTTGGGCGTCCCTCCAGTCGCAGATCGGTGTGGACTCACGCTCCGGTGACGTTGGTTGTCGCCGGAAAGTTCCGACGCCGCTGTAGAGCCTCAGGAGGTCTTTGAAGCCTTCACTTCCTGTCCAGATCCTTCAGGATGGTGAGAATGTTCGGGGTGATCCGATCCGGGGCCTGGCCGCCGATCCTGTCGGCTGCGTGGTGGAACGCCGTCGCCCGCGACAGACCACCGGCGCGCAGGTGCCGGTAGACGGCGACGAGCTGTTTGCCGAGCACCACATCGGTGAGGTCGATGTCGGTGGCGGTGTGCTCTTCTTTCAGTTCCTCGAATGCTCCGTTGCTGATGAGCGGGATCGTCAGGTTCTCGTAAACCCATCGCGGCCCCAGGATGTGTGCCGAGGTGTCCGTGACGAATGCGATGTCCTTTCGGATTTCCTCCCGGGTGGGGGTGTGGCCGTCGGGAAGTGTGGCGCGTTCCTCGATGAGTCCGTCAATGGGCCAGCGTCCGGGGACGTGGGTGGTGCTGAAAGGGTATGACCGCATGATCCGGAACAATCTGGTCAGCCACTCTCCGCGGAGACCGCCGATGGCCTCGAAGTGCGCCATCACGCGGCCCGCGGCGCCGTCGCTGCGGGTGGGTTTGGCCTGGGCGCCGATCTGGACCCGTTCGGCGCGTTTCTGTTCCGAGAGTTGGCTCCTGGCCACCCGGGTCAGGTAGGCGGGGAGGTTCTTGACGACGCGGTTCGGGTGACGTCTGTGGTCGCGGGCGAGCTGGTTCACCATGCGTTCGATGAGGTCGTGGTGGAGGTCCAGGCATCCGGTTTCCTGGCAGGAGGGAAGCAGGCCTGTTCCTTCGGGATCCGCGTGGCCGTAGGGTGCCGTCCGGGTGGGGCAGCTCGTGAGGTGGTGGAACCGGGCTGATCGTTCGGCGCGGGCGATGTGCCAGGCCGCCTCGGCCACGGGGGCGATGTCGATGCCGCGCCATCGTGCCTCCCTGGTTGTTCCGGCTGCGGCTTCCCCCATCATGACCAGCAGTTTTTCTCACCCTTGTGGCAGAAGGTGGGGATGGAACGAAATTGACACAGAAATGGCACAGGCGGTGCCACGCGGGATGCCAGATACCGCATCCCGGTGTAGCTGGTGGCTGTCCGTCATGATGATCTGAAAGGAGGGAACTCGGTGGAATCATTACGAAACCGACTGTGCGGATCCCTCCGTCAGGCATGGAGGATGCGGTGGGGTACCAGGAGTTGAGGGTGGGTGTGTGATGCGAACCGAACGGTCGTCGATCCGTCACATCGGCCTGGGAACGGTGCTGATTGGACGCGAACCTGTCGCGCCCGCCGGCGCGGTCGTGATCAACCTGCCCGGTGCCGTGCTGGATGTCGATCCAGCACGTCCCGATCTCGTGCCGTCGTGTCTGGTGGGCGACGTCGACCTGGCCATCTCTGGGGTGAAACAGATTTTCGGAAGGGCGGTCGCCAAGGGACTGCTGGACGTGGTCTCCGAGGAGGGGACCGAATCCGGGATCTACCAGGTGCGCGGGGGCGAGGTGCTGGGATTGCTGCGCGGGTTGGCGGAGATCCGCTGGTGCCGCGATAACTCGGACCTACTGCTCGATTCCCTGCTGCTGGAGCTGGAGGAGCTGACCCTCCTGGGCCGCCTTTCCGGTCGGATCGAGGTGGACCGGGAGTGGCGGAAACCGCTGCTGACTCTGCTTGGTTGCCTGACGCAGAGCCCGGAGAGGATGTTGCGCATCCAGGGGCATCCGGCGTCGATGAATCTGCTGCTGGATGCCTCCGATGTTCTGGCAGGACCGGCAATCCTAGATCCCGCGCCTGGGGGGAGCCCGGAGGTGCTCCGGTACGCGCTGGCCGCGGGTGGGGTCGAACCCGAGGACGAGGAGAGCGAGGACATCGAACCCTGCCCGCCACCGGGGTCCAGCGGAGAGCGTGACTCGGAGGATGCGCGGTGCCTGACCGCCCAGGGGGTGTTCGACCTGCGGCTGCACGTCATCACCGGCGAGCGGGGGCTCTTGGAGACGGGGCTTTCCGCGCTGGAGGCCGCGACGGAGACCTGGCGGGCCGGCGGGGCCCAGGCGGAGGCCGCGGCGGTACGGGACCTGCTCGATCTGGCCCAGGAGCCCGATTTCCCCGCGAACTGGCCCGTGCGTCCCAGCGTCGCGGAACAGGTGCATGCGTGTCCTGGTGCGGAACCGGGGAGAAGGTCGTCGGCTCGCTGGCCGTGATGTCGGTTCGCTGGTCTTGGCGTCGGTTTGCTGGGCTTGTTCACGTTTGCCTGCGCTGTGAGGCCAGCGAACTTCAACAAGCCCAGCACAACAGGATTAAGGCCAGCACAACAGGATGAGGGCCAGCAAACCGGGAGTGGGTGGGGACGGGACGGTCGGTGGCCGACGGTGCCGTGCGGGCGTCGTCCCCACCCGGGTTTCCTCACGACGTTCGTGGGGCGGGTTCCGGATGGAGCAGCGTGCGCATCCGGCGGTACGTGGAGGTCAGACGCTCCCGGGTGTTCTCGTACAGCAGGGCCATGCGCGTCTGCTCACGTGGTACCGCCTTCGTCAGCGACTCCTTGGATGATCTCGATGCCCTCGGAGGCCAGGAACGAACCCATGGTGTTGATGATGTTCTCGTCCAGCGATTTTTGTTCCGGTGTGAGTTTGTCCCACGGTGTGTTGAAGTAGTGGCCCTCGCGACCGTTGCGGCGCTGGAAGTGGCTCCAGCGACGATGTTCGGCGACGCTGAGGGTGGATTTCTGCTCGTCGGTCAGTTCCAGTGCGGGGGCGGGGGTCGGGGCTGTGCTGCGACGCCAGTCGAGGCCGATGGAGGCCAGCTTCACCGGGTAGTCCAGTACCACCGCCCGGTTGCTGCTCTTGTTGAACTCGGAGAGCTCCTCCCACGGGGTTTCCACTAGTCGCGATCCCGTCGGGTTGCCTTCCGCCAACGCCTGTTGCCGGTAGCTTTCGTGCACCCGTTTCGCCAGGCGTTCGATGCTCTCGGAGTCCAGCAGCGGCGGGGTGTCGCTGGTGATCGTCCAGCCGGAACGCTGCATCATCTCCGGCAGGCGGGAGGCCAGGTCGAGGGCCCACTGCCGCACGTCGTGGATGTCGGCGTTGCCGGGTAGCGCGTCGGCGAGGAATTTCCGCAATATGAGCTGCATGGAGCGCAGCTGCGACGGTCCCGCCAACGGAGCGGGCTCCAGGGGGATTCCGGTTTCCGCTTTCATGCCGCCCGCCTCCAGCACCTTGCGGGCCGCCCTCGCGTCGTCCCGGGTGAGCAGGTCGACGCCCAGTTCCAGCCGGCGCGTATCGGGCGTGACGTCGACGATGTCGCCTTTCTTGTCCCGCACGATGTCCGTGCTGAACAAGCTCGGGGAGTCCGGTGGCCAGCTCTCGGCGTCGCGACGAAGCTCGGCGCGGAGCAGGTCGGCCTCGTTGCGTTCCAGGACCTTCGGGTCGGCCAGCAGCGCGTCCCGGGAGATCAGCTGCACCCGGTCGGTGACGTCTGTGAACAGGTCCTTCCAGTGGGTGCTCTGGTCCACGATCAGGCCGATGTGGGTGGCGGGGTCCTCCAGCAGTTCCCTGGCGATGGTCACCGCTTTGCTGGATTCCATCAGCGCCAGATAGACCCGGATGCTGCCGACCGTTCCCCTGCCCTTCTCCGGTGGCACCCAGGTGTCGCGGAACTCGGTGACCCTCGCCTCGACGCACGCGGGAAGTAGGGCCATCTGCTCCACCTGCACGGCGCCGCCGAATTTCTGGACCAGGTCGCCGGCCCAGCCGGTTCGTTCGCTCAGGCAGAGGACGTGGGGCCGCCAGCCGTCGTGCTGCCAGCCGAGGATAATGCGACGCGTCAGCTCGGCTGCCAGGGGGCCGTCACCTACGACCACGGGGTCGGGGACGGCGGCGTCGCTGGGGAAGGGCGGGCACAGTCGCAGGGTTTCCAGCGCCAGCTGGGTCACGCGACACACCGTGCGGGCAGCTTCCGAGGAACTGCGCATCCACTGCCGGGCCAGGGTGGGGGAGTCGAACAGCGCCAGCGGTTGGGTCTTCGGGGCGGTCGAGGCGACGCGGCAGACCAGGTTCGCGGTCTCGTTGTCGTCGCCGCCAACTATCACCACGTCCTCAGCGCCGCGAAGCACCCGCGTCAGGTGGGGGTCGCTGAGGTCCGGGAGAACCGAGACGCCCCTGCCCGTCAGCCAGGCCTGGTCGGAGGGGTCGAGGTCGCCGATCACCACAACCTTCGTCCTTGCCTTGCGGTAGGTGTCGTTGCCGGCCAGCGACGCCGTCTCCGGCCCGTTGCCGATCACGACGATGTGGTTCGTGCGCAGTTTGGCGTGGAGGAGTTTTTGTTGCTGTGTGAAAACGGCCAGGAGGACCTGCATCACCGTGATGAACGCGATGATCAGGGCCAGCCAGCGTGCCACGTTCAGGGCCGGTGGGGGGTTCTGAGCCGGCATGTCCAGGACGAACAGCTGGATCGCCCGGTAGAGGGCGTCGTACCACTGGAGAGCAGGGTCGGCCTGCAGCCAGCCGCACGTGCCAAATAGCAGTACCACGACGACCAGCGTCCCGAGCAGGCACCACCGACCCAAGCCCCAGTTCCAGCCCTTGTGATTGTCCATGGCCACATCAACCTCCAGGAATCGACCTCACGATTCCTTGACGGACAGGACGCATCACGTCGGTTGAACCGACCCTCACGAGCGTCAGCAAGTGGGTCGCATCGAAACCATCCTGTGCGTGTCCGGGGGCCTGGGGTTGGGTGGTTTACACTGGGGTTGCTCCCTTGTGATGACCGGCTCGACTGGCTCTGAGGGTGGTTCCCGGCGGGATGGGAAGTTTTTGGAAAACCCTGAAATCCTCGCCGCGGGAACCTACTGGGGAGTATGAAGAATATTTCGTTCTCCCATCGATTCCTTACGACCTGCGTCGTCATCTGCGTCCTGTTCGGGCTCGTTTCTTGTTCCTCCGATGAAGGCCAGAAGCCGTCACTGACCACCGACGGCGTCGTCCTGATCACCAACTCGCACGCCAACGTGCCCAGACCCGACCTGTCGAAGGGTGTGTCCCAGCTGCTGGGCGACGCCCTCGACCAGGGGCTTCCCGTGTTTGTGGTCTCCGCCGACGGCACCCCCGAGGTCGCCGACCTCGGCGACCTGAAGGTGGACACCGTCAACCCAGATGTCCAGCGGGAAAGCCGGAAACAGGTCATGAACCGCATCAAGGCAGGTATCACGGTGCTCCCGAACGCCGACGGGGCCGCCTCCTACGACGCCTTCACGGTCGCGATCAAGCAGGCGAACTCCGAGGGCATGAGGCGCCCGACTTTCGTCTGCATCGAATGCGGCCTAGATACCCAAGGCCCACTCGATATGGCGCGCGAGGAGATCCTCACCAGCGACGCGGAGAGCATCACTGCCTCCCTGAAGGAAACCGGCCATCTCGTCACTTTCAGTGACAGGTTCGAGCAGGCCGACGTGATCCTCCAGTCGATCGGCGCCACCGCCGCCCCGCAGCAGCAGTTCTCGCCGCGCGGCATCAGCAGGCTCACCAACATCTGGAAGGGCGTGCTGACCGCGGGCGGCGCCACGGTCACCGTCGATGAATACCAGCCCTCCTCCGGGGAACCCATCGAAACCGACCACACGGTGCCGACCATCACCCCGCCCGCCGACCCCACCGTCTCCCCGATAAAACCATGCTCCCCGGAGGCTATCTCCTTCGACGGGGCCTCGGGGGCCAGGTTCCAGCCGGAGCTGAGCGAGTGGGTGGACGCGGCCGAGGCCCGCGAGGCGTTGCGGCCGGTCGCTGAGTGGCTCCGGGCGGACGCCACCCGCACCGCTGTCGTTTCCGGCACCACCGCCGACATCCGCTCCGGCGACCCGGAGGAGGGCAAGTCCCTTTCCCTGGCCCGGGCGAGGGTCGCCTCCGACCTGCTCGTCGAACTGGGAGTCGCTCCCGGGCAGATCACCGATGTCCGAGGTCTAGGTCCTCACTATTCCGGCCGCATCGAGGACCGGGAGGCCGACGGCACCCCGATACCGAGTCTCATGACGAAGAACCGCAAGATCATCGTCGAACTCGCCTCCCACTGTTGACCTCCGACCGAAAGGAAACCGACATGACCCGCGCACCCGAGACCACCCCCGAGGAGGCCCACATCCCCCAGGCGCTGGGAACCTTCTTGCAGGAACCGGAAAAGCCCATGAAGTAATCCTGGTGGGCCCGGTTCTGGGACCGCCGGGCTGGTCGCGCCGACCGCACGAAACCTCCCACCAACACCGGTGACATTCCCGTCGCCGACACCCCTTGGCTGCGGAGGCTCCGGGGCGAGTGCGGCACGATGATCGCCAAGGAGCGGGTCCGCACCGAGGCCCTCGTCGCGGTCATCGACCGGGAGCTGCAGGAGCTGCGCGCCCGCCACGACAGGGCGGAGGTCGTCATCGAACAGGCCTCAAATGCGGAGGGGCGGGTCTCGGCGCTGAAGATCACCGACGACGTGGTGGGCGCCGGGGAGCACTACAGCAGCCCCGAGGAGCGCATTCAGCGCCGGTGTCGGGAACGCACCCAGGCGATGGACCGGTTGAGACGACGGCGCGAGGCCGCGGAGGCCGAACTGCTGGAGCTCGCCTCCCGCATCGAGGTGCTGACCCAGGAACGCGCCTCCCACTGGGTTCTTCTCCAGGAACGCTGCCGCCGGCTGATCGAGTACCACCAGCGCCGCGCCGGCACCTACGTCCGCGCCATGGAATGCCGCCGCGACGGCGTCGTCTGGCGGGTCCCCGAACTCGACATGCCCGGATGGGCCGCTGCTCATCTTGGCACCGGCGGCCTGCCCGCCACCCGCTGAACCATTGGAACCCAGGAAAAGAAGAAAGGAACCGACAATGAGCCTCCTCTCGTGGCTGAAGGGTCTACGACGCCGACCCGAACCGCCCCGTTTCCACGAACGTGCACTGCCCGAACCGACGCGGGTGAACCTCGCCGATGAGCAGGTCGAAACCGACTTCTTCGTCCGTCTCCCCGAGTGGAGTTCCTACGGCCCGAACAGGGTGGCCTGGGAACTTCCTGACCAGGCCCGCCAGGAGGCGCGCTACCAGCAGCTCATTCAGGAGCACGCCGAGCGGGGCGGCCTGGACGGTCTGGTGCCGGACCTCATGGACCGCCTCATTCACGAGGAGATGGACGAGCTGCGCCGGCGGGTTGATCAGGCCCATGAGGATGCCGTCGGGATGCTCGACTATTTCCACGAGCAGGCGAAACTGGCGCAGACCCGGCTCTCCTTCCTGGTGCAGGACAGGCGCGGGAGGCTGGCCGTCGCCGAGCAGGGCTATGCCATGGCCTACGAGGAGCTGACCGGGGAAACGGTCGCGGTCCCGGATCAGCAGCCGGTTGGGATTGCCCCCATCCTGACCCCTACCCGCGTTGTGCCCTACCAGCCGCAGAGCCTCGCTCGGGAGGAAGCCGTTGTGGAGCCGCACTGCGACGAGGACGACGGCCCGGACGAGACGTTCGTCCCCGCCCAGCCCAAGCACTGACACCCCACCGGATCGCAGTCAAGGAGAAAACAATGTCATCAACCTTCGTCGACACCGCGGGCATCCCGAATGCCAGGAGCCCGAGGCGCCCTCACCCGGGCCTCTACGTCCCGCGCACTTTCCGGGTGATGTACGGGGTCGGGATAATCGGATGCTTGGTGGACGCCACTCTGGCGCTTCCGGTCATCAACAAGGGTCTCCACCTGCCGATGGGGCTCTCGATCCTGATCATGGCCTTGCTCGGGGTCATCGCCGCCGACGGCGCCACCACCGCTGCCACTGCCCTCAACAACGGTAAGAGAGGGCATGCCGTTTTCGCGCTGATCATAGTGGCGGCGCTGGGGGTCCTGCTGGCCTGGGCCCGGATGACCTACGGCCTGTCCACGGAGACGATCGGCACCGTCCGGACCGATAGGGATGCCGGGAACCAGACCCATGATGAAATCCCTGCGACCATGATGATGCTGGGTCTCTACTGCGTGTCCATGATCAGCGTCTTCCTGGCCGCGATCAAGATCTTCCACCCGGCCCGCGAACAACTCCGCAAGCACGACAAAGAGCGCCGCAAGGTGTCGCAGGAACTCGCCCCGCTGGAAGCCGACCTCGTCGCCATCCACGAACGCATCGCCACCCGAGACGAGAGGTTCAAGAAGTTGCGTGAGCAGCGCGAGCAGGTCCAGCGGCAGGTCGACGCCCGGGAGGGCGCGCTGAAGGCATTCAGCCGCGACGCTATCGCCAGGGCGCTCGGCGATCCGTCGTCGACGCCCCTGGTCAGGGCACCTCATGAACCCGGGAAGGCGCCGGAAGGGTCGCAGGGATCCCCCGTGCCTCCCGGTCGGTTCCCCGTGTAGGGAGCCCGTGGCCGTTATCCCTAGGATGGCGGGGGACGAGAGGAGTCCCAGAATGCAGCCCCAGAAATTATCTGACGAACAGGTGGCGGAGCTGAAACGACCCCGGCCGGTGACCGCCGAACAGCTAAAAGATCTTAAGAAAGCGGTCGAGCGAAATTATGAAAACTACCTGGGATCCATCGAGAAAAAGAATGTCTTGGAGGCGGATAAATATCTCCTCGAGGAGGCAGCTGCAGAGGTTGCAGAGAATCACTTAAAACGTCTTGATGAAGAATATGAACGTACTGGTCGGGCTGTTTTATGGCTGTGCGAGGAAGTGAAATTTAAAGCTGATTGTTCATACAAGCGAAAAGAGATTCTGGGGGATGTTAGAAAGATGACCGGGATCAGCCAGGCTGGCCGGGGGAAAGAGATCTTCCAGGGTTCTCTGGGCGAGATGGATTCCTCGGGGGCATGGCAGGGCATCCCCGTGGCCGACATGCGACATCTGATGGAGAGCCGGCGAACTTCCGCGGAGGATCAGGCCATTGCCGCGCTGCCATCCTTGGCTGCGATCCTGCTGCCCCGGATCCTTGAGGTGCTCGGAAGCCGCAGCGGGCACGGTTCCTTGAGCGCCGATCAGGTGGAGGCCGTGCAGGTGTTGCTGGCCATCGCGGTCCCGGAAATGCCGGCTCCCGAACACGTCGCAAAACTGCTGGAAAACTTCGAAGACGACCTCAGGGAGTGGCGGACCGACCTGGCTCGGGTGCGGATGGCCCGGAAGCAGAACCAGCCGCTGCCCGATCTGGACCTTCGCACGCATTTTCCGAAGCCCACCGGCCAGAGCAAGGTCACGGGAGACATCAATCACGGCAGGGGAAAGATCCTGCTCTGCCTCTACCTGTTTGTGACGCTCGCGCCCGTCGATTCTGCCGTCACCAGAACCGGCGACATGAACGACCTGCTCGACGCGGTTTTCGGGCCGCGAAACAATCTTCCCACCCATTACAGAAGGCTGCTCCAGAAGGCAGGTGCTTGCTTGGAAAACGTCAAGTCTGAGTACCGGGTGGACACCGAAGAACTGCACTCTCGGTGCCGGACCGACAACCGGTTCAAGGGCCTCACTCCTGATCAACTGATCGACATGCTGCACAACGCCGAGGACCGTTACGCGAGGCTCGTGCCCGGCCAACGGCGCCGGCCTCCACGGTTCGCGTGTGTCCTACGCTGCCAAACCCACCATTCCGATTGAGAGAACCATGATATGACCGACGAGAACTTCTTCGACGCCGACGTCGAATTATTCCGGAGACTGTTCCGTCCCGCCCCGGCGGAGGCCGCAGGCCTCGACGAACTAGCCGACGGATTCACCGAAGCCCGCGCTCGGCGCATCCTCGGTGACCCGGAACTGCTTGATCACCTCAAAGCCCTGGCTGCGTGCGTCGAACCCGGCGACGGCTGGGTGTCGCAGGCAGCCGGGGAGGCCGCTCCGGCCAGCCGGGAACTGCTGGGGGTGGCGCTGGCCGAACGATCCGACGGCCTGATCCCTGTCACCATCACCCGCGACGACGAGGGTGTCCTGCTCACCCCCGAACCCCTCGCGAATGTGAAGGTGGACCAGCTGGCGGCAGTGGAACTGCCGGGCGGTTTCGTCGCGTGGTCGCCGCAGGACCTGGGGCTCGCCCCCGTGGTCCGGTTCTCGGGTCCCGTGATCCCGGACTGGGTGGAGTTCGTCGCCGGAGCGCGCGCCGTCGAGGACCTGCAGGCCAACAGGTCGCGCACCGGCTGGGACCCCCTCGTAGTGGGGCCGCACCCGTTGAGTCGCTACGCTCTCGGCTGCTGGCTGGAGCGGCACCGGCCCACCGACATCCCGGAAGATGCGTTGCAGGCCGAACTCGGGGCGTTGGCCTTCGAGCTCGCCGGGCTGCTGGGCGGCACCGACGCGGCCCGCTGCTGGTTGTTCCCCTTGGGCGCCACCCTTGTTCGATTGCATGACGAGATCCGAAAGTTGAGTGAGGGGAAAAAGGCGCTGGCGAGAGCGGGGGTCGCCAGCGCCACCGAGGCCTACCTAGCCACCTGCGGCGACGCCCCCGAGGCGGCCGACGTGGCCCGTGCCAAGACGGGCGAAACCCTGCTGTCGCCGCCCTTCCGGGAAGAGTTCGCCCTGGCGGCGGGCGGCCTGCTGGACGAGGAAGAGGAACAGGAACCCACCATGCCGAAGGAGTTTCTGCACCAGGTGGCGGAACGCCGTCGCCTCGCCAACTCCTTCACCCCGGTGCCCGGCGACGAACATGACCCGGAACACCCCTTCCTGGCGGAGCTCCTGGTTGCGGGGCCTCGTTGTTGCAGCCCGTGAAATTCATCGGTTTCCCATCATGCGCGGCGTGAAAAAGAGATCTGGACCACGACTCGGGAGAGAGAAACCAGGCAGCACGTGGAGACACGAGTAGGTTCCGGGGCGGCAGCAGGGGCTGCGTAGGGTGCCTCCTGTGCGACTTTTTGCCGCCAAGGAGATTCTGCCGGTCACTTGGAGAACAAGCGCATCCGCAACTCCGGAAGGTTTGCTAACCCGAGTTCTCAGGTATCGGTGGTGGTCGCGATCATCCTGGTTTGGCCCGCATTCAACCTCAAGGGCGACCAGAACCTGGATGTCTACGGTGATCACGGGTGCGGACATCGGGTGGCTCGCGCTTGGTGCCCGTCAAGAAGACCTCTGTTCATCAGGTTCTGTGGATCTCGTTTCGTCCGTCAGATACTGGTGGAGGTTCGTTATGACTGTTTTTGATTGGCCGGGGCGGGTCCCCTGCGATGCGCGGGTGCTGGAAATCGCGGAACCATTGGCTGTGTTCGACGCGGAGCTTCCGGTGATTGTTCTGGGGGAGTGCCGAGGCGGGTATCCGGGCCTGACGGGTGGATCGCGGGAGGTGGTGACGAGGTCGCAGACTCAGCAACCAGACACATACCGATACCAGCAGTGCCAACCGCGCGACGGTGCCGGCGAAGACCGACCTGAGGAAACCGGGCAGACCATCCAGCTTGATCTTCTGGAGAAGCCAGAAACCGGGCCGGGCACACAGGAACAGGCGCACAGAAAACAGTCCCGAACCACCCGAGGGCGCGGGGTGGTGGTGGCGCGGAGCGGTTCTGCGGCTGCGCGAGCGGTGGGTGGTGCCCGCGGTTGCAGTCGGCTTCCTGGTCGTGTGGGTGCATTTGCTGACGACGAGAGAACCGGCGGAGGAGGAGTGAGATGCTCCAAGTGGATAAACAACCGGAGGAGGTCGCAATCATGATGAAGAAACGCTTTTTGCGTCTCATCGTGAGTCTTGTCGGGGCCGCACTTATCGTCGGGTGCGCTCATGGCAAAGAACGAGAAACATCGACATCGGGGGCCACATATGCTGCCGCGCCCTTCGCCGTAACCATCAATGACAGCGACAACCTGACTATTTGGCCGAACGGGGTTCCGCAGATCGTGGATTCCGTTGAGAACGATCTCCAAGGTGTGCAGGTCATCCCATTGCCCAGGAACAAGGTGGCGTTTTTGATGGCCCATTCCTGGTCTTATGCGCCGGAGGATGTGGGTAGGTTGAGGATTGTTAATGAGTCTGGGGAGGGGCCTTCCGTGAGCGTAGAGGCTGGATGCAACAGCATCGCGCCGAGAGGTGATGAAATAACCTTGCTCTGCGTGCAAGAAATCCCGGGTGGGTACAAGGCGCATTTGAAAATGCTTGACGAAAAGATGCAGGTGACCAAGGTCGTTGACTTACGGATCCCGGCAACTCGCATCTCCGGGCAAATTAAATATGCAGAGCCGCCGATGCTCGTAGCGGCGGGTCCGGACGCATTCTGGATCGGATACCCATCCGAGACTGCTTTTGCGCGTGGCGGTGGAAGGGTCATCGTGAAATTCTCCACGACGGGCAAACCCCTGGCCAGTGCTCAAGTCGATGGACTGATAAACAAGTTCGCGCTCGCGCCCGACGGGTTCTCGCTTGCGGTGGAAGGGTACGGCTCTGCCGGAGCGTGCAGCCCAAAGAGTGTCGTGCACGTGATTGATCTCGTATCCATGAAGCAGCGCTGGAACTCCGTGGCAATTCCTGGTGAGTTGCGCGAGAGCACTGAAATTTCTGGAGGCAGGTCGTTTGGTCTCAAGTCGCTCTTGTGGGTCGACAACAACCTGCTCCAAATAGATGGGTACACCTATCCCGACAGCGCAGACAACTGCGATGAATCAGTGCGCCGATATTGGAGGCGTGAGCTGAATCCGAACGAACTGCTGGCGAAGGATGAGCAGATAGAACGAAATGAGTACGAGGAGATCTCCTGGGTGGGTCCCGAATGTGATTCGGTGTTTTGCAAGGCGGGAGAAAATAAGATTGCAATTGTGCGCAATGGAGTGGAAACGATGACGTCGGAAAATCGTGTTGTTCTTGAATTCAGGCGCCCGAAGGAGTGCTCATGACCGAGGATCTGTCTCAAGAGTATGATCTGTTCATATCGTACAGGTCGGAAAGCTCGGGCAGGCATGCCGCTGCCCTGCGAGATGCGCTGTATGCATTCGATAAAAGGCATTCTGGAAAAGGGTTGCGCATCTTTTTGGATCGGATCTCGCTCAGAAATGGCCCGCTGGATGAGCACATCAAAAAGGGACTCGGGCTGAGCCGGCATCTTGTCGTCCTGGTGGATTCGACGACCCGCAAATCACCCTGGGTTGATACCGAAATTCGGACGTGGCTGGAGCTGGGAGGATCGACGGAAAGACTTTTTCTGGTTCGCACCGACCAAGTGAACCTCAGGTGGGGCGGAGAAGACTTCGAAAGCCCTGAACAGCTTCCGGAGGCGCTGAGTGGACTTTTCAAGACAGAGCAGAAATACACCGAGTTCACCGTCTCTCCGCGACGCGCCAAAGACATCGACCTCGTCCCGCTCTACAGCTCCGTGACTGGGCAGGATCCGGATAGCCTGAAGGTTGACGAGTTGCGATTTCGCTCCCGTCAGCGTGTCCGGAACAACCTGATACTCGCTGTTCTATCAGTTCTCCTGGTCGGGGCGATCATCGCAACCATCGCTGCGGTGAGCAATGCGATACGAGCTCAGGAATCCTCGCAGCAGGCGCAGGCGGATGCGTTGGCTGCTGAAGGGCTTCTGACTTTGCCCGTTCTGCCGGAAAGAGCGGTAGACATGATCGTAAAAGCCGGGCGCATGGGGAGCGGCACCTCGATTCGATCGGCGCTCATCGCAGCCGCGCACGAGACAGGTCCTCTGACTGGCACGATGTCCCTGGCGAGGGAGGCAGAGGCACAATCTCTCACCGGCATGTCGGTTGACCCAACCGGTCGGTACCTGACGGCGTGGGGGCCTGGCTCCGGCGAGGGAAAAACGGCTGTTGCCACATGGCTGGGAGGCTCGGGTGACTCGATTCAGTCATTCCAGTTGGATGGAAAAGTGGTCAATCTGATCGAGGTGCCGGGAAATGTCTTCCTCGCCTGTACGGACACCAAGGCGCTGAAAATAGACTGGCACACTCATGAGGTCGAGGTGCTTTTCGAAAAAGAAGATGTGAGTTGCACATTTGATACCGCACTCGCCGGCGTGGCGGTGTTGGCGGTCGGGAGTTACGGGTCTCCCGGTACTGAACGCCTGTTCTTTCACACGATAGAGGGTGTTCAATATCAAGTTGAGGGGGATCTGACCACCTCAAATCCCCAGACCGCGTATAGATTCGTGGAAATGAAATCCGAAGGAGGCTCTTTGGAGAGCAGTCGTGTCAGAATAGCCACGCCCACTGGGCTGACCGAAGAGGTAGAGATTCCCGGATATGTCATTCATGAGGAACCCGATGCGCTCACCATCAAACAGGCCGACGGGAGTCTTGTCGCATTGGTGCTCAAAGATGGCAAACCGGCCACCATCCCGTTGCAGATTCCGGCGGATTCCCATTCGGCGGTGACATGGCTGGATGACAAGAAAGAGCCGCGCTCCATCTGGGTGACGAGCACCGGAACAGTGGGAACCTCTTTCTCCGATTCGACTTTTGTCATGGAGGGAGCCGAAGAGCGTGGATCGCTCGCACTGTATCGATTCGGATACAATGCCGTGCTGGTCCAAAAAGAACAAGATCTTTTCAGGATAACTGTGGGTGAAGACGGTAAGATTGAACCGACTCTGCTTGGTCAATCTCCTGATCAATCAGGATCGGTCCAGACTTGCGGAGATGGCAAGATTGTTGTGGGCAGCAGGTATTTGACCGACTCCGGGAGCGAGCTGTCGAGCAGCAAGGGAGATCTGAGACTTATTGGGTGTCACGTTGTCGAGCTAGGGCCACCGGTGAAAATCAATGGTGTCACTCTGATTCCACAAGGGGTTCTCTCACCAATGCTTGTCGCGGTGAGTCCCTCGGAAGGATTATTCGTTGGACGCAGCGATGGCACCATAGGCAGGTACTCGTTCTCCGCGGATGCAGTTCCGTGGCATGTGGATGAGCAATCCACATCTTTGAACACGCGAGACGGTGCATCCATCCTCTGGGGTGGTTCGGACCTACAGATCACCAGTGATGGCAGGAGGCGACCCCTGAAGAACAACTCAGAAGGAGACTGGTCGTCTTCGAGATGGCTGTTGCCGAGGCCCGATGGCTCCGGTGGAGTGGTCGAGAGAGGAAAAGAGTACTGGGAGGTTCGAGATGGATCTACGCCGAAAAAATTTGAGACGATGCCGGTCGGCATTTCCTATCGACCGGGTCCCGGTTTTGAAACAGATCGGACGGCAGCGGAGAGACAGCAGCTCGTGTGCGACTTCATGCATGGCTCATACCATGATGCTCACGACTGCCTGACGAATGAAAGAATTGAAAACATCCCGGCGATACTCGAATACCGGATCGGTCCTTCCCTTGGCCGCATCGTCGCCTATGACGGAGCTCGTATCAGCATCACGACCTGGTCCATGGGTGACAGTGCTTCCAAACCAAAAACGCGTTATATCGATCTGCCCGGCGGGTGGGCAGAAAGAGCCGCGCTGAGCCTTGATGGAAAACGTATTGCCATCGCTTCATCCAAAATGGCACTGATCCAGGAGTTCAGTTTGAACGGCGATGAGTGGGTGCCGACCGGAGAAGGATACTCATTGGAGAACGTCGGTGCTTCCGCTATCTCCTACAGTCCTGACTCTTCTCTGCTGCTTGTCTTCGCGAACTCTGGAAGATTTGAGCTGTTTGATTCGCACACCAAGAGAAAGCTGGGTGGCGACGGAAACAAATCTCCGAGTGATGAATTCAAGATCCATTATCTCTCTGTAGTGGAGGATGAGGGGTATCTTGTCGCGACGCTTTCCACTGATAGCTTCAACACGTCGCTCAGGATTCCGATCAGGGCGGACATTCTTGTTGACCTGCTGTGCGGAGTGCATCGTGCCTCGGCCTGCGATGAATGAAGGAGAAGGTTGACTTGACCCGGCCAGTCCCATTTTTGAAACCAGGAAATCCTTATCGGCTACTCGATACGGTGTGTCGGGGCCCCACGCCCCATGGCCGCGGCCAGAGTCTTGATAAGACATCTCAAGCGAGCCGTCGAACTACTAACCCATAACCCCCATCCAACCGACTTTGGTGGCTCTTCACAGAAGTGAGTGGATCAGGGGTTTGAATCCGTCCGCGTCGAGGAGGCACCGGGCGATGTAGTTGATGATGCGGCGGGAGCTTTTGGTTGTGCCGTGGAGGTGTTCGGGTAACTCATTTACGGCCTCGGTGGGGCCGTTCGAGGTGCCTGGTTGGTCGAAGAACGCCAGGATGTCGTCACGGTGTCGCTTCATTGTCTGCCCCAGCGACCGTAACTCTTCGAGGCTGGCCGGGACGCCGCTTTGGATGCTGGTGATGAGCCGGGTCATGATCTTCTTCCCTTCGGCTGGCTGGTCGGTTTGGTAGGCCTCGATCACGCTCTGGTAGAGGCTCCAGGTGACCTCGAACGCGACATGCCGCTCGTCGGTGAACACCTTCGCGAGCCGGTGCTGCTGCTTGGCGGTCAGCAGCACCGGCCCGGGTCCGGGCGATGTGTCGGATGCCGTAGAGCGGGTCACCAGAACACCCCCGATGCCCCAGCGTCTCCTACTGGACGCGCTGGGCGGCAGCGGTCGAGCTTGTCCCCATATCAGGGCCACCACATGAAAGGGATCCATCACGGTGGTGACGGTATCGATCGTTTCGACCGCGGCGGTCTTGTAGCCGGTAACCCCGTCCATCGCAACGATCTCGACCCGGTCCCGGAACGCCGTGGTCTGGGCTTCGAGCCAGGACACCGATCGCCTGCTTCGAGCGGCCCTCGACCACGGCCAGAAGGCGTGATGGGCCGGTTCTGGTCCTTGTCGGGGTCAGGTCGATGATGACGGTGACGTACTTGTCCCCGAACCTCGTGTGGCGCCAGAGGTGCTCATCGACCCCGACCGTGGTGACACCATCAAGCCGCTCTGCGCTGTCGACCAGCTCGGCGCCGGCGGCCAGGATCGCATCCGAGGCGGTGTTCCATGCCACGCCGAGGGCGGCACAGATCCGGGCGATCGACATCCGCATCGACCACGATCGACGTGACCGCCACCATGATCGCCTCACGCGACAGCTTCCCCTTTCGACGGCGCCGCCGCCGTGATGCTGTGACGCTAGATCCGTCGACACGGCCAGCACCGGTAGCGAGGAACCACCACCTCCAGGATCGTCGGTTTCCATCCGAGCGGCACGTGCACCAACCGGCGCAACACCGCATCGTGTCGGACCCCCGGCCTGGCGCAGCCCGGACACGGAAGCGGCGGTGTCGTGGGACAGCAGCCGCAGCACAGTGTGGTCGGGTTCGACGCGCTGGGCGGTCACGGAGAGCCCGAGACGGTCCAGACGGCAGAACGTATCGAGGCAGGGTGGGGTAGCGTTTCGCACAAGGACTCTTGGGTTTTCAGTGTGGCGTAGACACCCTCATCCTGCCAACCCGAGGGCCCGCCCCACGTCACCAGGCCCGCCCGAACTCCAGCCCCATCACCCACCGCCTTCTGTGAAGAGCCGAGAAACGCTCTCGCGTCCTTGACCATCCCCACCTCGACCGATGTGCTGGTGAACCTGCTGTGCGGGGTCCGTAAGACCGAGGAGTGCGGCTCATGATTCACTACCCGGATACCGTGCGGTGGAACGAGGTTTCCCGTGAGTTCGTCTGAACCAGTGGGGCTGGCGGGCTCCCCGAGCGCTGGAAGGAAACATGATTGACATCCGGGGTACTGGGATGGGGACATCCTTACGATTACAGATTTCTCGCCACGATCCACCGCGCTCAACCTGTTTACGCGACGCGCCGCTGGGCTGGACTTTCACGAACACCACCTGACGAACAGGAAGCGGTCAGAACCGAATCGAGGTGGCGTAGGGTCGAGGTATGGACTCCACTACCCGGTTTCGCCGGTCGGGTCGGGTCAGGCTGCTCCGGGTGGCCGAACGGGCCGAGACCTGGACCTCCGACTCCGGCAGCCCCATGAACGTTGAACCCGGTGACATGATTGTCAGCTCCGGGGAGCGCACCTGGAGCATCACACCCGATTCTTTCGCCGTTACCTACGCGCAGGTTGAGGGGGATGTGTACGAACGAACCGGCGAGGTGTGGGCACGACCCGCAAAGCCGGGGGAGCGGGTGGCGACCCAGGAGGGGGAGGATGTCGCGGGGGAGGGCCAGTGGCGGGTCACCGACGATGACGGCAACTCGTGGTTCGTCCCAGAGGACGTCTTCACGGCGAACTACCGCCTCGCACCCAAAGCCGGTTGAGCCGACTCAACCGGCTTCCGGAGATATGTCGACACGAGCGTCGGGCGGGGCGGTCTCCAGTTCTATGTTGGCGGCGGCCAGGATGCGGGGCAGGTGGCGCATGATCGCGATGTCGTAGTGCTGGACATCCTTGATCTTGGCCCAGGGTTTGGCCCATTCGTGGTCCCCGCGACCGTTGCGGCGTTCGTGAATGGCCCAGCGACGGTGCTCCAGCCGACCGAGTTCTGTCAGCAGTTCCTCGTCCAGCGTCGCCTCTCCCTCCTGCGTGGGGCGACGCCACGTCAGGCCCGCTGCGGCGTGGGTCACCGCGCTGCCCGTGATGGCCGCCCGGTTGCTGGCCTTAGTGAAATCGTCCAGGTTCTCCCACAGTTCCAGCGCCAGCGGCGAACCCGTCGCGTTGCCCGTCTCCTCGCTGATCCGCTGGTAGGCCAGGTGCACCTGCGGGGCCAGCAGTTCCACCAGCTCCGGGGTGAGCAGCGGGTCGTGGCCGGCGGGACGGCGGGGGGTGAAGCCGGCGCGGGCGGCCAGCACCGGCAGCCGCGACGCCAGCTCCAGGGCCGTCAACCAGGTGCCCGGAGTCTTGTCCCGGGCGAGCAGCCCCAGGATTCGCGACGCCATCGCGGCCAGTTCTGGCGGAGCCAGCAGGATCGCTGACGGCTCCCGCACCCTGGCGGGGGCAAGCTCCACCGACCCCGCTGCGAGCAGCTCCTCGCAGGCCCCGGCGAGCCTCGTCAGCTGCCCTCGCAGCTCCTCCGATTGCGCCTCCCAGGCCGCCCGACCGTCCGGGGAGTGGACGACGTCGGCGAAAATCGGCCCCTCGGACCGGGTGGCCTCGGCGTCTGTGGCGCTCAGCCAGGCGACGTCCTCCAGGATCAACCGGGCCAGCTGCTGCATCGGGGAGAACCGCGGATCCAGGGCCAGCACCGCCGAGTTCTCCAGCGTGAACTGCGCCACCCCGGGAAGCTGCGGCCAGCAGATCCCGCCGGGGGTGATCATCGCGACCCGAGCCTCCCGCACTTCCCGGGCCACCGCGGCTGCGACGACGGGGGTCAGCATGTCGTCGGTGCAGGCGACGATTACCGCCGGCCCGGTGGGGGTGCCGCGTTTGGGGGGAGGAGCGTCCCAGCTGGCCAGCAGCTCGCCGATCCGCCGCAGCACCGGTTCCGGGCGCAGCGACCCCTGCGACCACGAGATCCGCGCCGCCCCGCCCGCCCAGTCGGCCACGTCGCGGGCCCAGCTTTCGTCGCGACCCACGCAGTGCACGACCATCGGCTGGCCCGGTTCGGACCAGCCCGCCACCAGCTCCTCGGCGAGGGTGGCGTTCAGGGGGCCGTCGCCGACGATGATCGGCGGCGGGGCCACCCGGTTCGGGGTCGATGGCGCCACGGCAGCCAGCACCAACCGTGCCAGTCGCCTCCCGTAGGCGGTGGCCCGCACCCGCGGATGCCCCTCCCACAGCGCCGCGACCGCGTCGTCGCGGAAGACGACCTCGATCGCCGCGTTTCCCGGGGCGGCCAGCCACTGAGTGAGCAGCCTCGCCGTGACGTCGTCGTGGACATCGGGGCCGATCCGTCGCGGTCCGGGCGTCACAGTGGCATTCTGAGGCATGGGACAAGTCTGGCATCCGCGTGGAAAGGTGTGACGTGGAGGAAGCGGGACGGCGCCACCGGGTGGTGCAGATCGTCGGTGACGGCGTGGACGGCGACTGGTTGACGTGGCGTTGGAACGACCCCTACCGACCGGTCGGGGTGCATCGTGTCAAAGAGCTCGGGGAAGCGGTCAGGACGTTCCGTGCCGCCCTGCCTCGGGAACCGGACTCGGACAGGAAGAAGAACCGCGACAGCCCGCGGCGGCTCGCGACCTCCAAAACCGTGAGCCGGCAGGACGCCCTGGAGAAGCTGGGGCTGTACGGCCCCCTGACCCGCTACGACGATGAACGAAAGCTGATGCGGGACTTGTCGAAGGCGCTGCTGCCCGACGACCTGCGCCGCCAGCTGATCGAAGCGACCGCCGAGGGGGAACGCGTGGAGGTGCGGGTGGCCCCCAGCCCACCCGCTGCCGTCGTGCCGTGGGGACTGCTCGTGCTCGATGACGATGACATGCGGCTGCTGGATGTCGCAGACGTTTCCTGGATCGCTCCGATCCTGCCTCGCGACATCGACCCGGACGCGCCCGAGGTCACCCCCGCGACGGGCGGTCGGGCGCTGCACATCGTCGATCCGAGAACCAGCCGGGGAAGGGTGCTCTCGGAGAGGTTCGAGCCCTGCGACTGTCACGGGCACGGTGCGGAACGGTTCTTTGCCCAGGGCAACGGCGTGGAGGAGCTCCGGGACGTCCTCGACGCCGGGGCCGGGAAGATCGCGCGACTGCTCATGATCGGGCACTGCGCCACAGGGGCGAGTGACGCCGCCGACACCGTGTTCCTCATGGGTGACGGCGAGGCGAACAAGCTGCGGGCCTCGCGGCTCGTGCGAGAGGCCGGGAGGTGGTCGATGCCTCCCAGGGTCGGGGTGGTGGCGTGCGCCTCGGGCACCGACCTGACCCAGCACGAACCCTTCGGGCTCGGCACCGCGCTGCTGATCAACGGCGCTGAGGTGGTGCACGCGACCCTGTGGCCGCTCCCCACCGACCACGCCATCAGACTCGTGAACGCCAGAGCAGCGGGAGCTTTCGGATGGTTGGCGCAGGCCGTCGACCACGCCCAGTCCGACGCCGACCCGGTGGCATCGCTGTGCGACCTGCAGCGCAGAAAGCTCGCCGCCTGGCGGGAGAGGCCCGGCCTGGGATCCTCCCCGCTGCTGTGGGGTGCGCTGATCGCCATGACGGCACCCGCCGGACGTCGCTGCAGCCCCGGTTCCACCCGAATTTCGTAGCCCGCGGGCTATCAGATTCCCGTTTGCGGATGAGTCATCTAGCTTCAGCGCATACTCTGGGGCTCATGGAACAGCAGGATCAGCAGCCGGCGACCGAGCCGGAGAAGAAACGCGGTCGCTCATCGAAACGCCCGAAGTCCCGCGCCCGAAAGATTGTGGCGAGGACCGGGTTGGCGATGCTCGTGTTGTTCCTCGTCGTGAGCCTGGTGGGGGTGGGTGCTTTCCTGTACCTGTATGCGACGACGAAGCTACCGGACCCGAATAGCGACTTCACCACCAATACCACCTTCATTTATTACAACGACGGGCAGGAGCAGCTCGGCTCCCTGGCCGTGCAGAACCGCATCACCCTCGAATACGACAAGATGCCGCAGGTGATGAAGGACGCGGTGGTGGCGGCTGAGAACTCCACCTTCTTCACCGATCCGGGGTTCTCCCTGCCCGGCATGTTCCGTGGCCTGTGGACCATCGCCCGGGGCGGTGACGTGCAGGGCGGCTCCACCATCACCCAGCAGTACATCAAGATCCTCTACCTGAGTTCCGAACGCACCGCGGGCCGCAAGATCCGCGAGTTGATCCTGGCCATGAAGATGGGTCGGGAGGTGCCCAAGGAGAAGATCCTGGAGGGCTACCTCAACACCATCTACTTCGGTCGGGGCGCCTACGGCATCGAGGCTGCCGCCAAGTCGTATTTCCTCAAGTCGGCCTCCGAACTCAGCCTGTCCGAGGCCGCGACTCTCGCAGCCATCCTCAACAACCCAGCCGGCCTCAACCCGTCCGCCGGTGAGAAGAGCAGGGAACGGCTCCTGGGGCGCTACCAGTACGTCCTCGATCAGATGCTGGCCAATGGCTACATCACTCAGGCCGATCACGACGCGGCCCATCCCGCCCTCCCCGAGTTTCCCGAGGTGCCCGTCTCCGATCGCTACGGCGGCCCCAAGGGATTCCTGGTGGCCCAGGTGGAGCAGGAACTGTCGAACCTCGGGTACAGCGACGCCGAGGTGCAAGGTGGCGGCCTCAAAGTGATCACTACCCTCGACAAGAACATGCAGGACGCCGCCGTTGCCACCGCGCAGAAGTACACGGAGGAGGCCGCGACCAAGGCGAAACCCCAGCAGGACGCGTCTCAACTGCACGTCGCGATCTCGTCGGTCGATACCGCCACCGGCGGGGTCCTGGCGATGTACGGCGGTCCTGACTACACGACGAACTCCCGCAACTGGTCGATGACGCCGCGTCCTGCCGCATCCACCTTCAAGTCGTTTGCGACCGTGGCGGGTCTGCGCAACGGCTACTCCCTTGACAGCACCCTCAAGGGCGACACGTTCACCCCGCGTGGTGAAGGCGTCCCGGTACGCAACGAGTTCAGTGAGCAGTACGGCGATGTGACGCTGCGCAAGGCAGTCGCCGAATCCATCAACACAGCCTTCGTGGACATGACGGTATCCATGAACAACGGCCCTGCCGCCGTCATCAAGGCCGCCAACGACGCGGGTGCCCCGACCGGGGCGGGATGGGATGCCAACAACCGCATCGCCCTGGGCGCCGCCGAGGTGAGCCCGCTCAACATGGCAAACGCCTACGCCAGCCTCGCGGATTCTGGGAAACGCAAGGAGACCCACTTCGTGGCGAAGGTGCTGGACCGCAACGGCAACACCGTCTATGAGGCGAAGAACGAGGCCACCCAGGCCATCGAGGAGAACGTGGCCGCCAATGTCACGGACGCGCTGACCTCCGTGGTTGAGGAGGGCACCGGAGCGAAGGCGTCGCAGCTGAACCGTCCCGTCGCGGGCAAGACCGGAACCAACGGTGTCGATGACACCATCACCTCCGCATGGTTCGTCGGCTACACCCGGCAGATCTCCACGGCGGTCATGTACGTCGCCGGTGACTCCGGGAATGAGAACCTCGATGCCTACAAGAAACCCGGGGACAAGACCTTCTTCGGTTCCGGCTATCCGTTGACGACGTGGGTGGAGTACATGCAGACCGCCACCAAGGGGCAGGAGGTCAAGCAGTTCGACAAGGCCAAACCGATCCAGGGGAAGTCGATCGCCCCGTCGGAGAGCTCCAGCCCGAGCATCCAACCCAGCCCGAGCGGCCACCCCAGCCCGAGCGGCCAACCCACTGAGGAATCGTCGGCTGAGGGCAGGCGGCCCACTTCCGAGCCCACCGATTCGGGTCGGGTCACGCCCTCCACGCAGCCGACCCGCGGCAGGTCGTCGCAGTGGCCCACCAAGCAGCCGAGCAACGATGGCAGGGCCACGCAGCAACCAACAGGCGGTGGAAACAACAACCTGCCGACCAATCCCGGCGACGATGAGCGGGGCCCCGGTGGTGGCCGGCAGGGAGACCAGAACGGCCAGGGGGGCGACAACGGCCGGGGCTGGGAGGAGGACTGACATCCTCGGGTCCCTGCGTCCTTAGTCGCTGTCGTGTCCATGTCGCCGGGGAGTAGGGCATGTGCTGGCTGTTCCGGCAGCTGTTCGCGCAGCCTCTAAGGTGTTCGCATGAACAGTGCGCTGCTGGAGGGCCTCGGAGGGCCTGCCGGGCGTTACGCCCGGCGCTCAGGACCGTGGTTCGATCCGCTGCCGTGGTCGCTGTTGGTCGCGACGGTGCTTTTCGTGGCCTGTTCGTTGCGGCAGATACCGTGCGTCCAGACCACCGAGGGTGTCCGGGTGAACGCGTTCATCACGCTCTGCTACTCGGATGTGCCGCTGGTGTGGACGAGCAGCGGATTCGCGCTCGGCGCTCACCCCTTCGACGGTGGACAGATGAGCTACCCACCACTTCTCGGTTTGTTGCTGCTGGCCGCCATCGGTATCTCCGGTCTGCTCGGGGCGCCCGTCGGCACGTCACTGGAGGTCCAGGCCCAGCTCGACGGCGCGCAGGTGTTCTACGCCGTTTGCATGGTGCTGCTGTTCGCGTGTTTCCTGCTGTGGGTGCTGTGCCAGACCTTCATGGGCCGCGACTCGCAGGGTGGTCGGCGCCGCTCGTGGGACGGGATGTGGCTGGCGGCTTCACCCGTTGTTCTGGCCTCCGGGTTGGTCTCGTGGGACCTTTTTGCGGTCTCGCTGACCGCCCTCGGGCTGTTGCTGTTCTCCACGGGACGACCGGTGTGGTCGGGGATCGTTCTCGGACTCGCGGTGTGTGCTGGTTTAGTGGCGATCGCGGTGGTGTTGGCCGTGACCTCGGCCTTTGCGTTGCGGGGTCGTGCCGGGCGGGCCGGGGCGTTTCTCGGAGCCGCGACGGCCACCGTCGCGCTGCTGCACCTGCCGTTGCTGATCCTCAACTGGGAGGCCGTCGCCGGCTACTACCAGGGTGAGGCGACGAAGAACCTGTCCCACGGGTCGCTGTTCTACCTCGGAAAACTGTTCGGCTGGGAGGTGCGGGCTGCGGGATCGCTGGGGTTGATGCTGACCGCGTTGCTGCTGCTGATCGTGGTGGCGTGGCTGTACCTGCGGGGCCATCGGCCACGCGTGGGCACCGTGGTGGTGCTGTTCGTGTTCCCGACGGTGCTGTTCGGCGCCACCTACGCTCCCCAGACCGCGCTGTGGCTGCTGCTCGCGCTGCTGGTGGGGCGTCCCGGTCGCCCGGAGTGGGTGGCGTTCACCATCACCCAGGTGATCTATTGGGCCGCGATCTGGGGGCATCTGGCCGGGCACCTCAACTCGAACCCAAACATCTACTTCGCCGCCATCATCCTGCGAATCGTCGTGGAGGTCTGGATCTTCGTCTCCTGCCTGCGCGACGCCGCCGACCCGGGCCGCGATCCGCTGCGCACCCCGCAGGCCGCCGACCCGATCGGCGGTGTGCTGAACGAGGCCGCAAACTCATGTGCACGGTTGCGCAGCACTCAACCCGGGAATCGAGCCGAAACGGGTCAGTTTCCGGCTTGAGTGCTGCGTAACCGTGCGATCGGCGGTGGTGCCCGTCAGTTCCAGACGAGTGTGTCGCAGGTGGTGGTGGTCTGGCGGGTGGTGACGGGGATCTCGTCGCCGACCTCGACCCCGGCGCTCGAGCCCCCGACGAACACCATGGAGGCGTGCATGTGTGGGGGTTCCGCGAAGGGGGGTTTGCGACCCGCGATGCTGAACGGCGACCGCGAGATCCCGGCGGCGTCCAGGACACCCTGCGCGAAGCTCACACCCCGTTGCCGCAGCGACCGGGCCGGCGACGGCGCCGACAGGGCGATGCCGTGCGAGGTGCCGCCGCTGACGATCACCAGCCAGCCGTCCCGGGGGGCGCGCGACTGGTTGTAGCCGTAGCGGGTACCGCGGGTGACGCGGTGCACGTCGAGGACGGTGGCGGTGGTTTTCAGTGCCTGCGGGGCCCCCAGCCACAGCTGGGTTCCCATCCGCATCCGGGTCTGCACGCCCAGCTGGGTGCGGAGCCTGCGATAGTCGTTTGCTCCCAGGTGTGAAACCCACACCGCGCCCCGCTGGTGGGCCACGGCCTCGGAGGCGAGGTGCTGGGCCTCCGAGAACTGTCCCTTCAACGGCAGGTGCATGGTCCAGCCCTCGAATCCCAACGTCCCGGCATCCACCGATGCGATCTCCTGCGATGTGATGCCGTGTCTGCGCATTGATGTCATGAGCTCTACCACCACCCGGGTGCCGGGATGTGTGGTGCGCAGCTCGTCGAGGTCGGTGAGACGGGAGACGACGGTGATGACGCGGGGATCGTCGAGCAGGGCTGTGGCCGCGTCGTCGAAGGGTCGCCACGGGTTCAGGACGATCACGTCGTGCGACCATCCCGCCTCCCTGACCGTCGCGACCTCGTGGGCGGTGCCGATCGCCAGGCAGTCGTTGCTGAGGCGTTCAGCCTCGCGGGCCAGGACGTCCAGCCCGAGGCCGTAGCCGTTGCCCTTGGCGACGGGCACCAGCCCCGGGAACTCCTCGTGGACGTGTGTGAGGTGGTCACGCCAGGCGCGGGTGTCGATGGTCAGCGTGAGGGTCATGTCACCGCCGCTTCAGGTATTGCTGGAAGGCGAAGTGGAGGAACGAGTTGATGGGTTTGTCCCATTCCCCGAGGTAGGCGACGGCTTCGCCTCCGGTGCCGGCCTTGAACTGGATGAGTCCCAGCTCCGGATCGTCGGCTGCCAGCCCCTCGGTGATGCCACGCAGGTCGTAGATGTCTGCTCCGGCGTCGCGGGCGTCGCGCATCATGCGCCATTGGATGGCGTTGGAGCCGCGGACCTCGCGTTTCGCGGTGGTGGAGGCGCCGTAGGAGTACCAGGCGTGGGTACCGACGCGGATGAAGGTGGTGGCCGCCACCAGGTCACCGTCGTGTTCGGCCAGGTAGACGCGCATCCGGTCGGGTTCCTCGGTGTTGAGGGCGTCCCACATGGTCTCGAAGTAGGACAGTCCGCGGCCGGTGAAGTGGTCGCGTTCGGCGGTTTCCAGGTAGATGTGGTGGAACCGGGCCAGGTCGGCGCGTTCCCCTCGGGTGACCGTCACCCCCAGTTTGTCGGCTTTCTTGATGTTGCGGCGCCACAGCTGGTTCATTCCCTTGAGCAGCTGTTCGTCGGTCAGGGGTGTTCCCTCGGCGTCGGTCAGGCGCAGTTGGTAGTTGAACTTCGGTTGCCCGGCGGCGAAGCCGTGACCCTCCGCCTGGGGTTGCCAGCCGAGATGGTCCAGGGTCCGCAGCACGCGGGTTCCGGTCAGGGTGGTCTCGTCGGGGGTGGCCTGCGACAGGGCGGTGATCTCGGGGTCGGCGATGGCCGCCTTCACGGTGGGGGCCAGCCAGCGATGGTGCACCACGGTCGGACCGATTCGCACGGCGAACGCCTTGTTGCGGCGGGCGTGGGCGATGAGCGCCTCCAGGTGGGCGTCCACGTCGGGACGGTTCCAGTCGAGGACGGGACCCTCCGGCAGGTACGCCAGGTAGCGGGGCAGTTTCGGTAGCTGCCGATACAGGACGAGTCCCACCCCGGTGAGGGTGTCGCCGTCGAAGAAGCCGACGGATTCGGAACGCCACTCCGGTTTCGCTTTCCCCCAGGCGGGAAGCTGTAGGAAACTCGCCTGTCCACGAGCGGCCACGAAGGCGAGGTGCTCGTCGGCGCTGATCGTCTTGACAGTGATGCTCACGACTACAACCTACCGGCTGTGGTGGTTCCACTGGCGGGTTCCTTCAAGGACGTGTGGGTGATGAAGGTTGGGCCAGGCTGAGTCTCTGTCGTGTGTGGCCCGGCCCAACCGGTCCTCAGTCGGGCTCTCCTGTGACGGCCCGATATGTCTCCAGTATCACACGGATGACGGCCACAGTGGTGAGAAACACGAAAACCGCCAGGAATGGTGCCACGATCATGAGCAGTGTGTTCTGGCCGGTGAATCCGATGACGAGGATCGCGACCGCAAGGAGGGCCGCTGTGACGGTGCCGAGCAGGTGAATCGTCTTGAGGGCCGCGATGCTCGTGCGATGCGCGAAACCGAAGTCGAACAAGGTGGCGAAGGCGTTACTCGGGCGGGGTTGGTACTGCGGTGGCTGCTGTTGGGGCGGGGGTGCGGACTGGCCCATGGGTCCTCCCGGGGAAGGGGAGGGTGGCAGCCCGTGTGGGGAGTCGCTGGAGACCGCCTGTTGGTTCCAGGCGTCCGTGGCCTGTGGATCCCAGACGTTTCCGGTGGGCTGCGACTGCTCCCAGATGTTTCCCTGCTGGTCGCCGCCGTACGGGTCGTGGGGGTACTGCGGATTGCTCATGATGGTTCCTCTCCACGCGGACGCACTCGATCACCAACCACTCTTGCACATCTCCGGCCCTGAATGGACGGAGGGTGAGGCGGGGTGTCGGGTCCCGGCCTCACCCGTGGCAGGCCTCAGACCTTGATGTCCTCGATCCCCTCGCCGATCCGCATGCCGTAGAAGGAGCGGTAGCAGAAGAAGGCGGAGACGAGCAGGAACACCGCGGCCAGGACGTGGGCCAGCACACCCAAGCCTTGGGCGGTGATCGCGGTGGCAAGTTCGACGGCCAGCAGCCCGAATAGCGTCGAGAACTTGATCACCGGGTTGAGCGCCACCGAGGAGGTGTCCTTGTAGGGGTCACCGACGGTGTCACCCACGACGGTGGCGTCGTGCAGCGGCGTGTTTTTCGCGTCGAGATCCACCTCGACGAGTTTCTTCGCGTTGTCCCAGGCGCCGCCGGCGTTCGCCATGAAGATGGCCTGGTAGAGCCCGAACAGCGCCATCGCGACGAGGAACCCGATGAACAGGTACGGTTCGGCGAAGGCGAACGCCAAGGAGGCGAAGAACACACCCAGGAAGATGTTGAACATGCCCTTCTGGGCGTACTGGGTGCAGATCTCGACCACTTTGTTGGAGTCTTGGGCGGAGGCCTTCGTCTCGCCGTCGAGGCGCAGGTTCTGTTTGATGAACTCCACGGCCCGGTAGGCGCCCGTGGTGACGGCCTGCATGGAGGCGCCCGTGAACCAGTAGATCACCGCGCCGCCCAGCAGCAGGCCCAGCAGGAATGGGGCGTGCAGCAGTGACAGGTTCGATTTCGCCAGCTCGTTCTGCAGGCCGCCGGTGAGTTTCATGATGATGGAGAAGATCATGGTGGTGGCCCCCACCACGGCGGTGCCGATCAGCACCGGTTTCGCCGTCGCCTTGAAGGTGTTGCCCGCGCCGTCGTTGGCCTCGAGGAAGCGTTTGGCGCGTTCGAAGTCGGGCCGGATGCCGTGGTCGCGTTCCAGCTCCTCCTCGATGCTGGGGATCTCCTCGATGGTGGACAGTTCGAACACCGACTGGGCGTTGTCGGTGACGGGGCCGTAGGAGTCGACGGCGATCGTCACGGGTCCCATGCCCAGGAAACCGAACGCGACCAGACCGAACGCGAACACCGCGGGGGCGATCATGAGCTGGTCCAGCCCCATGGTCGAGATGAGGAAGCTCGCCCCCATCAATCCGGTAATCGCCAGCCCGATCCAGTAGCCGGAGAAGTTGCCGGCCACCAGGCCGGAGAGGATGTTCAGCGACGCCCCGCCCTGGTTGGAGGAGACCACGACCTCGCGGGTGTGGCGGGCATTGGTGGAGGTGAACACCTTCACCAGCTCCGGGATGAGCGCCCCGGCTAGGGTGCCGCAGCTGACGATCAGCGACAGTTTCCACCACATCCCGTCGGGCAGGCCGCCGATCAGCGCCGCGGAGGTGCCGAAGGTGCAGGCGATGCACAGCACCGAGGTCAGCCACACCAGCGACGTCAGGGGCGTCTCGAAATCCATTTCGGCGGCGTCGCGGTAGCGGGCGCGGGTGATGGTGGCGTTGACGAAGTACGAGATCCCGGAGGTCACCACCATCACGGCGCGGATCACGAAGATCCACACCAGCAGCTGCACCTGCACCGTCTGGTTCTGGACGCCGAGGAGGATGAACGTGATCAGCGCCACACCGGTCACGCCGTAGGTTTCGAAACCATCTGCCGAGGGACCGACGGAGTCGCCGGCGTTGTCGCCTGTGCAGTCGGCGATCACGCCGGGGTTGCGGGCATCGTCCTCCTTGATGTGGAAGACGATCTTCATCAGGTCGGCGCCGATGTCGGCGATCTTGGTGAAGATCCCGCCGGCGATGCGCAGCGCCGACGCGCCCAGCGATTCACCGATCGCGAAGCCGATGAAACACGAACCCGCGATCTCGCCGGGCAGGAACACCATGATGACCAGCATCATCGCCAGTTCGACGGAGATCAGCACCATGCCGATGCTCATCCCGGAGCGCAGCGGGATGTCGTGGCAGGGATAGGGACGCCCGGACATCGCGGCGTGCGCGGTGCGGGAGTTGGCCAGGGTGTTGACGCGGATGCCGTACCAGGCCACCGCGTAGCTGCCGCCCATGCCGATCAGCGAGAACAGGATCACCACGGCCGTCCTGCCCACCCCGAAGTCGACGAGGAACAGGTAGTAGACGACGATGATGGCGGCGATGAAGGCCCACAGCAGCAGCAGGAACCGGCCCTGTTGTTTCAGGTAGGTCTTGCAGGTGGTGTAGATCAGCTCGGAGACCTCCCGCATCGCTGTGTGCACGGGCATGCGGTTCAGCTGCGAGTAGGTGATGATCCCGAACCCCAGGCCGAGGGCGCACACGACCAGCCCGAGGCCGAGCAGCACGTTGCCTGGCAGGCCGAGGAAGGAGACGGATCCGAGGTCGGGTAGCGGGAGGTTCGCCTCCCCGCCCGTGTGGCTTCCCGGCTGGCCGCCACCGGACTCGCAGGAGGTGAGGCAGAGCACACCGACCGCGGCTCCGAGCAGTCCGATGCCCTTCGCGGGATTGTGCCGGGCGGACCATGAATCCGTCGCGGTGCGGAGGATCTTCTCGTCTGGTGCTGTCACCGCTTCTCGCGGTAGCTCAATCATGATGCTCCCTCGCGATCATTCGTGCACTGACCACGTTGCCAGTCTGTCCTGACTTACTGTACGCCCGTGGGTGTGGGGCGGGAGGGTGCGCGGGGAAATTTCGAGGGATGAGAACAGCCGCGGCCCGACCGGCGGTTGATCGTCGGTCGGGCCGCGTGCACGGGCCCTGGGTCCTGGGC
>ERZ772799.98-NODE-98-length-35420-cov-18.396465_pt1 | contig 35420 bp, 42 predicted proteins | sample MGYA00511345_ERZ772799 | MGnify/ENA primary metagenome ERZ772799 (study PRJEB29015, sample SAMEA2738037) | human oral metagenome | biome: human oral; feature: human-associated habitat; material: saliva | place: China | collected 2238 ... | reverse complement strand
CGCCGCTCATGCCCATCTCCTCGGCCATGCGCCCGGCGTACTGGGCGGTGGCCTTCAGGTAGTTCTGGAGGGCCTCCAGGTTGGACCGCCCGGCCTCGGTGAACGTGTCGAACGAATTGCCATTGTCGTACAAGGACTGGTTGAGCTCGTCGAGGGCGGAGTACATGCCCGCCTCGGCGTTGGTGAACTGGAAGGCGGCGTCGACGATGGCGTCGAGGGACTGGAGGTACTCGTCCCACGCCTGCCCGGCGGTCTTAGCGTCCTCGGCGGCGTCAGCGGTGGCGTCGGCGAGGCTTCCCGTGGCGTCGGAGGCGTCATCGGTCGAGCCGGTCAGGCCCTGGACGACCTGGTCGAGGGCGGTCTGCGACGACACGGCGTCGGAGGCGGCCCCGGACACGTCGCCGAGCTTCGTGCGCAGGTTCTCCAGGGCCTCGATCTGGTTGTTGAGATTCTGGACGTCCTGCTCGGCCTGCTGCCCGGCCTGGGTGCTGTAGTACTTGCGGATGGGTGTGCCGGTGTAGTCGTAGGGGCCGGAGTAGGTGCGCGCCTCGTACGTGTTGGCCTTGTAGATCTCATCCTTCCGGTCCTTGAGCTGCTGGATGAACCCGTCGATGTACGAGTTGGCGGCGTCCTGCCCGCCGGTGGCGTACTGGCGCGACCACTCCTTCCAGTCGAAGCCCTGGTCGGTGAGCGTCTTGAAGTCGTTGGCCGACAGGGACTTGAAGGCGTCGGAGGAGGCGATGGCGTCCTTGATGAGGGCGGCGGTGTGGTCGCCGATCGCCAGGGTGGAGTAGCCCATGGCGGCGGCCTGGTCCTTGGTGGCCTGGACGAGGTTGCCGGAGGCGTCGATCCAGTAGTAGAGGGCGTCGGCGCTGTCCTTGGTGGAGGCGGCGGACCCGTCGACGGCCAGTTCGAGGGCGCCGAAGGTCTGCTGGGTTCCGTCGGCGGCCTCCTTGGCGTCCTGGATGAGCGCCTTGGTGAGGGCCTCGCCCCCGCCCAGGGCTTGGAGGTTCTCGACACGGGCCTGCTCGGCGGCCTCGGCGGCGCGCTTGGCGGAGTTGGCCCACTCGTCGTAGAGCTGGATGGCGACGGGGATGGCGGTGGCGGCGATGCCGATCCACCCCATGGGGCCGATGGAGGCGATGCCGCTCATGACGCCCTTGAGGCCGCCCATGGCCTTGGCGAGCAGGCCGGTCTGCGCGGCGCTGGAGGCGGCGGCCGTCCCGACGCTGGCAAGATCCTTCCCCGCCTCTCCGGCGGCATCGCCCACCGCCTTGATGGCCTCGGCGTCCTTCTTCGCGGCCGCGCCCGCGGCGGCCAGGCCCCCGAGCGAGGTGGCGGCCTGGTCGGATCGCTCCAGGGCGGTGCGCGTCTTCATCAGGCCGATGTTCTCGTACAGGGCCATGTTGGCCTGCTTGATGAGCTTGTAGATGTTCGACCAGGTCATCTGCCCCGACAGGCCCGCCTGCACCATGTTCGTCTTCATCGACACGTAGGAGGCAGCGACGTTGAGGACGAGGGCCTGGAGGACCTTGGAGATGGCGACGAGGGACCCGAAGACGACCAGGCCGGAGGATGCGGCCAGGAAGACGCGGCCGAAGGCGTTGTCGCCTATGTGCGCCAGGGCGTCCTGGATGACGATGAGGCCGTCGAGGATCTTCTTGACGACGCCGAGGAACGGGCCGCCGAGCGAGGCGCCCAGGTTGGCCAGCGAGTTCTTCCAGCGCTGGATGGTTTCGGTGAGGGTGGCGTTGAGGGTCTCCAGGCTCTTGTCGAGGAACTCGGTGTTGCGGGCCGCGTCGGCGGAGTTGCGGAAGGACTCGTTGACCAGGTCGATGTTCAGACTCAAGCGCTGGAGCAGCTGGATGTCGCGGGTGTTTTTGAACCCCAGATTCTTGATGATCGTCCAGCGCTCGACGGAGTCGGTGACGTTGTTGAGGGAGGTGAGCAGGTTGTTGAAGAACGTGGACGGGTCTGTGCGCCACAGGTTCTCCGCCTCCGTCGTGGTCATTCCGAGGACGGTGGCGAACTTGTCGAGGCCCTCCCCGGCTTCGGCGACGGCGTCGTTGATGGATCCGAAGATGCGCTGGAGGGAGCCGCGCGCCCACTCCTGCTTGATGCCGAGGCTGGACAGGGCGGTGGCGTAGGCGAGGATGGCGTCCTGGCCGATCCCGGCCGAGGCTGCCGAAGCCGCGATCGAGTTGGCCATGGTGAGGATCTCGGACTCGGTGGCCACGGACTTGGCTCCGAGCTCGGCGACCTGTGAGGCGAAGTTCATGTACCTCTGGCCGCTGTGGTCGGCTTCGACACCGGCGTTGTCCACCATCTCGAAGAACCGGCCGAAGGCTTCGGTGGCGCTGTCGATGTTGGTGCCGGTGATGGTGGTGAACCCGGCGACGGCGTGGGTGAAGTCCCCGAGCTTGTCGGCGCTGATGCCCATCTGGGCGCCGAGGGATCCGATCTGCGACAGGTCCTCGTAGGTGGTGGAGATCTGAGTGGACAGGTCCTTGTAGGTGTTCGACAGGGCCCGCATCTCGGCGGACTGCGCGGACAGCTGGGTGGTGCGGGCGACGTCGGCGAACGCGCGCTCCTGCGAGGCGGCGGCGGCGACGGAGGCGACGGACAGGGAGGTGAACCCGGCGGCGAGCAGCGTCAGGTAGTTGCGCAGGTCCTGGGCGGCGAAACGCGTGGATTCCAGCGCCCCGATGTAGCGGTTGTTGGCGTCGATGGCGGAGTTGATGTCGGCGATCTGGGTGGCCCGGAAGGCCTGCGACCGTCCGGAGATCTCAGCGGCCTCCCGTTCGGCCTCGGCCAGGCGCCTGGTCTCGTCGGCCTCCTCGCGGCGGGCGCGGGCGAGGTCCTGGTTGATGCCCGCGACGGTGGCGCGCTTCTCCTCGGCGGCTTCGGCCTTGCCGATGGCGTCGACGAGCTCCCTGTAGGCCTGGGTCTCGGCTCGCACTCCTTCGGCTACTTCGGCCCCGGAGGCGGTGGGGTCGGCCTGTCTGACGCGGGCCCGGTACATCTTCCCCCGGAACGCGCTGAGGGCCTCCCTCTTGGCGGCCTCGTCGAGTTCCGTCTTCTGCTTGGGCTGCGCCGCCACGGCCTGGTTGGTCTTGATCAGGGAGGACTGGAGCTCCTTGTTGGCACGGGCGAGGTCCCGGGACACGTTGGCCAGGCGCGCGTACAAGTCGATCTGCGACTTGACCTTGTCCAGCTGGGGGCTGCCGATGTAGTCGGTGGTCCTGGTGGCCTTGGCCATGGCCTTGACGGCCTCGGAGATGTTCTGGGCGGTCTTGGAGAAGTCGACGCCGTCGAGCTCCTTGCGGGCGGCGGCCAGTTCGCGGGTGACTTTGATGAGGCCCTTGTAGGCCTCGACCTGCTTCATCATGGTGCGGTACTCCGCACCGCCGCGCCCGGAGACGGCGTTCTGGAGGACGGCGGCCTTGGCGCCCTGGGTGGCCCTGGCCATGGCGCGGGTGGCTTCGGCGATGCGCCCGGCGGCGGCCGTGAACTCGTTGGCGCCCTTGGTGGCGCCGGAGGCGTCGACGCTGATCTTGAATCCGAGGTCGTCGACACCGGCCATGGCTGCTCCTTAGATCAGTTCGTTCACCCGCGAAACATTCTACAAGCCCCGCATCGCCTCCCACGGCGGCGGCAGGGGGTCCTGGCGTCCGATCGCCTCGTACTTCAGCCCCACTGGGCGCACGATCTTGGTGACGCCGGGCTTACGGCCGCCCTTCTTGCCCTCCTGGTTCTCCTCCTGCTCCAGGTGCTGGCAGGCGTAGCAGACCATGTCCTCGGTTTCGAAGTCGATGCGCCCGTCGGTGGAGCGGCCGTACCAGGCGGGCACCCCGCACTTGGAGCAAATCGACTGCTTGTAGAAGGCATAGCCCAACTCCAAGGCGATGTCGAGGGGCGTGCGGTAGTCCTGGGGCAGGTACTCGGGCACGAAGCCACCGGCTATCTCATCCCACCGGGGCACGGTGCGCCCGTACGCGCCCCAGCCTCCGAGGTACAGGGTGGGGGGCAGGTGGTTGTCGACGGCGGTGGAGATCGCCAGCAGGAAGCGCTGGTTACTCGGCGTCGTCAGACAGGGCCCAACGAAACGTGGGGTCGGCCATCACCTGCCGCATGGCGTCGAGGGCGGCCTGGGCCTCCAGGAAGGTTTCGGTGAGGCGGTCCCACTCGGTGGCGGGCAGGGTCTCGTGCAGCTTCCTGGCGTCGTCGAGGCTGAGCCCCTTGCGCTTCTTGCCGCGGTACTCGACGGCGGTGACGGAGTGCGACAGGAAGTACTCGTTGAGCACGCCCTGCCTCTCCCGGCGGAACTCGTTGGCGGCCTCCTCGTTCTGGTTCCGGGGGGCCTTGATCTTGTTGACGACGACGTTCCTGATGACGTCCATCTCCTTGGACGCCAGCGCCCGCAGGTGGAAGGTCATGGCGCGCTCGTCGAGGGCGGCGATGGCCTCCTTGAGCTCACGCTCCAGGCGGACGGTGGGGGCCTCCTCGGCGATCGACAGGACCTGCTCGACGCCGTCCTTGGCGTCGGCGCGGGCCTCCAGGAGGGCGCCGTTGAGCCGGAAGGCCTCGTCGGCGGCGGTGGCGTCGAGATAGATCTTGACGGTCTTGGTGGCCTGGCGCACCCCGTCGAGGGCGGCTTCGAGGTCGAAGCCCTCGTCCTCGTTCTTCTTCTTCTCGGCCATGGCAGCGGGCTCCTCTTTCTTCCTGTCGAACACAAAACCCGGGCTCTTACGAACCCGGGTTAAGTGTATCCGTCAAACGATCACTCGGTGAGCTTCTCGTTGAGGATCATGGTGCCCTGCGGCAGGAAGGGCACGGTGAACTGGATGGGGGTGGTGGCGTCCGAGGACACGTCCTGCGGGTTGTCGGGCATGACCAGGAAGATGGAGACCTCCTGGTCCTTGGCGGGCTCGGTGTCGACCGGGTAGCCGACCCGCTTGACGAGCCAGCCGCGCTTGTTGGCCTTGGCGCCGCCCTTCTTGAACGCCTCGTACGCCTTGGTGAAGACAGAGGTGGTGGCGTCGGCGGCGGCGAGGTCCTGGCGGAAGAACGTCAGGTTGGCCTCGTAGGCGTCGCGGGTCGGGGTCGACACGCCCGCGGTGTCGCAGATCGACGCCGTGGAGTCCGTCTCGGAGTCGGTGGCGTTGAGGGTGAAGCCGGTGACGATGGCGCACGAGAGGTTGATGACGGCGGGGTCCTTGAGGGTGGCGGCCTTGAGGACCTCGGTCGGGCTGGAGGCCTTCTCGATGGGCACCCACCACACGGTGATGTTGCCGGGCATCATCTTGGTTCCGGCGCTAGCTGCCATGGTTGTTCTCCTCCTTGGAGTCGACAGGGTCGCCGGGATGGACCACCCGGCCGTTCACGATCCACCCGGTTCCCCCGCAGCACTCTCGCGGCGACAGGGGGGTGTCGGGTGGTACGGGCTCGAACAGAGAGGGCAGCGTCTGCGCGTAGCCTTCGTCCAGTTCCACGACGATCCCTTCTCGGGTTCTGTAGCGGGGCATCAGACGGCCTCGCTGATCATGGTCTGGAACGTCATGTAGCAAGCATATTTGAGCGGCTGGATGGTGGCGTCGGTGTCGCCGTAGGAGTTGAGCTGGCCGGTCTCTCGGACCTGTCCGACACCGGGGGCGCTCCAGCCCACGAGCCTGTTGCGCACCTCCTCGCGAACGGAGTTACGTACGGAGGCGGTGCGGGCGGCTACGAGGACGGCGAAGGTGTGCATCATGGCCGAGTAGCGCGGTGAGGCCATCGACACGGCCTTGGCGCGGGGGGTGAGGTCGCCGCCGAAGAAGACGGCGTAGACACTGCGCCCCCCCGCCCCGCCGGGTACGGCGTCCTCGACGACCTCCAGCCCCTCAATGCCGCGCAGGTGCGCCATGAGCGCCTGGTCGACTTCGTAGACGTTCACTTCAGCGTCCCGTGGGTGAGTGCGATGCTGTCGAGGTCGTCCTCGGCCATGGCGCGGGCCTTGGCGAGGGCCTGCATGGCGCGGAGCTTACGAGTGCCCTCCTCCTGGAAGACGGTGTAGTCGGGGGTGTTGATGAAGCCGATGAACACGGTGACCCCGTTGCTGTCGTCGCGCTCCCAGCGCACGCCGACGGATTCGCGCATGGCGCCGGTGTGCACGCGGGCGTCCGTGTTCTTGTCATGCTTGTAGGGCATCCCGGCGCCGGAGGTGTCGATGACGTACTGGATCGTCTTGACGCCCTGGGCGGCGGCCTGGTCGACGGCCCGGCGGACCTCGGCCAGGGCCCGCTCCAGGGCGCGCTCCTCCAGGCCATGGAGGGCCCGGCGGATGTCCTTGACGCCGGTCTGCCGGATGGTGACGAGGTTGCCCTCGTTGGTGCTGCTCACCAGCCCTCACCCCGCAGATCGTTGACGGACACGTCGCACAGAAGGGTGGGCTGCCACCAGTCGGAGTCGGTGACGGGGTTGCGGATGACCATGGCCATTCCGACGAGGGCGGGGTCGGTGTCATGCCTTTCGACACGAAGGCGCTGGTTGAAGTCGAGTCGGATCCTCTTCGTCCGGTCGCCCCACTGCTGGGCAGGAACGAGGAGGTTCTTGTCGATGTGCCACAGCTGGACGCGGTAGGCGTGGGTGGCGGTGTCCTCGTAGGACTGCCGCCTGTTACGGGCGCGCCAGTCCTTGTTGGGGGTGATGGCGGCCCAGCCGCGCCAAATAGGGTCGACCTTCTTCTTGACGACGCCCTGCCCCGGAACCCAGGTGTCCTCCTCGCCTTCGCCGTTTCCGACGGCCGGGGGGTAGATGGCGACGAGGCTGTTGCACAGTAGCGACAGGAAGTCGTAGGCGGCGGAGTCGAAGTGGGGGTCCTTGAAGGCGAGAGAACTCAGTGCCATGCGTAGTCCCGGGGCTGTGGGGTCCATTCGGCGATGTCGAAGCCGATGTCGCGCTTGTCGTCGGAGTCGGCCTCGTCCATGAGTCGCTTGGACTGGGCGCGCAGCTCGGCGCCGAGCTTGGCCCCGTCGGTGGACTTGTCGTCGGTGGACAGAACCTTGAGCAGGAGGGACTGCGTGGTGGCGATGACGCGGACGGCGTCGGCGGCGGCGCGCTTGATGTTGCCGCTGTTGATGTCGAGGAAGGCCTGGATCTGTTCGTCGGTAAACAGGAGTGAGGGGGGCTGGCGCAGGTCGCGGGGATCGGAGCGCTCCTCGATGTCGGGGATAAGAAGCCTTACCCTACCCACATTTGTGTTGAACGCCACAGGCATCTTTTCTTCCTCCGCGCCTTCTTCTTTTCATATGGAGAACCCCGCCCCCGGGTCTCTGCCTGCAACCCGGGAGCGGGGCGTCTATCAGTGGCCCTGACCGGTCGAGGCGACGATGCCGTCCGTGTGCAGGACGGCGCCGCCGGTGACCATGCGGGCGCGGAACTGGATGTCGTCGTTGTCGAACGAGCCCGCGGTGGCGCTCAGCGCCCCGCCGCCCAGCGACGTGCCCTGGTTGGCCGCAGCCCGCAGCTCGACGCCCTCCATGCCCATCAGCGTGGTGCGCAGGATGGTGCGCCGAGCGGCAGTGCGGCCACCGGCCGGGGCCAGGACCCAGTTGGTGTCGCCCTGGGTGGGCCCGCCGAGCAGGCCGACCATGTCGGACTCGACGACCTCCACACCCGCCGTCGGCGTGGTCGACAGGATCGTCTTGTTCGACGTCGCCCCGGCCGCGTCCTTCTCCTTGTGCTCGATGGACGTCATGGAGGTGACCATGTCGGCCATGGGCTTGAGGGTCGGGGGCACGAGCAGGACGAACTTGGGCACCTGGATGTACCGGCCGTTGACCTTGGTGTGACGCACCTGCCAGATGGCGGCGCACAGGGCCTCGAAGGTCAGCGGCGAGTTCTTCGGCACGTCGCGCAGCACGTAGGCGCCGTCGGCGGTGCGGGCCTGGAGGACCGTGGCGTTGGCGTCGGCGATGATGTTCGTGTTGAACCCGGGTGCGGCGGCGTCCAGGGAGAACAGGGCGCCGTAGACGGCGGCGTCGACGGTGCGCGAGGCCAGGAACGCGGCGTCCTTGGGGAAACGGCCGATGATGTTCCAGTTGTCGTTGATGAACGCCTCCCAGGACATCTGGAGGCGCACACCCTCCTTGTGCACCTCCACCCAGCGTCCGGAGGCCCGGTACCCGAAGGTGGGGTAGGGGGTGAGCTCGGGGATGCGCGGCATCGTCTCGGGCACGACGACCTCGCCGCCGTTGTCGCGCAGGAGCGTGGCGTCGATGTCGTGGTCGAGCTCATAGAGCTGCGTGGGGCGGAAGTTGGGCAGCGCCTCGGTGGAGGCGAACTTCTCCCACGTGGTGGTCTGCTCGGCGTACTGGCTCTCGAAGGCGCCCTGGGCGACGGAGGTGAACCACCCGGCGACCATGTCGGAGGTGACGGCCTCGGTGACCCTGGGCGCCAGGCCGAGGGTCATCATGACGGTCTCCTTGACGATGCCCTGCGAGGAGGGCACGCCCTTGAGGGCGAGGTCGAGGTGGTGGGCGAACTCGTTGCGGTTCTCGCAGATCCTGCCCTGAATCATGGGTTACTCCTTTCCCGGTCCGCGGTCAGCGGGCGGTCGGGTCGAAGATGACGGGCACGACGTGCTCCGCCCCCTGCGCGGGCAGGGCGTTGTACAGGTATCCGACCTGGAAGCCGTCGGCCGCCTTGGTCGTGGTGATGGCGTGGCGGCCGTCGGTGAGCTTCTCGGCGTAGACGGGGGAGCCGACCTTGACGGCGCCGGAGTGCTTGACGCTCATCTTGAACACACCGCCCTTGATGCGCACGGAGGCATAGCCGGGGGCGTTGAAGCCGCCGGTGGGCTTGGTGGCGGGGATGTAGGTGCCGCCGGCGTCCTCGACGGCCTTGACGGCCTTCTTGATCTCCTCGGGGGTGGCGGCGATCTCGGTGACGAGGAGGCCGACGATGCTGCCGACCTTGACGATGTCGCCGATGTGGCTGTGGCTGTAGTCGGTCTTGCTGACGGGCAGGGAGAGGGTGTCGGTGTACTCGAAGACCTGGATGTCGGAGATCTTCTTGGCGCCGAACTCGTTGATTCCGATCATGGTGCGCGTCCTCCTTCGCTCACTTGGCCCAGGAGGTGACCTGGACGTCGTCGCCGCCGGTCTTGGCCGCACCGTCCTCGCGGACGACGGGCGCGGGGGCGATGGCCTTGATGTAGGCGCGCTCGGCCTCGATGGCGTCGTCGACACCGGCGCCGCGCTTGACGGCCTCCATGACGCGGGCCCGGGCCTCCTTGGGCAGGTCCTCGGCCTCGGCGATCTTGGCGGCGGCCTCGTAGGGGTCGACGGCGGGCGTCTCGTCCTTTTTGGCCTCGGCGACCTTCTTCTCCTGGTCCGCCGCGATCATGGCGGCGGCCTCCTTGATGGCGGCGGGCATGGCGGCCGCGACGGCCTCCGACACCGCCTTGCAGATATCCTCCGGCTTCACGGCCTGTTCCTCCTGAACATTGGTGTTGGTGGGGTTGGAAGGGGCAGAGGGGTTCCTGACGCGCCAGCGGCCGTCGGATTCCAGCACCTCCAGGACGGCGCCCTTGGCTCCGGCCCTGGTGACGAAGTCGACGGACTGGATCCCGGCGAGGACCGGCACGACGCCGTCGGGCCCTATTTCCTCAACGGACCAGCCGTTGATCGACACGCCGATATCCGTCCACCGTTCGCGGATGATCCCGTTGACGGAGGGGTAGACCTTGATGTCGGCCTCCAGTGACCCGTCGGGCATGATCTCGGCCCCGGATTCGAAGACCCCGGCGAGGTCGCGCACTGAGCGTTCGGGGCGCTCCCAGTCCTCGGTCATCGTCTGGTGGTCGAAGAACATATGGGTGCCGGGCACGAATAGGGGCGCGGATTCGGCGAGGTTGGGGGCGGTGTACATGCCGGTGGATCCGCGTCCGGGCGCGATGATGCGGATGCGGTACCGTCCGGCGCCGTCGTCCTTCTCGCCCGGCTTCTTGGCCTCCAGCAGGGCGCTGCCCTGGTTGAGGCGGAAGTAGGTTCGCGTCATGTTTGTCCTCCCGGTGAACTAATATACAGCGCGGTGCATCAGGCGTTGGTCGTCTTGCCCTCGCCGTCGCGCGAGGAGTTCGTCCCGTCGGAAAGGGGCCCGACCCCCGTGTTGCCGTCCTCCTTGCCCTGGTCCTCCTCTTCGCCGCCGCCGTTGTTGAGCTGCGGCTGCGGAGCCGACAGGTCCTCCCAATCGGGCAGGGCCGACACCGGCTTGGCGTTCACGGGGGCGAAGCGGCGCAGGAACAGCTCGCGGGCCTCGACGCGGTGCAGGATGCCGTTCTGGAGGCCGAGCGTGACGACCTGGCCCCAGCGCTGAATGAGGTCGTTGGACAGGGGCGCCAGGTCCACCTCGGTCTTGAAGCCGGCGGCCCGCAGGACTCGTCGCACGAGGTCCTTGTGGACCTGCCTCCTGAGTTCCAGGGCCTTGAACGTGGGCTCCTCCAGGGCGGTCTCGGCGCCCTGTCGCCCCCCGGCGGAGCCGTCGGTGAGCAGCACGGACAGGGGCACGTCGAGGGCGGCGGCGACCATGGCGGCCAGGGGCGTCCCGGCGGAGAACTCGATCCCTGCCCCGGCTTTCGACACGGCCAGGAGGTCCTGGTCGGCGCCGAGCGAGGCGGTGGCCCCCGTGCCCTGGAGGGTGGACATCTTGTCGATGACCGCTTGCTGCTGGGCGGTGGTGGTGGACTTGACCTTGAAGGCGACGCGGGCGAGCGCCTTGGCCAGGACGTGCCCGGCCTCCAGGTACTCCTTGTAGGCCTGAGCCCAGTACACGGCGCCCATGAGGTCGGGCTTGCCCCACTGCTCCCCGGCGAGGCGGTTGACGCAGGCCACAACGAGCACGTCGGTCTTGTTGGTCTTGTAGCCGCCCTGGTCGACGACGTCGACGCGGGGCTTGCCGTCGAGGATGACCCACTCGGGGTCGGGGAGGGTGGCCCGTGAGGGGTCCTCCAGGGGAACGGGGGTGATGAGCAGGGCGTGGATGTCGGCCTCTTCGAGGGCGTCCTCGGCCCGGGCGATGCCCTGCACGCGGGTGATGGGCACGGGCGCCACATTCCCGCCGGGCGACACCCGGTAGATGACCATGCCGTCAGTGTTGAAGGCGGCCTCGTCGCGCACCCTGGCCTCCCGGCCCAGGAGAACCGGTTCGAGCCTCTCCTTGGCCCGCTTGGCGATCTTGCGGGGCTCGGGCACGTCCGTCCACATGTAGGCGTTGCGGATGTTGATGCCGCGCTTGACGATGGTGTTGTAGGTGGCCAGGCGTCGTGAGCGGATGGAGTGCTCCTTGATGACGCTCAGGGGCACGAGGTCGGATGCGCGTCCGGAGGGGTCGTACCAGCCGACGTCCTCCTCCTTCAGGAAGGAGGCCCGGGTCAGGGCGTCCGCCGTGTCGGAGAACGCCCGGGCGGCGGACTCCATGGCCGCTTCGATACGGCCGTCGGTTCCGAACCGCTCCAGCCACCGGATGACGCCCACGGCCCCTCCTTCTTTCCGCCTACCTGTTTTGTTCCTCGGCAATACTATCCCGTCACGCCGGGGCGAAGGACCAGGCCTCGTTGCCCCACTGGTCGACGAAGACGCCCTCGTTCGCCCGGGGCCCCCCGGTGGTGTCCAGGACGAGTTCGAGGATCGGGTCCTTGCCGCCGCCGTCGATGACCTCGGCGGGCATGGAGGCGTAGCAGATGGCGTCGATGGCGTCGGGCGAGGACTCGCCCCGCCGCTTGAGCGAGTCCTTGGACTCGATGAGCAGGGCGGTTCCGCGGTACTCGTACTTGATGGTGCGGAACTCGTCGTACAGGCCCCGCGTGCGCTCGTCGGAGGTGTCCTCCGGGGGGATGGCCAGGGCGCCCTCGTTGATGAGCTCGGAGACGGAGTCGTACATGGCGGCCCGGAAGTTGTACCACTTGAGCTTGTTGGGCGACGCGGCGTTGCCGACGATCCAGCGCACCAGGGTGCCCTCGGGCAGGTGGTTGTCGAGGACGGCCTGCACTCCCCGGCCCACGCCGACGGCGTCGATGCGGATCTCGTCGACACCGCCCAGCTCCTTGACCCGCTGTCCGATGAGCCGGGCGAGTTTGTTGCCGTCGTAGCCCTTGACCTTGTCGAGGATCGACACGCGCCCGCCCCGGTTGAGGGCGATGACGGAGTAGTCGCCGGTGATGGACAGGCCGACGTCGACGCCGAGCACCTTCCGGTCGTCGTGCTCCTCGAAGTCCGCGTACCCGTTCATGGACACGAGCACTCGTCCGAGGTTGAACAGGCCATCCTCGCCGACGTCGGGGAACTGGGCGAGGACCTTGGCCTGCCAGCGGGGGTCGGTCTCGCCCCAGCGAACCCGGGCGTCCTCGACCCATTCCTTCTGGAGGAGGTTGGTGCGGGCCCTCTCGGGCACGTCCTCGCCGGTGAAGTTGGGGGTGTCGAAGGCGGAGATGGTGATGAGGTTCCAGCGACGGTCCTCGGGGGCCTTCTTGGACTCCTCGCGCCAGACCTTGGCCATGTAGGAGTTCGGGTCGTCGGGGTTGGCGATGGCGAGGATGCGGGCGTTGGCGTTGGTGGTGATGGCTTCGACGGAGGTGAAGATCGACTCGGGCACGCCCCCGGCCTCATCGACGACGACGAGCACGTTGGTGGCGTGGATGCCCTGGAAGGTGGATTCGTCGTAGTCGGAGGGCTTGCGCCCGAACGCGGTGGGGGTCTTGTATCCGGGGAAGGTCCATGACGCCTTGGCCGTGATGTTACCGGGCATTCCGGCCTTCTGGCGGACTTCGTCGACGTAGCCCCACATGACGTTGGCGACCTGGTTCCAGGAGGGGGCGGTGGTGATGACGCGGGTCTCGGTGGGGGAGACGTCTTTGGTGTCGAGCCACCACCCGATCATGCGCGAGGCGAGGTAGGAGTTGTGGGTGGGCACCAGGTCCCGCCCCGTAAGGTACAGGTGCGAAGAACCCTCGACTTCGATGCACACGGTGGTTCCCCGCCCCGCGTATTCGCAGCTGGTGATAGTGCGCTGCGTGGGGCGGCTCGTGGTCGGCCCCGTGAAGGCGTCGCGCTTGCGAGGCAGGATGAAGGGCTCCCAGCCCACGGGGGTGAAGCTCATCCGCCAACGGGTGCTGGTCTGCCGACCGTAGAGTTTGGCGGGGTGTGGGTTGGCACGGACGCTGACGCCCAGCCCCCGGAGGAGTTCGACAAGCCCCTTGGCGAGCCGCTCGTTGCACAGGTCGATACTTACGGAGGCCCCATTCCCGCTGACAGTTCCGTCGGAATCGAGAAGACCCTGTACGACTTTGAGGCGGTACCACAGGGGGGCCCGCTGCACGCCGTCGGGGATGTGCTTGTCCTCCAGGACGCCGACATCCCGAAGCTTGAGCCTCAGCAGCCGCGGGGTTGCGACTCGTCCGTGCTCGCTGCCCTGCATGCGCGTCGGCAGGAGGGGGTGACCCGCCCGTTCGCACTCGGCGGCCAGGTGGTTCTCATCCCGCTCGTCGAACGTGATCGCCCCGGCTCCCCGGGTCCCGTCTCCAAGCCAGTAGCCGAGCAGATAGGGGTCGATGCCGGGGGCAGCCCCCGAGGATGTCAGGGGCTTGCAGGTGGGGACGCGCCAGGCGAGTTGGCCGCCGGCTGTGCGCAGGTGAGTGGCGATATGCTGGGTTTCGACGCGTTCGGTGGCGTCCCAATGGTCACGCCAGTCGGCGATCTTCCGGGGTCGACGGTTGAGGTGGACGGCCTGCCATTCGTGGGCGGCGTCGTATTCTCCAACAGCCCCGTCATTGAACTCGACGCGATAGTGGGGGCGGTCGCGCCATTCGACGCGCCGCAGGACCCGGGTGGGGCGGCCGTCCTCGTTGAAGACCCGGTCCCCGACACGGACGGTGCCGTAGGTCTTCCATCCGTCCGTAGTGAGCAGGGGCGTGTCCGCACTTGCGCCCTTGCCTGCGGAGTGACAAGAAGCCACCATCGTCCGCTTGTTCTCCACGACAGAGCGGACGATCTCCCGCTGCTTGGACCACAGGAACTCCCCCAGGCGCTCCTCCACCCAGGCCACCGGGTCCCTCGACAGGCGCTCCGCCCGGGCCCCCTCACCGAACGAGGCGGCGACGGCCCGAAAATCCAGAACAGGTGTCATGCGCTCACAGCTCCATGGGGGCGGTGGCCTCAAGGATCTCCGCGCTGGCCTGTGTGGCCTGCGCCAGCCACTCCTCGCGCTTGGCCTCCAGCTGCTCGCGCCCCGCCATGGTGAGCATGGGCCGCAGATGGGCCTCCATGGCCTCGACGACGGAGCGGGTGAAGGCGACGATGATGTTGACCTGCCGCTCCTCGATGACCCGCACCTCGGTCTGGATGCGGGTCTTCTTCAGACCCATGAGGTCCGACACCTGGTCGATGGCCTTGAGGATCGAGTCGAAGTACTTGGGGTCGCCTTCCGGGTTGGCCAGAAGCGCGGACTGCACGCGGGCGTCGAGCATGCCCAGAATCCGGTCGAGCCGGGCCAGCTGCTTCATGAGGCGGGCGTGCTCGGAGAGCATGGCCTGCCCCGTGTAGTACTCCTCCTCGATGCGGAAGACCTGGGCCTCGCTCAGCCCCGCCTGGTGGGCGACGTCGCCCCGGGTGCCGCCCTTGAGGAGGGCGCCCACGACCAGGTCCCTCTTGGCCTCGTCGACCTGCCCGTCGGTCACGCTCCTGCGGGCCACGACGCCCTCGGTGGGGGGCGGTGCGTCGACGATGCGCTTAAGAGCGCCCCGCCCGCTCGATGGCGTCTTCGCGGGCCTGAACTGCGACCCGGTCCGCCGTGGCCTGGAGCTCGGTGAGGAATCCACTAAGCCTTTCGTCATCCACTCTTCCCTTCCAGTAAACCCCGGCGATGAGGCCGAGGGCGAGTCCTGTGAGCAGCGCTATGATCGCGACGGCGGCGAGCATCAGGAGGAGCCCTTCATGACGGCGCGGCGAAGGTACGCGATCTGCTCCTCGGTGAGATACGCGCCCAGATCGAAACTTCCCGCGCGAACCTTGTCGGCTGTGATGGTGCCGATATGGAGCCGGGGGTCGTCCGGTAGCAGCGTGTCGACCCGAACCTCGTTGATGTCCCATCCCATGCCCCGAGTATAGAACAACCCCCGGCACCGTCCGCTGGTGCCGGGGGCTGGGGTGTATGCCGTCTCCCGAGGAGATACTCCCACCCCGTCGGGCGTCTGTCAAGCCGTCACATGGCGAACCCGAACCGGTTGGCCCAGGCCTGCAACCCCTCGTCGGTGTCGAGCGAGGGCTCGTCATACTCCTGCGGCGGGGCGACGGCGTCGGGCTGGATGATCACGATCTCCTCGACATCCCCCTCCTGCGGCGAGGGGGCGGATGGTGCGGACGGCTGGTTGGGCGCGGGGGCCTCGATCGCGATCCTCTCGCCGTCGGGGGTGATCGTCCCCTCGCGCCGGGCCTGCGCCTCATCGGGGTGCTCGTCGGCGCCGGTGAGGACGTCGCGCAGGATGGCGGTGACGTCGAGGTCCTCGAAGTACTCGGTCAGGGCCAGAAGGTCCTCAAGGTCGATCATGCCCTGGCTGAGGTGTCGGGGCAGGCGGCCCACGGACTCGTACCCCAGAACCCTGCCCGACTCCCTGACCGAGATGCCGTGATCGAGGATGAACTCGCGCAGAAGGGTCTTGACCCGCCGGACCTGGTCCTGGCGACGCAGGGTGTTCTCCGAGACCTCCCCGTGGGCGATCTGCGACCTGCGCTCCCTGGCCCTGGCAAGGATCTCATCGCGCTTCTCGTCTCGCTTGCTCATGTTCCGTCTTCCTCTCTTCCGGGCCCGTTCCGTCCCGGACCTCGGTCTCAGTATACTATGCCGCTCTATTCTCTGCAAACGAGGGCCCCCGGTGTCGTAGACGGTCGACACCGGGGGCGTGCGGGGGAAGAGAGATGAGAAGCCCGCCGGGCAAGCGTACTACACCTTCAGCCCGGCCACGAGGTCGGCGCGCGACGTGATGCACCCGGCCGCCCCCTTGCGGGTCCCCTCCGCCGCCTGGGCGGCTGTGGCGGGGATGTGGGCGATGACCGGCTTGCCGGTGGCCACCAGCGGCGCCCACACGTCGTCGGCGGCGTCCCACTCCATCGACAGGAAGTCCAGGTTCATCCCCGCTGCGAAGTCCGGGTACCAGTTCTGACCGCGGTTGCGGGTGTAGGCGTACCCCCAGGTGGTCCACCCGGCCTGCTTGACCTTGGCGAACAGCCAGCCGGAGTCGGCGAACGCCTTGATGACGACACGGTCCTTGTACGGCGCCAGCAGGGCCAGGTACTCGTCCGACCGGGCCATCTCCGTCTTGGGGTCGAAGATGGTCACGTGCGTGCCGCCGTAGGCCGCCAGGTAGTCCTTCAGGGTCACCGGCACGGCCTCGGGGCGAGCGGCGAAGGCCGCCTGGACCTGAGCCCAGGTCATGTCCCGAATGGGCGTTGACGGGCCCCCCAAACGCTCCAGGGTGGAGTCGTGCGAGGCGAACCACACCCCGTCCGAAGTCCTGTGGCAGGAGATCTCCAGGGCGTCGACACCGCACTCAACCGCCCGGGTGTACGCGGCCATCGTGTGCTCCACGACATCCCCCGCCTCGCTCATGCCCCGGTGCCCGACAACGATCCCCTTGCGCTCCTTCAGCGCCGAGGTGGACCGGGCCCCGTAGGGCATGATCGACACCCCCGCCCGGGTCTGCTCCCCGCCGAACCACAGGGGCACCGTCGTCCCGTCGAGGTCCTCGCCCCCACCGGCGGCCCGGGCCACCAGACCCACCTGCGCCCAGGCGGCCGGGGGGTTCGCCGCCGCGCCGTCCGGCGGCCAGTCCGCCCCTCCCAGCACGACGCGCACCGCCGACCAGGATTCTATGGTCGACACGTCCGCCAGCCCGTCGGCGACGACGGCCCCGCCCTCAAGGGTCCAGGCCGCCATCCTGTTGTCCTTGGTGCCGTGGGCGGCCGACACGAGCAGCCGGGCCGTCGCGCCCGCCGGGGCCGCGCCCAGAGCCGCGCTCCACTGCCCGACGGCCGCCCTGTCGGCGTCGACACCGGCCAGGACGACGAGCACGGCCCTCTGCCTGGCGGTCCACGCCTTGGTCCTGACCCACCACTCCACGCCGCGGGTGTCGGTGGCCCCCGTCACCTTCCGCGTGGCCACGTACCCGGAGCGGTTGGTGCCCCCGATCTGCGGTTGCCACGTCCCCGTCCAGCCCTCGGGAATGGGCGAGGGCGTCGGGTCGGCCTGGAGCTGGGCGGCCATGATGAGCACGGCCAAGTCGCCGGGCTCACTGGTGGCGGTGAGGGGGTCGCCGACACCGGCCTGGGCCCGGCCCACGGCCGAGGAGCGCACTACGACGCCCCCTTCGAGGGCGGCCCGCTCCCGCAGCACCATGGTCCCGGATCTGGCCCCCGCGGGGGCATGCTCGCCGGTGCGCAGGGTGATGACGGTGCCCGTCCCGGTGAGGGCGGGCAGGAGCCCGCGGATGGCGTCGGTCTCGGCCCTGAGGGCGAACCTCCTGTCGGCTCCGCCCCGCGAGTAGACCTCGTACGCGGTCATGGCTCCTCTCCGTTCGTATATTCATACGGACGCCGGGGGCTTTTATTCACCCCCGGCGTCCTCGTGTCAGCCCTCGGAGCCGGGGTCGTAGACGTGCGCCAGGGCCAGGATGTTGGCGAGGGCCCCGGCGGCCTGGGCGGCGGCCTCGGCCCACTGGCGGGCGTCGTCGGCGGTCCAGAACCCGAATGCGGCCCCGACGGCGAGGGCGGCCGCCACGAGGGCGTAGACGGCCTTGCGCTGGGGGGCGGTGATGGTGATGGCCTTGTGGTTGGCCACTGGTTCCTCCTGGGTGGGGTGAGCGGATGGACGGGGGACTACCACAGTCTACCCGTGCCCGCCGTCGACACGTTCAGCGCCCGCTGGAGGGCCATCACCGTGGCCGGACCGTCGACGCCGTCGATCCAGTCGCCGAAGTCCCACCCGTCGGGCACGTACTCCCGGTGCCAGGCCCACACGAGGAACTGGAACGCCTTCCAGGTGCGCTCGCCGTCGATGCCGTCGACCTCCAGGCACCCCGTGCCGATGAGGTTGGTCAGGTGGGCGGAGCCGACGGCGTCGTTGAGGAACCGCTGGAACGCCTCGATGCAGGCGGACCCGTCGTCGTCGAGGACGCCGTCGATGGGCGTGCCCATGACCTGCTGGAAGCGGGCGATGGTCCTCGACCCCCACTCGCCGTCGACGGCGAGCAGCTCCTGGCCGTCGGGGGCCATGGGTCGTGCAGGGGCCGGTGCGACGGGCGCAGCGGAGCGGGTCACGACAGGGCCGCCGGAGGGGGCCAGCGCTCGCAGGGCCGCCTCGGAGGCGTGCCACACGTTCAGATCCAGGTCGCCCCCGTAGCCGGGCACCCGCCCCGTGCCCGTGTACTGGTGCATGCGCCCCTCGGTGCCCCAGGAGCCGTCCGTCCAGGGCGAGGCGTCCCACCCCGTGGGCTCCTCGTCGGCGTACTGCGCCACCCACGGCACGCACCCGTAGTCCTGGGCGACCTGCCACGGGTAGCTCGACGCGGAGGCGTACAGGAGGACGGGCTTGCCCGTGGCCGACTGCACCTTGCCGACGATGATCGACAGGTACGCCTGGTTCCCCCAGGCCGAGTTCTCGATCGACTCCCAGTCGATGGCGTAGAAGACGTCGTCGGCATGACCAGTCGCCTTGACAGCGTCGAGGAACCTGTTCGCCTCCGCGAGGGCGTCGTCGGCGTTGCCGTTGTCCCCGCCCCCGACGTAGTGGTACACACCGGTGGGCCGCCCCAGGGCCACGGAGGCGCTGATCTGCTCGACGCGGTTCGGGTTGGTGGTGGCGTAGGCCCCGGCGTCCTGCGTCACCTTCACGATGACGAAGTCGGGGTTGACGGCCGCCAGGTCGATGCCCGCCTGCCACTTGGAGATGTCGACACCGAGCAGCGGCCCCGGCTTGCCGTTGGAAGGGGAGGGGGCGGATGAGGAGGAGGCGGAGGGCGGGGCGGGGGCCGGGGTTGCTTCCGCGCCCGCGTACCGGTGGCAGGACGTCCACGCGCCCCGCTGCGTGTAGATATGCGCCGAGTAGGATACGAGCCGGGTCTCCGAGCCCGTCTGGTCGCCGACGGCCCCGCCGGTGATCTCCCCGCGCTCGTCGATCCACGCCTCCGCCAGGACAGGGTTAGTCGGATTGTCGTCGACGACCATGGCCACGTGCCCGACACCCCCCTCGTCCTTCGAGGACAGGACCACGTCGCCCTTCCGGAAACCGCCGTCGGGCGTCATGGCCGAGTCGTCCCAGTGGACCTCCCGCCAGCCCCGCGCCTCCAGTTCGGCCCTCATCGACCCCGTCCACGTGGACGCCGGAAGCAGACGGGGGTCGCCGTCCCCCGCGTCCGCGGGCACGACACCCGCCGCCCGCAGCCCCAGGTTGCACGCGGCCGCGACCATGGCCGAGCAGTCCGAGTCCACGGCCCCGGTCAGCCGCGGGGTGCTGATGTAGGAGAAGTCCCGGATCTCCTCCCGGGTGTCCTGGTCGTACCCGACACCCCCCTTCTCATCGGTGGCGCACCAGTACGCCATCCTCGCCGCGGCCTCGTCCCCGACAACACTCACGTCGCTGTTCTCCTCGTTCGTTGGTTCGTGTTACGGCCTGACGGGCAGCGCAGTCGACAGGGCCCCCGGAGCGGCCTCCTTCGCCTCCATGATCCAGCCCTCGATCACCAGCCCCGCCGCCTTCGACGCCGCCTTGGCGGCCTCGACATGCGCCGCCGTCGTCATGCCCGCCCACCACAGCCCCGGCCCCTCCGGGTGGTTCCTGATGGCCGCCAGCACCTCCGGCTTGGAGGTGTCGTTGGACCGGCAGGCGATCATGTCCACGGCCTTCAGGGCGCTGATGTCCTCGGCGGTCCACGGCCCCGACGGCTTGTACGCCAGACGGGGCAGCACCCTCAGCGCCGCATCCGCCTTCGCCTTCTCCCTGGCCGCGTTCAGCGTCCCGTTGGTGGCGACGATGACCTGCTTCGCGGCGTTGGCCCCGTAGCGGGCCAGCAGGAACTCCATCATCCTGCGGTCGTACACCCAGTAGTCCGCGATGATGTCGTTCGACGTGTCCATGCACTCCACGATGATCGGCGTGCGCGCCGGGGCGGCGTCCAGGATGTCGAGCGCCTCGCCCAGGGTGGCCACCACCCCGTTGACGTCCTCGACGGCCTTGAGCTGCGGAACCGTGGACTGGTTGATGCGCACGGCCGCACCGCCACCCTTCGGGGTGATGGACGACACCGTGGACGTCACGAACCTGTCCGCGCCCTCGTCCTTGCTCATGCGCACCGGCAGGGCCGCCGACCCCCGCAGGGCTGCGCCGCCCCCCTCCGGCAGCTGCGACAGGGCCCCCTGGAGGGCGATGGCCGACAGCGCCCCCCACTTCACGCCCCAGCGCGCGTCGCGCACGTCGGCCATCGCCCCCATGGGGCGGGCGGGCGGCGGAGGGGCGGGGGCCGGGCGGACGACGACGGGCCCCTTGGCGATGATCCACTCGCGCAGAGCGACGACACCCTCGATGATCCTGTCCGCCAGCTCGACGCCGAAGGCCTGCGCCCCGGCCACGTTCACGTGCGTCTCGTCGCCCATGAGCCACAGCGCCCGGGTCCCGCTGGCGGGGGTCTTGCCGACGGCCCCCCGCCCCGACAGCACGGCCGTCCTCCTCGACACCGGCGCCGACGGCAGGAACGACGCCAGGTAGGGGTCGGCGGCGTCGGGGTTCACGCTCGGGACCCATGACGCCTCCGTCACCTCGTAGTTGACGCCCTCGTAGCAGATGACCTCGCCCCGCCCCCAGTGCCGGTTGGGCCCCGTCGTCGGGTCCCACCTGGTGGCCGGGCTGACCGCGACGCCGAGCCAGTCGCTGAACCAGACGCCGTTGTCAGCGCCTCCTGAGGCGCTGACACCGTCGAGGACGGCCTTGGCGTTCTTGTGCGAGGAGCCCGCGTAGGTGCGGTACTCAGAGGTGGGCTGGGGCCCGACGACGATGATCGGCAGGGCGGGGGCCCGGTTGCGAACGCGCTCGACAAGGGCCTTGACGGACTGGCTGATGGCCCTGGGGCCGGAGGCGGGGTCGGAGGGGACGGGCGGCTGGTCGATCGCCCAGTTGTCGTTCACGGAGCCGACGACGACGAGCAGGGACGGGTGGGCGTCGAGGACGGCGTCGACACGGGCGGGGGCGCTGAAGAACCCGGTTCCGTTCGCCGGGGACGGGGTCCGGGCCCACCCCGTGGAGCCCTGCCCGCTGACGGCGGCCGCGACACCGAGCCGCTTGGCGGCGATCTGGGGCATGGTCGCCTCCTCCGGAGTCCCTCCGGGGCCCCCGGCCCCGGCGGTGCACCAGGAATCGCCGATGAACCCGACGACCACGGTCGAGGGGGTGTTCGGCCCCCCGAGCCGGGGCAGCATGTTCGCCAGCACCAGCTGGGCGCGCACCTGCTCCTTCAGGGCTCCGATCTCGGCCCCCTGGGCGATCTGCGCGCTGGTGAGCGCCCCGACATCGGCCTTGGGGGCGAAGCGGTTGTCGGCGCCCCTCTTCGAGTACATGTCGTAGGTCGTCATGGTCGGGGGCCGTCCTCGTTCGTTGTCGTCATGGCGGGTGGGGCTCCTTCAGTTGACGACGACGATGCTGTCGTTGCCGGGGGCGGGGTCGAGGGTGAGGACGTCGGGATTGTCGGGGTCGTCAGGTGTGATGGTCAGCCCGGGTGCTGGTTGGGGCGCGGGGGGCCCCGGCGTCGCCGCACCGCCCTCGGCGAGCTGGAGCACGACGGGGTTGTCGTTTCCGGGGGCCGGGGCCGTGAGGGCCGCCGTGTACGCCTTGCCGCCCGCCAGGAGGGTCGCCGTGACGACGTCGCCCTCGTGGGCGGGGATGTCGATGTACGGGTCGGTGCGGCTCTCAGGGGGCAGCCGGAAGGGGCTGTGGGCGCTGGTGCGCATCGACACGCCCTGCGGGCCGGGGGCGGGGAAGAGGAAGGCCGGGGGGTTGTTGGCGGGCGTGTACCGGCCTTCGTAGGCGATCGACACCGGGCCGTCGATTCGCGGGGCCGGGTCGGCGGCCTCGACACGGAGGGTGAGCAGGGCGCCCGCGGGCAGGGGCGGCGAGGGGGCCGGGCTCGGCGGCTTGATGGTGATCCGCATATGAGGAGGGTATCACGGGGTTCGACACCCCCTCTTCCCGTCCCCGCTTCCTTCTTATCACCGCGCGCGGGCGTGCGTACGCGGGCGCGCGATTATAGCCGGGGTTGGCGGGCTGTCAAGGGGCTTGTCGACACCGCCCCGGTTGTTCGACACCCCCTCCTGCGGGTCGGGGCATTGGGAGGGGCGCGGAAGGGCCGAGGGCCGGGCTGTGACTGGCGGGAGTCTTGAGGCGGAAGAGGAGGAAGGGGTTCGCACAGTAAATAAAGAAGTTATGAGCGCTCGGGCCCCGGAGGGGAGTTCGACACCCCCTCTTCCCTTTTGAGGGGAGGAGGAACTGGTAGGGCATCGTCACACGAGCAACAGGGGCATCTGTCTTCGGAAAACCATAATTCTTGGGGGTGGTTGGTGATGTTTGATGATGTGGAGTCACATGCGTAACAGGTTTGGGGTGGCGAGGGCGGATCGGGGGATGCATACAAAAATGTGACGAAGGTAACGTGATTGAGGCTGTCCACGATGTGGATGATTTTTTCTGCTCTGGGCTTAGATGTCTGATGTCTTGTCAGTAGACTGCCTACATACCGCGTTGAGACAGGAGTAGGGCGAAGTGGGTTATAGGACCGAAGACCTAGGTGCTGGTGTGACTAAAGAGGCTGGAGAGGCGTTTTTAGTACTCGTGACCTGGAACACGTTTATACAGCCATGGATAAAATCGTGCATAAACATTTGGAAACACTCTTCAGGTGAGGGGCGACGGTTTTGACAGCATGATGCGTACTCTGCTAGGCGAGTAGGGAAGTCGGGGGTTAAGGGGCGCAGGGTGCGGGGAAAGATGAGCGACCTCACACCCGCGTGCCACGCCCCGTCTCAGAGAGCATCCGATTTCGCCTTCGCGCGTCTGCGACGCACGTCACATTGATTTCTCCCTGCGCGCGCACTAGAATACCCCGCTCAAAAATCCCCCGGTATGTAGACGGTCTGCTAAGTAAATTGTCATAACGGTACTTATCAGCATCTTTCCCTACGGTGCCAACGAAAGATCCCCGTGGGCGGAACGCAGCTCTCCCCGCAAATCGAAACGATGGGGCACTCCCACCAATTTGTTGCCTTGCCCACACACGCTGTGTCAAGACACATGACTCACCGCACAGAAACTCACCCTAGTCAAATCTCCCTATGTGTGCTATCACGCGCGCGTGCACGTATGCGTGCGCTCACCCAGATACGCACATGTACCCCTAGGGCTCGCTGTGAGCCACGCTGGCGGCCTATCGGGCATGCCCCGGTGTAACGGCCTAGGGGTAGGGGTATGGGCCGCTCTGGGCCCCGTAGAAGCACGATTCGCTCTTGTACTGATACAAACCGCGCAGCTGGGCGATAATGATTCTCGTCTAGTGAGTATCAATCCCGTGCCAGCATATGCGTAAAAGCGTGTCAAATATTGTGAATTGTGGCCTGGGTCACACCCAAATATAGTGAACCGTGGCCTGCATCACAGTCAGGTATTGGATAGAGAATAGTAAACCGAGACCTACGTCACATTTGGCCTTGAATAGAAAATAGTGAACGCACGTATAAAGAATTATGCTTCACTAATTTCTGTCTTTCTTAATCTCTATCATCATAATCATCTATCATCATAATCATCTATCAATCATCATCATCATCATCATCTAATCACATCAAAAACTTTATGCATCTAATCGTATATTTATACGTATGGCACAGATCACAAACCATCTTTTCCGGGACGATTTTTCTCTACTTTCTATCCATCGCCTACCCCATTTTCCATACCCCCACGCGAGATTGCTACTCACACATACACATAACACCGTTATGTGCAATACCTCCCCCGTATGACCTTCGTCTCATTTCCCATAGCATACTCTTCCCGTCATGTCAACCACCTATCCTATGTCTCCTACCTCACACTCCTCATCCCCGAGGATGATACGCTTGACGTAGCATATCCACCCACGTACTACGTCACGCATACCATGTTTCGGCTACCCGAAACTTTTCCTCTCCCCCACCCAACCCACCAATCCATCTTCGGGACCTTAGTCCCTTGCCCTACCCCTCAATCTATGCATAACCGCTTCTATGTGTCCTACGTCATACCCCGTCCTGCGCTGGCGAGACGCGCGTGCGACGCAGGAGCACGCAAGGCAGCCAAGCGCTTGTCGACTCCCGCCTCATTTCCCTACTCACGTGTTTCACGTGAAACATAGGAGGATCATCCCCGGCCCGTGTCATGCCCGCGCAGTGAGCGGGGTTTGTCAGTACATTCGCCCCGCCTACCCCCAACTCAAAATGAGACGCAGAACACACTACTTTCCCCGCCCTATCCCTTGACTCACCCTCACCCAGAGAGTACATTTATACCCGTCAGAAGGAAACGACGACCGAGAGGAACCGATCATGAACCTCACCCCGACCGCCCGGGCCATCCGGACGGAGATCATCGCCCGCCCGGGCACCCTGTTCACCCGCATGCGGTCCTACAGGGACCTGAACCCCGGTGCTCCCCTCACCATTGACCCGTACGGAGACGCGGCCCACCTGGTCGCCGCCCTGCGCGCCCAGGCCGATACCCCGGCCGACGCCGACGCCGTCCTCGCACAGATCGTCGCGGGCCTGCCCCGCTCCGCCATGGATGACCTGAACGTCAGCCGTGAGGCCCTCCGTGAGGCCCTCCGTGAGGCCGAGCCCGCCCAGCCGATCTATGAGTGGTGACCCACGGTCGCCACAGCCCGGACGGTCCGCCCCACTACCCCGGGGCGGAGCGGTTCGATTCCGCTCACGGGCGCGATGACAACTCAACAGTGCTGGAGCGCCGCGCAGGAGGATGAGTCCTTTGCCTCTGCCGACTCCCGCCGACCGGCGGGCAGTCTCCCCGAGTTTGAACTCCAAACTCAAAGAGACGCAGAACACAGATTCAAGGCTTGACCAACCCAAGCGAGCGCGCTAGACTAGAGTCATCACAAGGGAGGAAGAGAGAAGCGGAACCCCACCGACCATCTCATCCTTACCCCGGGAAGATTGAGAACTAAATAGTCGTCCTCACGTAATAGACGGTTAAAAGTGAGGGCGAGCGGCCGGTAGGCCAGTTGCAGTCCGTGCCATAAGGTCATGAGGACGCCCCATTAGTGCCGACGATGTGTTGCCCGCTCCCCACGGGAGCGAGTCAACTTCCCGTCGGCCGGGACGAACCGAAATGATTTTTAGGTGTACAACTAACGGATATAAGACGAAGCATACGGCCGGGTAAACGGAAGCGCGGGGTTCAGAGCCCCGCCAGCGCACCGCAGTGCGCGAGACCATGCCTTCAAAAGCATACCCGGCGCGGGACCATCCCCACCAATCCATCTCCCTGAACCGGAAGGAACCGAAAATGAAGACCACTATCTATAACTACCCCGCCAAGTACCGCGACGGGCTGGCCCGGCTGAGGACCGCCATGGGGCGCCACGCCCCGGTGCTCGCTCGTCCCGGGAGCATCGTGCTCTCCCGGGACGACTCTGGCGAGCCCGTCCTGAGGCTGGGAACCCCCAGCCGCGCGATCATCGGCTACGTCGGCGGACCGGCTGACGCGCCGGTCCTCAGTCCCGTCGACGATGACGGTACGGATACCCCCATAGATGACGCCCGCCATATCACCTTCCTCGCGGCCCGGCGCCTGGCCGCCGAAGCCGGCGGCGGCCTTCACGCCGTCCTGCCGGACTGGAACGTGAAGTTCCCGCCGCCTGCCGCGGTCTTCGCCCCGGCCGACGCCGGGGGATTCATCCTAAGTATGAGGGATGACCGCCTTGAATCGCTGGCGAAGGTGCGTGCCCGGCTGGCCCGGGCCGCCGTCGACGCGGCCTTCGCCGTGATCGAAGCCGAGTTCGTGTCCGCCTTCGCCGGGGCGGACACGATTGTGAAGAATGGTGCCGTCTACGGGGATTACAATATCCCTGTGGCCTATGTCACTACAGATTACCGTAAGGGCCTCATCATTGTTAGTGATGCTGACGGGAACCTGGAGGGATTCAAGCCCGGGCGCACGGAGCCCGTTGACTGGGCTGACATGGAGTACGTCGTGCGGCCCATGATCGAAACGACGGAGCGCTGGCTCCGGGAGCACGACTACTACATCGGGGTCGACTGACCGGCCCTGATCAGCCCGGCCGCTAGAGCGGAGGCCGTAGCGCGGTTCGATCCCGCGCCCGGGCCCTATTCCGACCCATCATCACCATTCACCCACCCATCCGAAAGGAACCTATATGAACCCCCGTCCGCACTCCCACTTCGCCGTGACCCGTGAGCGCGCTGCTAAGCGGCAGGCGCGTCTCAAGAATATCCTGCCCCGTTCCATCGCCGATCTCGTCACCGTGGCCCGGTCCGGCACTATTTGGTACCGGGGCGCTATCATCGGGGATTTCCTGCCCGGCGGCACCATGATCGCCGGTAGGGACCGCAAGGTCATCTCCGTGAGCGACCACGACGCCCTCACGCGGCTCTTCCGCGGGGTTTTCTTCCCTGCGGACTATGACGACGCCCGGACCGCCCTGGACGCCCATGAGGCGCGCCGCCGGGCTTGGGAGGCCGGTGACGACGCGGCCGCCGCCAAGGCCGAGCGGGCCCTGCGCCGCCTGCGCCGGGCGCCCATCGTGGTCGGCTGACGCCGGCCCACCAACCAACCCTTATACCCCGCGCCGGCGGGGATGCGCCTGAAAGATCGGCGCTCCGCAACAATGCGGCAACGAGAAGAGAGAAGAGAACCATGCTGTTCGAAAACCTCACCCCGCACGCCCTGAACGTCAAGACCACCAAGGGCGACTTCGTCACCATTCCGCCGTCGAACCGCGGTCCGGCCCGGGTTATCTATGACCACCTGCCCCCGGAGCAGGTCTCCTACGGCGGCCTGGCGGAGTTCGAGGTGACTGTGGCGGGCTCGCCCCGGGAGATCGTGGGACTGCCCGATCCCGAAGAGGACGACGAGCCCGTCGTGTACATCGTCGCCAAGGCCGTGGCCGACGCCGCCCCGGCCGGGCGCGGCGATCTGATGAGTCCCGGTCGCCTGCTCCGGGACGCGGACGGCAAGGTGATCGGCTGCGACGGGCTGACCCGTCGCGCCTGATAAGCACCCACCAACCAATCGAAGAGAGAGAGAGACCAAAAATGAACATCCGTGACGCCGCCGCGATCGGGGCGGCGCTCGTGTTCGCCGGTGCGCTGGGCACCGGCATCATCGCCCTCATCGCGAGCGGTAGCCCCGAGCCGACCGGCGAGCCCGCCCCGGCCGTCGTGACCACCCAGCCCGCACCGGCCCCGGGACGTCTCGCGCCCCGGTGTTTCGAAACCTCGGTCAACGGGACCCAGGATTGCGCGTGGATCCCCGTCGCGGCCTGCCTCACCGATGAGGACGGGGATGACGCGATCCCCGCGTCCTATGACGGCTGTTACTGGGACGCGAACGCCCGCGGGAACCACGCGGGCGCCAGTTACGTGTACTGGCGCCGGAACCGGGGCTGACGCCCCAACCACCAAATCGAGCCGCGGCGGGACGAGGTTCCGCTACGGCCGCCCCGGAGGGAGGACCACTGCCCGTTCGCCGCGGGCCCGGGGCGCGATGCCGTGTACTCACGCACGGCAACCCACGAAGAGAGGAAGAGAGCAATGAACGCGAAGACCGGATACGAGGCGTGGCGGGAGCGGAATCCCTCGCTCCCGTTCCCGGACGAGTTCCGGATTATGAATGACAGGAGTATGAAGGCGATCTGGAAGGATATCCAGAGCGGATGGTACTCGTTGTTCGCATCCTTCACGTGGGACGCCGACGGGCGTCCCGTGGAAGGCACGATGGAGGAGGAGGCCATCGGGCAGCCCGAATACTACAGCCGGAGCCTCACCCTCCTCAATGAGGACGCGCTCGCACAGACGCTCGCGGGCTACATGTGAGCGTCCCCCGTACCCCTACAGCCCGGATGGTCTTAAGGGGAGGTTCGACTCCTCCCCGGGCGCGATCCCTCGAACAAATAGGGAAGAGAGAGAAGAGGATCATTATGAACGCCGATACCACTACTGCGCCCGCGCCCGCCGTCACGGAGCCGTGGTTCCTCGACCCGGCCATCGCGGGACGGACCGTGATCTATGCCGAGCCCGACGGCGGGGCCACCGTCGTCGTCGACCTGGCCAATGGGGACTGCCCCGCCGATATCTCGTTTCTCACCTACATGTGGACCGCGGACGGGACGCCCAAGGGCGGCTACCACTATGAAGGCTCGGAGGCCGTGTGCGACTACGAGGCGGCCCTGGCGGCTGAGGACGGCGTTGTCGACGACGTGCTGCGACCGCTCAAGACGAACGCCGTGGCGGCCAGCGGTTACTGGGAATGGCTGCGCGGCAAGACCATTGCCACCGACGCCCGTGTCGACTTCTACCCCTGGGATGACGGGAGCCTCCAGGTCGTCTTCACCCTCCCCGCTCCCGACGGCGCTGTGCAGGGCGATGCCGTGGGCTTCGTCTGGGGCCCGGACGGGACGCCCAAGAGCGGGTCCTGGGACTCGGAGTACGTCGAGGGACAGGTCGGGTCCTGGCGCTGGAACCCGACCCTGTTCGATGAGGAGGACTTCACCGGGGCCCTCCGTTTCTACGGTGTGGCTACCACTCACTGAAAACCGAGCCGAGGCGGGACGAAGTTCTGATACTCACCTGCCCCGGCGCTCATCATTCGAGAGAAGAGAACCATGAACGACTACACCATGAACGCCGGGTACGCCACCTGGCACGCCCGCAACTGGCGCGTCATCCCCGCCGACGCCCGGGTGTGGCGGGAGGCCGCCTCGAACGGCGGCCTTGAAGTCATCTGGAAGATCACCGACGAGGACCGGGAGCAGGACATTGACGTGTGCTTCGTCTGGGCCGCTGACGGGAGTCCCGTCCGGGGCTCCTACCGGATCGTCGACTGGGAGACGGACGAGACGCTGAACAGCGGAGCCCTCTGGGACGAGGACGCCCTGACCCGCATCTTCATCCTCGCAACCAACGCCGCCTGAACAGCGGCCGCTCCCGTCGCACGGCCGCGAAGCGGGTTCGAGCCCCGCCGGGAGCACGACGCCAACCGAGAGAAGAGAGGAAGCATCGCCATGAATACGAAAACGTGGCTGAACGAGCAGGCGCGCACCGTGCGCGTCGCGCTCATGAACGGAAACCTCGACGAGGCCCGCAACGCCCTGCGGTTCACCTTCGAGGACGGGGACAGCACCAACGGCTTGGTCCGTCCGGTCCAGATCATCAGGCTCGCATTGTTCCCGATGAGCCGGGAGAACCTCGACAAGGCCTGGAGGACCTTCAGGGACCAGGCCGAAGAGACCTTCACCGCCCACGATGACCTGGACGGTGAGATCCGAATGTACATGTACACCGTCCTGAAGGAGAGGAGGACCTCTGAGTGACCGAGGAGAAGCGACTGTGGGACGAGGTCCTCGCCCGCCTCCCCCGGCCCTTCCGGGACAGCATCGGACGGTGCGAGAACGGCGTGTTCTTGCGCCGGGGACGAGTGGCGACAATCCTGGCCGATGTCGAGCGGAACCGCATCGTCATGAGACGACAGCGTCCGCCGGTGTGCCTGGGCGGGGGCACTACGGAGACGGTGGCCCGCCTTCTCACCGACGCAGCATTCGAGAAGGTCCTGGAAGGCCTTCCACTGCCCGTCGCACCGCCTCTGGAACTTGACGACGCGGGGAAGAACATTCAGTGGGCCCCGACGGGGGAGGCATGGGCGGCTCTGACCCGGTTCGAGGACGTCGCGGACCTGGCCCTGTACGCAACCCGCATCACGGGGTTCAAGTACCGGGCCGTCCTCGCCGACGCCCTGCGCGAGGCGCTCAAGAGGCAGTCCTTGACGGCCGTCTGGGAGCCCGAAGGGATCACAGTGCGTCGCAAGGATCGCACCGTGGTGATCCACGGCGACGAGCCCATGGCCTCGATCCTCCTACGCGGCGGGAAGTACGGAGAAGCGGGGCGCACGGTCGCGGGAGTGGACTACGGCGTCATGCGGGACGAGGACGTCATCGCCCCGGCCGTGTCGTTCCTCCGGTTCGAGGTCTGAACAGCAACAGCCAACCCAACGAGAAGAGGAAGCATTCATGAACGAAAACGAGAACGAGGCCAAGGCCGGCACCGACGAGCTCATCGAGCGCATCGTCGAGACCCTGGAGGCGGACGCCTCGCCCGAGTGGAACCCCGCCCCCAGCTGGGCTGACTACGTGCTCACCTGGGAGGGTCTGCGCCGCCTGGCCAACGACCTGCTCGGTAGGAAGCCCTACGATGGGAGGGATCCGCTCGCCGAGCCCGTGCTCCGGGGCTTCCTCGAAGCGGCCCTGAACGGGGAGGGCTATGTCGTCCTGCCCCAGAACTGGACCGACGACGGGAACCGTCACTACGGGCCGCTGTGCCCTCAGCATGAGGCGCGCTACAAGTACCAGGCCCGAAAGGTCGGGAAGGTTCCCGACCCGTCCTGGGTGGGCGCCGTCTGTGTCGACTGCCGCCGCATGGCGGCCGGTGCCACGGACAAGGTGACCATCTATGTGTGGTAACGAGAAGGCCCTGGCCCGTGTCGTGGTCAAGATGCTGAACACGCGCCGATGCGACTGGCCCTGGCCGGAGCGGATCGTGACCGGGGAGGACGTCCGAGGCATCCTGAGGCGCCTCGCCATGGACGAGGACGAGGTGAGTGGGTGGCTCCGGGATTGTGGACAGTGGATGTCCGTCCTGAACGCCCTCATGGATGGCGGATACGTGTACCTGGATTCGCGCTCGGCTCAGCAGCCCTACGGACCCCTGTGCCGTAGCTGCGAACGGGAGGTGAGGCCGGCCGAACTCGGGAGGGCCGACGTGGCCGGGGAGTCGGACTGCGCCCGGTGCGCGAACCCGATCCCGGGAAGCGGCCGGGGCGTGTCGATCTACGTGTGGTAGCCCCGCACGTTAACAGCCGGGGACGGGATCGGGAACGGCGTCGCGTTTATGGGTCGGTACGGGCCGTACTGCGGACGTGAATCTCCGGGGGTTCGACTCCCCCGTCCGGCACGGGTTCCGAAACGGGAACCAGAAGGAAAGAGAAGAGAGAAGGAGAATGAGAACACTTCAACAGATCATCACCGAGATCACTAGGGACACACCCTCGGCCAGAGTCACGGGAGGACAGCAGACCTACGCCCTTATCGAGATCCCCGGGTCCGGGGGAGCGCACGCGGTCATCTATCTGGCCCCGGTTGGGGAGAACAGCATCGCCTCGGTGCACCACGACGCCGACGACAAGGGCCGGAGAATCACGTTCAAGCGCGGCAGCGCGCGGGAGGAGGAAGTGATCAAGGTCCTGGCCAACTTCCTGGTCTTGCACGAGGTGATCCGAGACCGCAGGGAGAAGATGAAGAAGGAGGAGGGGGCGTGATCGAAGAGATCACCTGGGAGACCTTCGACGAGCGCACGCGAATCTGGATGCGCGTGTTGGCCGAGGTCCCCTCCGAGGCCGTGATACGCATGCTGCGCCTGGACCTGAACACGGGAGTCGTCACCCTGCGCGGGGTCGGCGGAGACAAGGTGCTCGGCGTCATCAGCACGGACGACGACATCGGCGTGGGCAGGTCGTTCTTCGTCACACTGAAAGGCGAGCCCATTGACCCGATCCCCTACGAGACGGGATACGCCCACAGCATCGCCCTGGCTGTGTACCACTCGGCCCTGCACGTGCTCGTCGGGGACGTCCCGCTGGTCTGGGACGACTATGATGGCCTGTCCTGGATCACGGACAATCTGGACGAGGTCTTCGACGACGGCGGGAACACCACGGACCTGCGCGAGTACCGGGACGAGGTCCGCCGGTTCGCGGCGTGGTGCTGGGTCGGCGATTTCGCCGCGGACCTGGACAACGACATCCCCCTCCAGGTGACCAAGGAGAGCACCCCGCACATGATCCGGTACCTCACCGGCGGGCACGGGAGTGTCGAGATCGCCGTCGCACCCGACGACGACGGCCTGATCGACGTCAACCTCCTGGACCGGGACGGATACGGGCTGCACTACCACCTGGCCTACGGGATCCCGGAGGTTCAGGAGGTTCGCGAGCGGGCCATCATGTTCCTGAACAATAGGATCGAGAAGAACAAGAAGGAGAGGAAGGAGAACCATGTCGGCTGACGACAGGATCGAAATGGACGAGGACATGGCCGAGTTCTGGGCCGAGGTGAAGGACCGACTGCCCGGACTCCTCGGCCGGGACGGGTTCGTGTCGGCCTACCCGCTGGCCGACCCCGGCGATGTCGACATCTTCACCTCGTGGTGGAACCAGAAGGAGGAGCACATCGCCTCCCTGTACCACTACCCCCGGGTTCCGACGGGCGCGGAGAAGAAGGAGAAGTGGGAGTACGAACCCTGCTTCAACCTCCTCGTCGACGAGCCCGGAACCAACGGGCGCACCCTGACCGACGTCACCCCCAAGCAGGTCGCCGGAGTCATCGAGAAGCGGGCCGCCGACCAGGTCCGCCAGCACCTGCCCGGTGCGTGGACCACGGGGGACTACTTCGAGTGGGATGAGTCGATCATCGCCGACTTCTGCGACTACGCCTGTGAGGCGAAGAACATGGGCGAGTTCGCCGAGTACGTGCAGGAGCGGGCCGACAAGGTCCTGGCCCGCCGGGCGCTGACCACCATGGTCGACTACCTCCTGCTGGAGGAGGCCCCCTTCACGGTGGCGGTGTTACCCGCCCTCGGGATGAGCAACATCAACCTGCCGGAGCGGGTCATCAAGATCCGCACCGGCCGGGGGACGGCGAAGGTCGCCCTGTCCACACTGGAAGGGACGAACATGGGGGATGTCGACATCACGATGGGCTCGCGGGGCGTGTCGTATCCGTACTGCGCCATGCAGACGCTCATCCACGCCGCCGTCAGCGGCGGGCACAGCGAGAACAAGGGGAAGGAGAACGACAGTGGACGCTGATGACCGTACCGAGGTGACTGAGTTCTGGGAACAGGTGCGCTGGTACCTGCCCCCGTACCTGCGCGACAAGAGGGTCCTGCTGACGGAGGCCCGGAGCCCCGACGGTCTGGAGTTCTGCCCCGGCGGGCGGCCCACGGGGCTGTCGAGCGAGAGCGAGGACGCCATCAAGGCCCTGCTGAACCGGGTGAGGGAGAGTCTGGAAGCCAACAACAGGATCGAGAAGTGAAGAACGACGACGTCGTAGCCGCTCTCGGGGCCTACTTGCTCCTGGCCATGCGCGAGGCCGGGGAGTGGTTCGTGAAGGTCGAGTACCGGCGCAATGCGATCGTGTACCTGTACGCCTCCTCCAGCGAGGTGAGCATCTTCGCCGACGGCGACGTCGTCACCATCAAGAGCGATGACCCCCGCACGCCGGAGGAGCTGGGCGGCCTCCGTCCTGACGACATCGAGTTCGATGTTCACCCCGACGACTCGGGACGAGTGAGCCCCGGTGAGTTGGAGGCCTTGAGAATGGCCGCCAAGCGGGTGTGGTACCGCCACAACCCGTGAAGAAAGAGAGGAACACATGAGCAGCACCAAGCCCAGACACTCCTGGAGCGAGGCGTACTACGCCGAAGTCTGGCTCCGTAAGTTCATCCACGAGAACCTGGGCCCTCAGTACCAGGGCCTTTCGGCGGACCCGGTCCTCTTCGACCGGGTCTTCAAGAAGATCCCGATCCGCTGGTCGACGTTCTACGACCTCAGGAAGCGGTTCGAGGACGACCTCGACTCCCTGACCGCCTTCATCAAGGAGTACCGGGCGAAGAGGAAGGGGCGGGACTGATGGCGCGCATCCTCAACCTCACCGGAAGGCCGCTGCGCATCATCGACCCCGAAGACCGGGAGACCACCATCATGGTGCTCCAGTCCGACGGGCCCTCGCCCACCGTGAGGCACCGTGACGAGGGCATGACCTCGGTGGACTCCACCGTGCCCGGCTGGAGGGGCGTCACCCGCATCCCCGTGTCGTGCAAGGGGCGGGCCACGCACGCCTTCCTCCCGCCCTACCGGGAGGACACGTTCCTGGTCGTGTCGCGCATGGTGCAGCAGACCACGGAGGACCTGTTCCCCGAACGCGACGACATCCTCACCCCCGGACGCAACGTGCGTCGGAATGGGGTCCACTACGGGTCCCTTGGCCTGACGGCCTCCGGAGCCACCGCCCGCAGGCTGCTGAAGCGCTGACGGGCGCCCCCGGCCGGAGGGTTCCGGCATGCGGAGGTTCGAGTCCTCCCCGGGGGCCGGGGCCCGCAACAGCGGGCACGCACGAACAAGAAGAAGGAGAGATCACCATGAAGACGAAGACGACGGACGACTGGGACGAACTGGCTGAGGCTCTCGATCGGGCGCTGCCCTACGGCGTCAGCGTCTACTTCCCCGGCAAGGAGGACGACGAGGACCACGACCTGCGCCTCATCCCCGGTGATGATGGGTTCGCACGCCTCGTCATCGACCTGGGAGACGAGGATGTGGCCTGGAGTGAGGAGACCATCCACCTCCAGTGGGGTCGCGATGAGGGCGCGGACGAGCACGACCCCGACCTTCAGTGGTGGGCGTCGGACTGGTCCCGCTCCGGCGTCGGGTGGACCGCCGGCGAGCAGGAGACGGACGAGGCCATGAGCGAACTGGCCGGGGACGTCATCGGCACCGCGCTCGACATGATCCACCACCTGGCCGGGGGCGAGCGCGAGGACGGGAAGATCTACTACAACGACGAGGGCAGCGTCGAGGTCGACGACGACCTGAGGGCGGTGCTCGCCGACGCCTACGACAAGGGTGCCATGGACGTGCGCCAGTTCATCCGCGAGACCATCGTGGGCAACATCGACCTCCAGCCGGAGGAGGGTTTCGCCGACGTGAGGCAGGACCCTTCGTCGGACTGGATCTTCGTCAACGAGCGCTCCGGGCGGGCGCTGAGCCTGGATGTCGACCTGCGCTACCCCTGCGACGGGGGATCGCGGTGCATGGTCACGCGCCTGTCCTCCAAGAACAGCGACACGTTCTTCATCAAGCGGTCGGCCGAGGCGATGATGAGCCCCGAGGACTCCTCGGAGATGCACGCCGCCATCGACTGGCTGATCGACGAGGACGCCGAGAAGGAGGAGGAGTGATGAGCGACCTCACGCCGCCGAAGTACTGGGAGACCCAGGGCCAGGCCGACCACTGGCTCG
>ERZ772799.91-NODE-91-length-36316-cov-4.723753_pt1 | contig 36316 bp, 20 predicted proteins | sample MGYA00511345_ERZ772799 | MGnify/ENA primary metagenome ERZ772799 (study PRJEB29015, sample SAMEA2738037) | human oral metagenome | biome: human oral; feature: human-associated habitat; material: saliva | place: China | collected 2238 ... | reverse complement strand
TCCAAATGTAGTAGGGGTCGGTCAGGGCGAAGGGCGGGCCGTTTTGGATCATGAGGTCGCGCAGGATACCGCCGGCGGTGGCCGTCATTAGCGCCAGCACCACGAAACCTACTATGTCGAAGTTTTTTTGGCGGGCGATTAGCCCTCCTAGGATCCCGTTTAGGATCACCCCGGATAGGTCGATGAACCGGAAAACGGCAGGTAGGGCGTTGGGTTCAAGTAGTTCGTGCATCATCTTCAGGCTACCGTTTAACTCGCGGAGGTGCCGAAAGCCAGGCCCAGCAGGTAGGTTACGGTGGCCGCCCCATAGCCGATAGCTAGCTGTCGCATGGCGCTGGGTAGGGGGGCTTTGCCTGATAGCACGCCGACGGCGCCACCGGTTAGGCACAGTGCGGCCCCTACCAGCAGGGCTGAGGCGGCTACAGCAACCATTCCGCTGAGCCCAACCAGGTAGGGCAGGCAGGGAATGATGGCGCCGACTGAGAACAGCACGAATGAGGACATCGCTGCCCGCTTGGCGGTGCCGATTTCCTCATAGTTGGGGGCTTCATCGCCAATGTGGGAGATTTGGCGGGCGCTGCGTGGGTCAATGTTTGCAGCGCTGAGTACTAGTTTGGCGTGTGCGACGGCTTCGTGTTCATCCTCGCCTCGGGCGCGATAGATCAGGGCGAGTTCGTTGGCGTTGACGTCTAGCGCGGGCACAACCTCCCCCGTGCCGGGGTCTGGGGTGGAGGCTTCTAGCAGCTCGATTTGGGAGCGCACCGAGATGAACTCGCCTGCCGCCATGCTTAAAGCCCCTGCTAGTAGGCCGGTTAGGCCGGTTAGTAGGATCGCGTGGGTGCTGATGCCGGTGGCGCCCACGCCTAGCACTAGGGACAGGTTGGATACTAGACCGTCGTTAACGCCGAAAATAGCCGGGCGTAGCGTGCCCGAGAGGCGTTGGCGGTGGCGGGCAGCTAGGGAGCGCACAACTTCGGAGTGGATGCGTTCGTCTGCGGCCATGGCACTGGAAGCGTCGGCGTCGATCTCATAGTCGTTGCGTTGTTCGGAGCGTTGAGCTAGGGCCAGCACGAACACTGAGCCAAATAGTCGCGCCAGTAGGGGCATGATGGCGCCGCGCAGGGTTTGCCTGGGGGCTGGGTGGGCGTGGGGGCCTAGTAGCTCATACCAGTAGCGTTCGTGGCGGGCTTCGGCTTCCGCTAGGCCTAGGAGGATTTCGCGTTCTTCGCCTTCGCGGCGCATAGCTAGGTCCCGGTAGACTTTCCCTTCTGCGCGTTCTTCAGCTAGGTGGCGGCGCCAGTGTTTAATTTGGGTTCGCGACGGCGCAGCGGCAGTTTCAGGGCTTTGGGGTGCGGAAGTCATTGGTTCAATGTTTCATTTTTTTGGCGTCATTGCAACGTTTGGTTACCCGAAATTAGCCTGGCTTGTCAGCCTCAAGGAGGCTGACAGCTTGAGGGGAAACCTGGTTTTGGATGTTTTGGCGCCGCTAGTTATTGGCGTAAAGCATCTGCAGGTGAAACGCCTGCGGCGCGGCGCACTGCCAGTAAACAACCCACTAAGCCAACTACCATGCCGCCAATGATTCCTACAGGCAAAAGCCGCAGGTCAAGCACTGGCTGCCAGTGGCGCACTAGCACTGTGGAGATAATGACTACCACCGCTGTAAATGTGCCAATGACTCCGCCGATTAAGCCAACTATCGCCGATTCAGCGGTGACTAATGCGGCAATTTGCCAGCGCCTGGCCCCCATTGCCCGGCGCAAACCGAATTCTCCAGAGCGCCGCGATACCGCCGTCGCCGTGGAGTTAGTGAGCATTAGCACGGCAGCTAATAATGAGACGGCGGTTAATGTCACCAGCATTGTGCGCACATTGGATTCCACGCTTTGACGCATGGTTTTAGGGTCTTCAGGCGCATCCACGTGGGCGTTTTCGCCGGTGTAAGGATCTAGGGCGATAGGTGCTTGCTGCGCCACCAGCTGGGCGGCGCCGGGGCGCGTACGTATTTCGGCGGTGACGGCATTGGTTACCCCCACAGCAACGGCGTCTTTTTCACGCATAACCACGGCGTTCATGATGCTGGCGTCTAAACCCGAGTCGCTTATAACTCCCACCACTACATAGGCTTTATTGGCAATCCACACTACTGGGCTAGCGTCAACAGGGCCTAACTCTAGGTTATTTGCGATACCGCGACCTACTAGCACCTGGCCTGGGCCAAGTTTTATGCCACTGGTTTTGGCGGATTCTTTACCTTCGATTTCCAGCCCGGGCACACTAGGATCGGTTGCTCCTAATACATCAAAGTTTTGGCCTTTAGTGTCGTTAGTTAGTGAAATATTTTGATTGCCGTGGTTTGAGTAGATTTGTGCACGTTCCACTCCGGGAATGCGTTTCAGGCGCATTAGTGTAGTGGTGCTGGCTTGTTTAACGCTTCCATCTTTAGTTAATTGTTTAGGTTCTGGCACCGAGACGGCTACACGCTGGTTGCGGGCCGCATCAAATAGCTGTGACACCTGGGCGCGGGCAGCTTCAGAAATACCTACCGTGGCTAACGCTAACGCTACCGCCAGTAATACGCCGGCAATTAGCGCGCCGCTGGCAGCTGGTTTAGCGGTAATTGTGCGCCCTGCATCGGCGAGTATGGCTCTTAGGCTAGTTTTTTTGCTGCTGGTTTTAGGGTTTTTAGCTTGCGCCGCGTGGGTGGTTTTAGCTGGTTTTAGAGGCTTTGAACTTTCACTCTCGGGAACGGTGACGACGCCGTCGTGCACTTCGATGCGGGTTTTAGCGTGGGCTGCAACTTTTGGATCATGAGTGACAACTATGACGGTAGTGCCACTTTGGTTGAGTTTATCTAGTACACGCATCACTGAACGCGAATTGGCTGAGTCGAGGTTACCGGTGGGTTCATCAGCAACTAGCACCGGGTTAGCGGCTACGATAGCCCTGGCTATTGCTACTCTTTGCCTTTCGCCACCAGAAAGCTGCACTGCTTTGGCGTGTTGCTTATGTGTGAGCCCCACAAAGTTTAGGGCTTGTTCAATACGCTGCGTATCCGTGATTTGCGCGGTTTCCTCACCAGAGCCAGCCGTATCTCCGCTATACATCAACCCTAAAGCTACGTTTTCAGTTACAGTTCGCTCATCAATTAAGTGAAATGCTTGAAACACAAAAGAGAATGTGTGAGCCCGCAATGCTGCTAGCTGGGAATCACTTAACCTGGTTGCGTCTAGATCATCAATAAAGTATTTGCCTTTAGTGGGAGGGTCAAGTAACGCCAGAACATTCAGCAAGGTTGATTTACCAGCCCCAGAAGGGCCGGTTATAGACACAAAATCACCCTGCTCAATCAGCAGCGAGGCGGTTTTTAGTGCTTTAACCTCACCAGGAGCACCAGGATTATAGGTTTTAGAAACCTGCGATAATTCTAGTACTGTCATTTGCGGTCCACTCGCACACTGTCGCCAACTTTAAGCTGGTCAGATTTAATGGCGCATTGCCCAGATACACAGCCAAGCTGCTCTACTTTAACCATAACAAAACCGGAGGCCTGGCGTTTGAGCACATTTGCGTTACCATTAGCGTCTAGCGCCATTGCGCGTTGAGGTATCAGTAAAGCATTTTTGATTGGTGCTTGTCGATCTACGGTTAGCACCACTGATTTACCACGCGCATCGCTTGGAAGTTTTCCCTTTTTAACGCTAAAGGTTAGTGTATAAGTGGTTGCTTCAGCTTGGCTTTTTTCGTCTTTCTTAGGCGCAGCAGTTTTGAGAGTTAAGTTTAACTGTTGAGAGCCATAGAGAGCGCTAGCAACGCTGCCAGTTTTCAATACCGAGCCCACACCAGCCGGCACTTCAGCGGTTACAGAAAATTCGCCCGTAGATAGGCCTAGCTGGGAGGGTTTGTCTCCATTTAAACTATCGCCTACTTTAGGTAGCGAGGTAACAACAGCTGGAAGCTGCGAAATAAACAGCATCTCAGTTTTCGCTATAACTACCTTCTTTTTGGCTTGCTGCGGTTTTTCGGATGCACCTGTCTCGTTTGAGTTTCCAGCGCCTTGATTAGCACCCGAGTTGTCTGACTCATTTTGATGAGTATCGGTAGTAGCTAATTCGTCTTTGGTTTGCCCGTATAGATGTTTTAGTGCAGTGATTGTGTTAGCGTCTAGGGTTCCAGTTATTGCTAGCTGGTAGCCCGATGCAACCAGGGCGCGTTGCAGCTGTGACACATCCGCGCCAGAATCACCTTCATACAGGTCGCGATAGGCGGGAAAACTACCCTGATAGGCAATCAGAGGGCGATCGTTAATCCAAGCCACCACCTGCGTGTTTTCAAGTTGCTGACCGGCTTTTACGTTTACAGCGGTAACAACCGAATCGGCGCTAGTAGCAGGCAAGTTAACGGCTGAATCCTGCGCCCCGGTAATAACACCTGTGGCAGTGATTTGATCTGTCAGGTCTCCTTGCTCAACTTCCACAGTTACAGGAGCTGAAGTTGGAGGTGCAGCGGCAGCTGCGCGCTGCGCTGGCGATTGGGTGTAGCTTGCCAGCAACCAGCCTGCACCCACTAGCGCCACCGCCATAAACACAACTAAAACTACAAGTAACCAGCGTTTCACTTGAGATCGTTTAGCGCCCACAGCTACCCCCCTTCGATCACAAATAATTACGAGTATTTCTTCACAATCTCACGGCAAGTGGCTTCGACCTGCTTGATTTGTCCCAGCCGAGCAGATAATTCTTTCTGATTCTTTTTGACATAAGCATCAGCGCTGTTCCAGTCGGCGTCATAGTATGCCTGCTGCCAGCCAGAGCTGATCCGGCACTTTGCATCTGCAACCGCGATTTTTCGCTCATACTCTGACACGGTTCCAGGTGACGCCGCGATAGCAGATTGGGGCGCATCAGCACCTGGATTTAAGCCAATTTTCTGACTGAGCTGCGGTCCTGGCATTAACACTGGATTATCAGGTAGATCACTAAGGCCCAGTGGTTTCATGCATTGCTTCCAAGTGGAGACAAGTTTTTTAACTTTAGGATCTTCAAGCCCCTGCTCAGCGCCGCCAATTGATGCCAAAAGAGCATTTCCAGTCTCAGATTTTTCTTCATAAGTCTTCAATACTGGATACTGATCCATTAGTTTATTAAAACATGAATTTTTAGCGTCCCGGTAACCGGGATCAGTTTTATACTTTTCAATAGTATCATGGCTATATTGGTAGACATTCCAGCCAGGAACGATACCCACGTGGTAGCCGACTTCGCTTGCAATCTTCTCATCAAATAGACGCCTACCAGCACTATTTACGTATCGCTCAGCCTGCCCCTCTGGCGGTTCTGGCCTTCCTTGATAAGTGTATCCTTTGGACTTCATGCAATACCTAAAATAGGCGGTTCGAGCACGCGAAATTAGAATCGTGTCAGCCTCTCTATATGGATCTGTGGGAAGCCGCCATTTAGACATATCGTAACGCGTTAAACCGTCAGCAGAGACTTTGGCTACCTTATCATTAGGAGCAGTTGACGAAGCTTTTTCACCACTCCCACACGAGGCTAAACCGCAAATTAATACTAGAGCTGCAATGATCCTCAGATACTTCATTTCATCTTCCTTGATTAAAGTTCATCGCATATAGGGAACCCAGTTAAGGGCGTTGCTCATGTTAATGAGCGGATAGGCCTGGCAAGGCTAGGTCTGGGAACAAGCAGTGGATCAGCACTGCATCACTCGTCATTGGAGTGAATACAGAATACATCTACTACCCCAAGCCCACAACTAGTTTTGCAATATTTAATCGACAATTTACATTTATAGGTACAATTAATTAGTTCACTAGGCTGTGCTTATCTTACGCGGTGAGCTGGTTCCACAGTTGGGTCAAAGTGCGAGACAATGCAGGGGTAATGAACGAACACTCCAGTCAGCCCAGCCAACCAGACGCAACTAACTCAGCCGCAGCGCCACGCCGTCGTCCTGCCAGCCACCAGCGCAATCACGGACGGCGCCAACACAAAAACCAGGCGGCGCTGCGCCCCTTCACCCCCGCACAGCTAAGCCAACGCGCAGCTTCCGTGCCCACCATCACCTACCCAGCGCAGCTTCCAGTCTCAGCCCGCCAGGAGGAGATCGCAGCCGCCATTTTGGCTAACCAGGTGGTTATCGTCGCAGGTGAAACCGGCTCCGGTAAAACCACCCAGATCCCTAAAATCTGTTTAGATTTAGGTCGCGGCGTCAACGCCATGATTGGACACACCCAGCCCCGGCGTATCGCAGCGCGCTCAGTAGCTGAACGCATTGCCCAAGAGCTGGGCACTAAAGTTTCTAAAGAATCAATAGTCGGTTATCAGGTTCGTTTCACTGATGAAGTTAGTGAACATACGCTTATCAAATTAATGACCGACGGTATTTTGCTGGCCGAAATTCAAAACGACCCGCTATTGCGCCGCTATGACACTCTAATTATTGACGAGGCACACGAGCGCAGCCTAAATATTGACTTTATTTTGGGTTATTTAGCGCGGCTACTACCCCAGCGCCCAGATTTAAAAGTCATCATCACCTCGGCCACCATCGACTCTGAACGTTTCGCCGCCCACTTTGGGGTTGAAGGCCGCCCCGCCCCAATTATTGAGGTATCCGGGCGCACCTATCCGGTAGAAATCCGCTACCGCCCCCTCGACGGCGTCGAGCCAGAGCCAGCTAGCAGCCAAACAAACTCAGCAGCTGCCAGCGCAAGCACCGACGAGCCGCGCGACCAGGTCACGGGCATCCTCGACGCCGTCGACGAACTAATGGCCCTAGGCCCCGGCGACATTTTGGTGTTCCTGGCGGGAGAACGCGACATTCGCGATACCGAAGCCGCACTTATCGACCACCTAGGCCCACGCTACGCCGCCAACGAGTCCAGCGCCCGCCTGCCCGGCAGCGTTGAAATCATCCCCCTATATTCGCGCCTAAGCGCCGCCGCCCAGCACCGCGTATTTGAAAAACACCGTCTGCGACGCATTGTTCTAGCCACCAACGTGGCTGAAACTTCACTAACCGTGCCCTCCATCAGGTACGTGATCGACCCGGGCGTGGCGCGTATTTCGCGTTATTCCAACAAAACCAAGGTGCAGCGCCTACCCATTGAACCCATCAGCCAAGCCAGCGCCAACCAACGTAGCGGCCGCTGCGGGCGCGTGGCCGACGGCGTGGCAATCCGCCTGTACTCGCAAACCGACTATGAGGGGCGCGAGCCATACACGGAACCCGAAATTCTGCGCACCTCCCTGGCCAGCGTAATTTTGCAGATGGCAGCGCTGCGCCTAGGTAATGTGGCAGATTTTCCCTTCATTGACCCGCCAGACCGGCGCGCTATTGCCGACGGCGTGGCGCTACTAACCGAAATCGGCGCCATCAGCGCAAACTCTAAATCCATGCACGAGCCGCGCCTGACCGCGATCGGCCACCAACTGGCGCGTCTGCCCATCGACCCGCGCCTGGGGCGTATGTTGCTGGAAGCCAATAAACGCGGCTGCGCCAGCGAAGTGATGGTGATTGTCTCCGCGCTTTCAATCCAAGACGTGCGTGAACGCCCGCTTGACGCGCAGGAAGCCGCAGACGCCATGCATCGGCGTTTAGCGGACCCCACCAGCGATTTTCTCACCTACCTCAACTTCTGGCGTTACCTGCGCACCCAGTCACGTGACCTGTCCGGCTCTGCATTTAGGCGCATGTGCCGCCACGAATACCTGCACTACCTGCGTATTCGTGAATGGCGCGACGTCTACAATCAGCTGGCCCAGTTGGCGCGGCCGCTAGGCATTAACGCCCAAAACATTGAGCTACCCACCCGCGCCTCCATTCGCACCGCTAGTGACCGCTTAGTTCCCGGCTCCCACGCGGCCGGCATGGCTAATGCGGACGTAGCCGACGCCGTCGTGGCCCTGGGGCAAAGCGCAGACACCCCCGACGCCGACGCAATCCACCAATCCCTGCTGGTGGGGCTGCTTTCCAACCTGGGTAACTATGATGAGCGCCGGCGTGAATATGCCGGGGCGCGCGCCACCCACTTCACTATTTGGCCTGGTAGCGGGCTGCGCCGCAAACAGTACGACTGGGTGATGGCCGCTGAGCTGGTGGAAACCAGTCGCTTATTTGCCCGCACCGTGGCCCGCATCCAGCCTCAATGGGTGGAGCAGGCCGCTAAACACCTGGTCAAGGTCACTTACGGTGAGCCTTACTGGTCCGCCAAGAAGGGCGCGGCCATGGTACATCAGCGAGTGCTGCTTTACGGGCTGACTTTGGTGGCTGACCGCCCGGTCACGCTAGCCAGTGTGGGTACCGACGCCGCCCGGCAGGCTGCGCGCGAAATGTTCATTCGCTCCGGGCTGGTGGAAGGGGGCTGGCACGCCCGCCACGCTTTTGTTGAGCGCAACCGTGAGCTGCTTGAAGACACTGCCGAGGTGGAGCGTCGTCAACGCACTCACGGTATTTTGGCTGATGACCAGGCTCTTTTTGACTTCTACGATGAGCGCCTGCCGGAGAAAATCACCAGCGCGGCAGCTTTCGACAACTGGTGGAAGCATCAGCGTCAAGACACCCCCAAGCTGCTGGATTTCACCCGTGAGCTACTGCTTCCCGAAGGTGACAACCTTGACGGCTACCCCGACACTTGGCATCAGGGTGACCTGACCTTGGCGCTTACGTACGTTTTTGAGCCGGGCAGGCTCGACGACGGCGTCAGCGTACAGGTGCCCATTGAGGTGCTCACTCGCCTGCGCCCAGAGGGATTTGATTGGCTTGTGCCCGGGATGCGCCCGCAGCTGTGTGTGGCCACTATCCGCGCCTTGCCTAAGCGGGTGCGTCGCCAGCTAGTTCCGGCCCCCGACACCGGCACGCGCATTTGGGAGCTGATCTGCCAGCTTTACCCGCAGGCTGCGGGAGAGGCTAGCGACGGCGACGGGGCCAGTGGCACTGGCGCGTCCAGCGCCCCGGGCGGCGGGGCCGGCGTCGCGACAGCAAGCCAGCCCGGCGGCGTCGGCAGTAACTCCGGCGGCGCGGTCGGCACCCCCGGCGGCAGTAACCCCGGCGGCGGCAATGGCACCCCCGGCGTCGGCAGTAACCCCAGCGGCGTCGAACCAATCCCGGTGAGTTTCCAGCAGGCCTTCACCCAGGCCGCACAGCAGCTACGCCAGGTAGAAATTACCGACGAGGACTGGGACCAGGCGCAAGAAAACCTGCCGGAGCACCTGCGCATGGGCTTTAGCGTGCTGGACGCGCGCGGCAACAAGCTAGGGCGCGGGCGCAACCTGATCGTTTTGCAGCAGCAGCTGGCCAAACAAAGCGAGGCGGCGGTGCGCTCGGCGGTACGTGGAGCCCTGGCGGCGGCCATGGATGAGGCCCGGTCCAAGAAATCGGCGAAATCTAAGCGTGCAAACGGAGCCCACGAGAGCCATAACGGGGTCCATGGGGCCGCCGGCGCAAACGGGAGCGCAGGCGCCCATAACGGCGTCCATAACGGCACCCGCGCCAATAAATCTGCCGCAAATACTTTTGCAACTATTACTTCACAGTCATTAACTAGCCCATTAAAGGAGCAAACTAATTTAGTTGATTGGCCTGAAGTTCCCCAAGGCGTAATTCCGCAACAAATAGAATCTGCCGGGCGGGCGGGGCTATTAGTTCGCGGTTACCCCACTTTAGTTGCACAACCAACATCTAAAGCATTTAAAGCTGATTTAAAGATATTAGCAGATGTTAATTCTCAGCTAGCTCAGCACGCTGAGGGAGTTTTGGCGTTGGCCTTGGCGCGCACCCCGCTCGAAACTGCGCGGGTGACCAGCCGTTGGAACGCTAAGCGCTCTCTATTCATGGTGTCTGCGCCCTACAAATCCACTGACACCCTGGTGTCTGATTTGTGCTTGGCTGCCGGGCGCCTGCTAGCCCAGCAGTGGAGCCGCGAAACCGGCCATGACCTGGCCCAGCTGCGCGACCGCAAAGATTTTGAGCTCTTTGCATCTTGGCTGCGCGACCGCCTGGAAGACCAGGTGGAGATCATCGCCGCCCAGGTAGAGGCCGCTTTGGAGGCTAAGGGCCAGTTGGATAAGGCAGTGGGGCGTAATACTTCGCTGGCTTTGCTCGACACTTTGCAGGAAATTCGCGAGCAGGCTGCTGCCTTGATTGCGCCGCGCTTTATCGCCGACGCCGATCCGGCACAGCTGGCCCACTATGGGCGCTACCTTAAGTCTTTGGCTTATCGCTTGGAGAAGGCGGCGGCCTCGCCCAGCCAGGATGCAGCTCTGGCCTACCAGGTGCGTGAGATTGAGGGGCAGGTGAGCGACGCCGTCGAGCACGCTAAGGGGTTGCCGGCTAATCCCGCCCGCGCGGCGGTGCTGCGCCAGGCCCAAAATATGGTGTGGGAGCTGCGCGTGAGCCTGTTTGCCCAGCAGTTGGGGACGGCGCACAAGGTTTCAGCCAAGCGCATCAGCCGGCTGCTGGCCTCCGCCCCGGCGCTCTAGACGACTGTCCACTTCCGCGCCGGCGGTCTATCCGGACCAAGGATCACGCCTTTGACCGGGTCTTGCAGTCTGCACCTTCGGCCAGGACTGCCGCCTAGGCCTGGCTGACCAGGGCCAGCATCCAGATGGGCTGGCGCGCTGGTTGGATGCCACTACCCGCCAGTTATGCCGGCTTGCACCCTAGACCTCTGGCTGGGCTTTAGGCCTGGGGTTTCTGGCTGGGGCCAGCATCCAGATGGGCTGGCGCGCTGACTGGGCGCCGTCGTCACCTTTTTGCGTGCTGCCGGCCCCTTGCCCACGCCGGCGCACACAAATACTGACATTTCATCCCTTCCCTATAAAACCCCATGTATTTTTTATAGGTAAGGGATGATTTTGCCTGTGTTTGCCTGTAAATGCATGTATGCATTTTTGCCTGCCTGCTGTATTTGTCTGTAAATGCAACTGGCCCCCGTATTGGCGAAACCCAAAAAAGCCAATCCGGGGGTCAGTTATTCACAAGGAGAGAGATTATCGAGTATTCAACACCAGTCAGGCGCCCTTATTCACCTCCACAGCCATAGCAGTTGAGGCTCCCACGAAGGCGCCTGCTAACGGCATGGATGCCATCGCCATCGCCGCTGCGAATGCGATGCCCCTTTTCATGAGCTTCATGGTTTCCTCCCTTAAAAGTTTTCCGTGGCCCGCCCGCCGGGGCTTAGCTGGTGGGCGTCGCCGAGGCTTAGCCAGCGAGCGCTGCCGAGGCTTACCCCGGGGCTACCTGCCGGCGGCTTAGTGGGCCAGTTGCTTTGCTGATCTGTATCAGCCTTGCTGGTTAAAACTTTAAAAGGGGCTTTTATGGTGGCGGTTAGCGTAACCTATGAATCATCTATGAAAGATAAAGCGTGGCTTGGTTGTAAGAGCGCAAGTAGGGGCCACCAATCTGGCTTGGCTCCATAGGCGTATCCTTGTAGCTCCAGTGCAGCAGGTTGGCCAGGGAGAAACTGTTTGCACACACCCCACAGGCCAGCACGCGGCTAGGGCGGCGCATACGTTCAACCCGGTGACCAGCCGGGCATGTGCCCACCCAGTCGCCGGGGACTTTAGGGGCGCGCTTATCTACCAGCCGCTGCGCTGAGCAGCCCAGTTCTAGGGCTTTGCGACGCCAAACTTCATCGTGACCGTGACTTGGACCAACCAGGGCATGGGCTACTTCATGCAAAATCGTGTCACGCACGCGAGGCAAGTCATAGAGTTGCATTAAGTAACGTGAGAGAGTGATACAGCGGTTTGTGTGGTTACACTGTCCAGCTCGACGCCGGGCACGATCCCACCCCAGGCTCCAGCCTTGCAAGCCGTTGGCGTCCATCAGGTCGCGGCCTAAAGCATAAACCTGATCAAGATGCATTCATTGTCCATTTCGTGGAAAAATAACCCTTAGTGTCAGAACCTAAACCTAATTCTAAAGCCAAAACGGTAACCTCCGCCGGCAGCGCAACTAGAGGCAAGGGCAAGCGTGCCATCTCTAGTGCCAGTGCCGAGCGGTTTATTTCGCGTTACCGATTGGTCTCAATTTTTGCGTTGCTGACCCTATCTGCCCTAGCTGGGGCACTGATCCTGCCTAAGTTCACCGCCCCCGCACAGATTGATGATGGCCCCACCCCGGCCGGCCCGGTTAAGGTAACCCCTGATTACAGTGGTTTTAACGCCGCAAATATCATCTCTGACAATAAGCTCTACGGCGCTCCCAATATGAACGCCGAAGACATCGATAACTTCATTAACAAAGTCAATGCTGGCTGCGTTAATAGCGCCGACGGCACTACTTGCATCAGCAAGGCCCGCTTTGACACTAAAGGCTTTGACCCCACAACGGCCTGCCCGTTGGGGATGAATCCCGCCAAGAATCTAACTGCTGGCGAGGTTATTTACCGCGTTTCGGTAGCTTGCAACATTAACCCCCGGGTTTTGTTGGTGCTGCTGCAAAAAGAGCAGGGGCTGCTGACCGCTTCAGGCGAGAAACTGACTGCCTCACGCTATGAATGGGCTGCCGGCTATGGCTGCCCTGATGGTCAGACTTGCGACAGTCGCTACCGTGGCTTTGTCAGCCAGCTCTATCAGGCCGCCGCCCAGCTGCAAAAATACCGCCTTAACCCCTCCAGCTACCGGGTGCAGGCCCGCAAACCCGTGCGTATCGCCTATAACCCCCAGGCTAGCTGCGGTTCTTCCATCATCACCCCAGCTAACACCGCCACCGCTGCGCTCTATAACTACACTCCCTACCAGCCCAATGAGGCCGCTAAGAATGATGGGGATGACTGCTCCAGCTGGGGTAACTTGAACTTCTACGGTTTTTGGAAGGTCTGGTTCGGCACCCCCCACTAGCTGGCGCGGCTGGCACCCAGTCTTGGACCACAGGCTGCTTTAGCGGGCTCAAGTACAATTGTTAAATGAGTTATATGCAGATGGCCGCCGAAATCTGGGTGGTGATTGAGTACATCATTAAGATCGGGGCTATGGGGGTGGTGCCTGAAAATCGGCGCCCTGCCTCGTCATCGGCCTGGCTGCTGCTCATCCTATTCCTGCCCCTGGTGGGCCTACCCATGTATCTACTGCTGGGAAGTGCCCGTATTCAGGGAAAACGCTACCGCCGTCAAAGCGAGCTAACCAGCATTGTCTCCGCCCTAAGCACCGCCCTCCCAGACGTGCCTCCAGGTATAAAAGCTGATGAGCGCCTGTTGGGGATTGTGCGCATGAACCGCCACCTAACCGGAATGCCCTGTATGCCGGGCACAGTCCAGGGCATCTATGACGACACCCGCAGCTTCATTGCGGCCCTGGTGCAGGCCATTGACGCAGCCCAGCACAGCGTAAATATTGAGTTTTACATAGTCCATGATGATCCCATCACTGAGCCGCTTTTTGCGGCCTTGGAGCGCGCCCATAAACGCGGGGTGCGGGTGGCGCTGCTGCTAGATCACCTGGGTTCACGCCGCTACAAAGCCTGGAAAAAGCTGCTGAAGCGGCTAAACTCCGCCGGCTACCACTGGCACCTGATGATGCCCCTAGGTTTTAAGCCTGATCAGCGCGGGCGCCCAGACCTGCGTAACCACCGCAAGCTAGCGGTAATCGACGACGGCGTCGGCTTTGTTGGCTCCCACAACCTCATTGACCCCTTCTACGAAACCAACCTGCGCGGCCCTGGACGCGAGTGGAAAGACCTATCCGTGCAGCTAGGCGGGGCTATCGTGGCTGAGCTTGGGGGTGTATTCGCTATGGACTGGTACGCCGAAACCGGCAAAATTTTCGTTGGCGCCCGCTCCCAAGCCGTAAGCGATGAGGATATCTCCCAGGTAGAAACCGCTGGTCTTAGCGCACTTGCTACAGAGCTGGCTAATACCTCGGCGGCGTGGGAAAAAGAGCTGGCCGACGGCGTCGTAAACGCCATGCAGATCGTCCCCTCAGGGCCGGGCTACTCCACTGAACCAAACCTGCGCATGTTCACCTCACTGATCCACAATGCGCGCCGGCGGGTAACCATCACCAGCCCATATTTTGTGCCCGACGAGTCGCTGCTGGCCGCCATGACTTCGGCAGCCTACCGGGGTGTGGATGTGCAGCTGTTTGTGGGGGCCAGCGGAGACAATTTCCTGGTGCGTCACGCCCAACGCTCCTACTATGCGGCGCTACTGGATGCCGGGGTGCGTATCTTTCTCTACCCCTCCCCCACGGTTTTGCACGCCAAATACATGACCGTGGATAACGAAGTGGGGGTGATCGGCTCCTCCAATATGGATTCGCGCTCATTCATGCTCAACTATGAGCTGATGCTGCTGTGTTTCGGGGGCGATCTTGACGACAAGCTGCGCGCTAATGACGCCAAATATCGCTCCCTGAGCCACGAGCTAACCAGCCAGGAATGGGCGCGCGAGCCGCGTCACCGCCGCTGGGTGGATAACGCCTGCCGCCTGGCTGCGGCAGTTTTGTAGAGGCGCAAAGCCCCCGCGAGCGCGGCTAGGCCTCAGGCTGCCGCGCGCCGCCTGGCTGCGGCAGTTTTATAGAGCAGGCCGTGACCAGGGGCTAACAGCCAGGCCAGGGCAAACATTACGCCCAGCACCAACACAATCGTGGCACCCGTAGGCAAATCAGCTGACCAGCTCAAATACACTCCCAGCAGGCTCCCTAACGCCCCCAGCAGAGGGCCCATAATCATCATGGTCAGTAAGCGGTCAGTCAGTAAGCGGGCTGTGGCCGCCGGGATTACCAGCAGCGCCAACACCAAAATATTGCCGATAGTCTGCACGGAAATCACCACCGCCAAGCTCACGCACACATACAGGGCAATATCTAAAGCCAGCACCGGCAGCCCTGCCGCGCGGGCAGTTTCACGGTCCAGGCTTACCGCCACAATCTCTTTATTTAGGGCCGCGATCAGCCCAATCACCACTGCTGCCCCGATCAACGCCACTGGCACTTCACGCGCCGGCACGCCGGTAATAGAGCCGAATAGGAACTGTTGCAGCGAGCCGCTATAGCCTGGGGCGCGCGAAATAATTACCACCCCTAAAGCAAATGCCCCCACAAACAGCACCCCAATGATGGAGTCTTCTTTAAGCCTGCGGTTTTGGGCTAGTAGCGCCACGGTTACCGCCGTCAGAATCCCGGCTACCGCGCCCCCAAGCACCAGGTTAGTGCCGCTAACGAAGGCCACCGCCAGGCCGGGAAACACAGAGTGAGCGACGGCGTCGCCAATAAAAGCCATCCCACGCAACACCACGTGAGCCCCCACCACTCCGCAAACCAGGGCGCTAGTGATAGCAATCAGCAACGCCCTGGGTAGGAAGGCCAGCTGCGGGTTTAGTAGGTCATTTAGAAAATCAATTGGGGTTAACAACTTAACTCATCCCTAGGGCTTGCAGCAGCGGGTTATCGGCGCGCACTTGGAAAGTACGCATCCACAGGTCTTTGTCTTTAAGCTGGCTAGGCGGGGCGCAAGCCAAATCGGTGCGGTTAAGCAGACACAAATACTCGCACTGCGCCTGGGCCGCCACCAGATCATGGGTGGACATAAGCACGGCCACACCCGCCTGGCTCAGCTCTTTAAACAGATCCGTCAACAGCTCCTGGGTGGGCATATCCAAGCCCGTAAAAGGCTCATCCAACAGCAGCAGCTGCGGCTTTAACGCCAACGCCCGAGCCACCAGCACCCGCTGACGCTGCCCACCCGAAAGCTGCTCCACCGGCCGCGAGCGCAAATCACTCATGCTTACCTGCTCTAGGGCACAGTCGGCAGCCTCTAGGTGCTCTAGGCGGGGCCGACGCAGCCAGCCGAGCCTGCCGGTGAGCCCGCTTAACACCACCTGACGCACATTAATGGGAAAATCCCAGGCGAAAGCGTGACGCTGAGGCACATACCCAATGGCGCGCCGGTCAATGCGCTGGCCTTGCCAGGTGATAGTGCCGGTGCTGGGCACGAGCCCTAGGATGGCCCGCAGCAGCGTGGTTTTGCCGGCCCCATTGGGGCCGATCAGCCCCATGAACTGACCTTGGTCTAGCTTCAAGTTGACCTCTTGTAACACGCTGCGGCCGCCCAGCTGCACGCTGAGTTGGTTTACTTCTAGCATGGTCACTTTCCTGATGGCTGTGCTTTTAGCGCGTTGGTGGTGCTGGTAGCGTCGCCTACCGCAAAGCGCAAGGTGGTGGTGGCCTGGTAGGTTTTACCGTCCACACCGGTAGCTTTGAAGGAGACTTTGACCAGGTAAATGCCGGGTTTGGAGAAAATCCAGTTGGCGTGCACGTGGGTGTTGGTGTCCACCCAGATGTCTTGGGCGCTGGCGGCAGAGTCGGCCAGCACTTTGGGTTTACCGAAGGTGCCTTCTTGCAAAATCAGCCAGCTGCGGCCGGGGCCCTTAACCTGCTCGATACGCATGTTTACCCCGCCTTGGATCAGCTTGGTTACGGCTGGGTCTTGGGTGTTCCAGCCCAGCCATACCAGCTGGGTTTTTTGGGTTTGGGGTAGCACATAGACGCGCTTGGAGTCGGCTAGGAATTTGTAGTCTTCGCCTTGCGGCACTTGGATTAGGGCGCCATCGCGTACACGCAGCACGGTTTTGTTGGGGTCGCGCCATACGGGTGAGGCTGCTGAATCATCTCGTAGGGACACGGTTAGTTTGCCGCCGATTAGGCGCGGGCCTAGGTCTACGTGTCCAGCTTCGATTACCGCTGGGGTTTGTGAGGTGGGCTCGTTTGCGGCCACGTTTTGCTCTAGGGCCGGGTCAGCACTGGGGGTGACTGAGGCGCCAGGGGAGGTGGCTGCGCTGGGGCTGGCTGCGCGGCCAGGGGTGCCGCTGGTGGGGGCCGTGGTAGCGCCGGCCGCACTGGGGGTGGCTGAAGTGCCCGGGGTTTTTGCCGACGACGCCGCTTGGTTTGCGATAGGCCTGCCACCTAGGCAGCGTGCCAGGGAGTTGGCATTAAAACGCATCATCGCCTGATAGGTGGGGGCCTGGTTATCCAGGGTGTCGCCGTAAAGCGGGCATACTTTCACCCCGGCTTCACTGGCCACCACTTTCAAGGTGGAGCGGGTGCGGGCCAGATTTGGCTCTAAAAACACCGCTTTAATATGTAGGTCCTTAATGGTGGCGGCGAGTTTACGCCGATCAGCCAGGGAGGGCTCACTAGCCGGGTTGGGAGCCACGAAACCAGCCACTTTAAGCCCATAGGCGTTAGCCAGGTAAGCGTAGGCATCGTTGGTGGTTACCAGTTGGCGGTTAGCTTCACTAATAGTGTCCAGGGTGCTTTTAACCTGGGTGTCTAGCTGGGCCAGCTGGTTTAGGTAGCGGGCGGCGTTAGCCTCATAGACACTCGCCCCGGCCGGGTCAACCTGCTTGAGTTTGGCGCAGATTACCTTCACATAGGCGGCCGCGTTGTGCACGTCATGCCACAGGTGCGGGTCAATTTCCCCATGCACGTGTTTGCCCAGCACAGCCTGGGGCAGGATGTAGGCTTGCGTGCCCGCACGGCCCACAAAACCGTAGCCTTGAGGCACTTGGGCTAGGGTGCGCGTGGGCACATCCACCACTACCCGCTGCGGGTCTAGGGCGATGTGACCAGGTACGTGGGCTGCCCCCGCTACGACGACGTCGCTCTGGCTGGGTGCACTGGCGCCGTCGCTGGAGGTCGGGCTGGCAGAGCCACCAGGGCTGGGAGTGCTCGCGCTCGCAGTTTTAGCGGCTGACGGCCAAGCCTGGCCGCTAGCCTGCTTGTCGGCTACCAGTGTGATGCGGCCAGCTTCTAGATCCACGCTCACATCGCCGTGGCCCGGGCCCAAAACCACCCGGCCTTCACGCTTAGCTACAGCGGCGGCGTCGACCCCCACCGCGAAAGTAAACGTGGCGGTTTTAAACTCCACGTTTTTACCCTTAACCGGGCGCAGACGGGCCTTAAACTGCACCCGATACACTCCCGGCTTAGTGAAAGCCCAACTCATATGCTGGTGGGCGTCAGCCGGCAAGCTGACAGTGTCATGTTTATAGTCGCTGGCCGCGTCAAACCCGTCATGGCTGGAAAACCCCAGCTCCGGGGTGCCGAAAGTGGTGGTCAGGTAGGAGCTGGCTTGGCCCGGGCCCTGCACCGAAACCACCTGCAAATCAACCTCACTGGCCCGGTTAGCACCATAACGTTTACCGTCACCAGACACGCGCATCCCCAGCCAGAGGGTATCCAAAGCCCGATCCTCAACCAGCGGCAAAATCGTGGCCCCCTGCTTGGCGGCCTCCTCGGCGATAGACACTGACTGGGCACTAGCGGGCAGGTTGGCATCCAAGGCGCGAATAATCGAATGCTGTTCCAGCAACAGGTAGTTACTAAAAGCCAAATCCGCATAGGCCACATCCCGAATAGCCCGCAGTGAGGGCTCATAGGAGTGCGGATCGGCGCCGTCGGGAACTAGCTGGGAGACCGTAGCCCGATCTCCCGCCACATTACGCACTAGATCGGCCAGAATGCCGGTGGTGGTGACCACCCGCAACTGGCCGTCGCGGGCGGGATCTACACCGACACCGGCGCAGCCCGCCACTAACGTTAAAACTAGTGCAGCCTGAATTACAGACTTAACTAGGCCCATGCCATCCGCCTGCGTGCCACCAGCACCGCAACCGCCAGCAACATCAGACCACCAGCAACATTCAAGGCGCCGCTAACCGCACCGGTTTTAGCCAGAGACTTACCGCCGCTAGCGCCGGCCGCCTGGCCCGCCTTGGCAGAGCCTGAGGCCGCAGAACCAGCTGCTCCACTGGCGCTGCCACCTTCACTGGAGCCGGCACCGGAACTGGCCGCTGCGCCGTCGCCAGAGCCACCATCTTCACCGCTGATCTGCTCACCCTGCTTGGGGGTGACCTGGGCGGAAATGGTCAGCTTGTAGGTGCCCGGGGCGGTAAACACCCAGTTCTGGTGGGCGTGAGTGTTAGCCGGCAGGGTGTAGGAGCTGCCCTCTTCCTGCAGCAGGTGCTCACCCACACCCCCACCCAGGCCGCCGGAGGTAAATACTGAGACCTTACCGGGCCCCTCCACACTCACCAGGGTGAAGGTAACCTCGCCGCTGGTTTTGCTGACAATCTCTTCAGCCTGAGAGTTCATACCCAGCCAGGGCACACCCGCGCTTTGGCTGGAGGAAATCATCCACACATCCTGGCCCGGGGTGGCCACAAAGTTAAGCGCGTCGGGGGCTTTAAGAGTGGCCTTGTCTCCCAGCGAGAAAGTCAAAGTTGCCGGGTCAACCCAGCTGGCCGGCTGAGAGCGGTCATCTTTCACCTGCAGCTTGAGCTTGCCGTCCACAATGCGCGGACCTAAGTCAAAGTGCCCTTCATTGGCGTTGCCGTTGGCGTCAGGGCCCACCACGAAAGTCAGCGTGGCGGTGGCGCTAACCGCCGAAGAAGCCGGGTTTTCCTTCACCGCAGCGGCGCTTTGAGCCTTAGCTTTTTGGGCGCTGGTTTGGGCGGCTGCCCCCTGGCTGACAGAGCGAGCCTGGGCCACAAAACTCTGGGCGGGGCGAGCCTGGGATACAAAGCTTTGCACGCCGGCCCGGGTGGTTACGGCAGATCGGCTTTGCCCGACGGCGGCGCGAGCCTGACTGGCAGAGCGGCCCTGAGCTGCGGCACGCGGGGCCTGAGCTGACTTAGCGCTGCGCGAGCTGGCCAAAAGCTGCTTGCCAGCGGGGTTAGCTGCGCTCGGCTTAGCCTTTACCTCGCCGCCAATGGCTGAGCGCGGCGAGGGGCTGGTGGCCGGCTTGCCGGCGCTCGGCTTGGGGCTAGCCACCGGGGTAGCCGAAGCACTGGGGGCGGCGCTAACACCAGGCTGAGCGCTGGGGGCAGCGCTGGGCTGGGCCGAGGGGCTGGCCACCGGCTGCGGAACCGCACTGGGAGCGGCCGAGGGCACTGCACTGGGGGCCGCTGTGGGCTGGGCACCCGGCTTTTGGGTATCAGGGTTTTGTTCAGTAGGTGCCGGGGTGGGGGTGGCTTGAGCGGCGACGTCGCCTACCTCAACCCGATAGCTACGCACCGGGCTAGCAATTACCGTGCCATCACTGCGCTGAGCCAGCACCCGTACCTGCAGCTGGTAGACGCCGGCAGCAGAAAACACCCAGTTGGGGTAGGCGGCGGCCAGCTGTTGCGGGGCAATTTCTGAGCCAAGCGGGTTTAGCTCATAGTTGCCATCAACCAGCAGCGAGGAGGCCAGTTGACCATTGTCATCCAAGCCAAACAGGGACACGCTAGCGCCTTCAGGGCCGCTGTAGCTGACTTCAAAGTGGGCGGCGCTAAATCCTGCCTGGGCCAGCTGGCTGGTGTCCCAACCCAGGCGTCCCTTGGGGGCAGCGCTGGCCGGCTGTAGTGGCGAGTTAGCCTGGACGCCTTGGCTGACGAAATAGCCACCCGGACTGCCCGGATAGTCGTCAGAAATGTTTTGCCAGGTGGAGGCCGGGATCTTCAAAGTGGTTTGGGCCGGGTTGTGGCTAGTTCCGGTGGCGCCATCCTTTAGCTGTAAGTCCACTTCCCCATTGGCAGTGGCGACGGCGTCGAAAATGCTTAAGTCCCCGCCCTCAAGGTTTACCGGCTTGGACTGGCCATCATTACTGGCCAAGCTAGCAGTGGGACGGGAAACGGAGCTGTGGGCAGCGGCACCCTGCGCAGCGGCGCCAGAAACCTGGGCAGCATGTGCAGCGCCAACATGAGCGCCAGAGGAGCTGGCGACAGAAGCGCCCGCTAGCGGCGTCATGAAACCGCACAGCGCCACAGTGGTCAGCGCGGCCATACGCCGCAGCCAGGGGTCATTAAGACGCTGCGGGGTGGAGTCAGAAAAACGCCCGCGACCAGCAGCTACACGCATAACAGAGGGGGAAGAGTTGGTAGCGCCCTGGGTGGGAACTGAAGAAGGCCCGGCGGCCTGCAACCACGCAAACATGGCAGTCTTTCTAGTTGATATTGATTATCATTACCCGCTAAGTGTAGCGATTCTTTTTAGTCCTCACAAACGCGCAGCTCCACAGCAAAGCGCGAGGATCACTAGCGCAACCCCAAGAACCACTAACGAAACCCCAGGAACCACTAACGAAACCGCCGGGGACCGCTAACGCATTTGTTAAGCGGCCCCCGGCGGGGTGGGGCGCCTAGTTTTGAGAGGGAAATCAGGCACCCCTATTGAGTTGTGTATTCAATTGTGTCGATATTCAGTTGTAGATCCTGTCAGTCCTGACGCTTGCGGCGCAGCAACATGCCGCCACCGCCCAATGCCAGGGCACTTAGAGCCAACATTCCGCTGGCCACACCGGTACGGGCCAAACCGCCGGGCTTTTCCGGCTTAGCCGGGGCTGCGCCGTGGCTGGGCTTACCAGGCTTACCGGGGCGACCCGGAAGCGGGGCAGAGCTGGCCGAACGGCTGGGCTGAGCCGTGGGGGCCGCGCTACCAGTGGGGGCCGCGCTGCCGGTCGGGGCCGGGGCGCCGGTGGGAGCTACCGTGGGGACAGCGCTACCGGTAGGTGCCGGGCTGGGCTGAGCCGTAGGAGCCGGGGAGCCAGTGGGAGCCACAGTCGGCTCAGGGCTGGCGGTCGGTTCCTGAGTGGGAGCCACAGTAGGCGAAACCGGAGCGGTGGGCTGCGGCGTCGGAGTGGGCGTCACAGTCTCAGCGCTTACTGCCGTGGTTACCCCAATGCGGTCGTTAGCGCGCTTGGTGGTGCACACCTCGGGGGTGGGAGTGGCCAGGCAGTCCACACCGATCAGGTCATTGCTGGTGGGGCGCACGATCTTGACCATGCGCAGGTTGTCTACCTGCACCAGGGCGTCGCCGTCGCCGGCAGCAACCGTGAACTTAACCTTGGTGCCATCCTTAGCCACATTGAAGGTGACCGGAACGCGCTGGAAATAGCTGGCAGAAGCGTTAGTAGTGTGCTTCTGGTCAGCAGCCATCCAGTTCAGAGCCCAAGTGTGGTTAATAACCGTGGAGGGGTTCTTAACTGGGTTGGTGTCATTGACAGTCTTAACATCCAGGTAGTTCTGGCCCACCAGGCCTTCAGCGTTGGTGTTTACGGTAATCTCCGGCTCAGACTTAGCGGCCCCAGCGGCAGCCTTGTCGGTGGAGCTGGCCTTACCCTCAGCTGCAGCCTTACCGGTACCCTGGCTCTGGGTGCCAGCCTGGCTCTGAGCGTTAGCCTGGCTTTGCGCATTACCGCTTGCGTCACCATCGGGAACCAGGACCCCTAGTTCAGCAATAGAGAGCAGGTAATCGGGCTGGTCAGCCTTGGTCTTGTAGTTAGACAGCACGCGCAGGCGAATCAGCTTGGCCTTAACCGGGCTGTTAAAGACAATCTGCTGCACCTGGCCAGTGTTTTGCAAAGTGCCTTCAGCTACCTTCTGGTTGATGTTGGCAGCATCCTGACCCACATAGACCTCGTAGCGTTCGGGACGCCCGTTGGCCTGGTCAACGCGGCTATTGATCTTCAGACCAGCCACGCTTACCGCAGAGGCGGCGGTGGGGTCATCGCCCTGGTACAGGGCCAGGTCAATGTCGCTGGGGTGAGCTACCGGGTGCTGCCAGTCCTTGTCGTAGAAGGTGGAAGCGTTGCCATCAAACATGTTGGAGGCCGGGTTGCTGGCGTAAGCAGCCGGGGCGGATACCAGCTGCTGGTCGCCGCTGTAGTCCTTAACCGGGTTGCCAGGTGCCGGGGCGGGAGTATCGCCGTCGGTGGCGTTACCACACAGAACGCGAGCGTCAGCCCAGTTAGCGTGGTCATTGCCGTTACCGTTGCCGCCGTCGCCCACAATCAAGCGAATCAGCTTCATGCCGGTGACGTCGCCGGAAACCTCCTGAGGAGTGTTGCTACCGGTGATCACGCCGGTCTGCGGTACCACATCAACCCAGTTAGTGCCGTCGGTGGTGCCTACCACACGGAAGGTAACCGAGCCGCTCTGGCCATCTTGCACACCCACGGTGGCCTTGAAAGCCTTGCACTTGCCGCTGAGCTCGAAGCCCACATCGGCAGGAGAGTGGGTACCTAGACCCTTGGTGTACTGCTTGCCGCCCATCACGATTGGGCCGCCGTCACCCTTTTGGTTTTCACCAACCTCACTGTCACGCTCAACCGGACCCCAACCGTTGGAGTTGTACTTGGGGCTGAAAGGCAGGTCAGAGAGGTAGTTGACAGCGTCAGGTTTCACCGAGCCCAGAACTGCCACGTTAGTGTCACCGCTAGCGCTGCGGGCGCTACCAGCGATCTTGTAGGTGGCCGTGTGTACCACGTTAGCAGTGGAGCCGCCCGCACCCTGGGGAACCTTGACGGTCCAGGTGGTGGTGAAAGTGGCGCCCTTAGCTAGCTTGGCGGTGGTGGCCGGGGTGTCAGCAGTGGCGCTCCAGCCGCTAGGCAGGGTCAGCTTGCTGGTCACATCGGTGATTTCGCTGGGTTCGTTGTTCACCAGGGAGCTGGTCATGTGGAAGGTGGAGCCTTCAATGGCCGTCTCGTTGGTGTCAATTGAGGCAGCGGCACACGCGGGCATATCCGTGGTGGCACCCAGGTCCTCTACGCGGAAGTTGTCGAGCGTAAAGTCGTTGCCGTCCTGGCCGCCCTGGGTGTTGTACAGACCCACCCAGTAAGAGCCACAGCCACCCACGTTAAGTTCCTGTACATAGTGAGTGGGGCTGGTGGCCACCGGCATCACCGTAGAGTACAGGTAGTTAGCGTTTAGTCCGTTGGCGCCCTGGGCGTCATAGGCAGTAACCCAGTAGTAGGAGCCGCTGAGCGCGTTTTCGTAGTCATACGAAATGCGGTAGCGGTGTCCGGCCTTGAAGTTTACGGTCTGGGGCACGGTGCGGTAGACCAGTCCCCCATTTTCTTCGTGGCTCTTTAGGGACCAGTGTCCGGCGACGGCGTCGTCGGTGGCCTTCTTGGAACCGTCCGGTAGGGTGCCGCCCTTTTGGGTGTAGGGGCCGTTGAGGGAGGCCAGTACCGTACGCGGGTCGGTGATTTCGCCGGCGTCGCCCTTAACGAAGGGGCCCCAACCTTCGGGGACATTTTCAAAGTCCTCAAAGGCGATGGTGACCGGCTTGTCGCGGGTGGCGCCCAGATCATCGTTGCGCTGCTGGCTGGCGGCGCTGGTGACGCCTTCACCTGAAGCAGACACGCTAACCTGGCGGGTCTTGCCGTCCTTGACCTGTACCCAAGCGCTGCCCTGGTAGGTGCCGGCATTGAGGGTCATTTCCTGGCTGATGGAGGAGTTGCCCTTACCTAGCTGGGCGATCGGGTCGCCGTGAGCGTCGTGGGGGGCGGTTACCTGGCCGGTGGTCTGGTAGCCCTTGAAGCTACCGGAGTTGAAGCCGGGGTCCACAAACACAGTTCCAGCGCCCCACTTGGGGGTGGCGGCGGCTGCGGGGGCCTTTGCGGGAGCCAGTACAAAGGCGGTGTGGTCGCGTTCAGCGGCCGGCACGGTCTCGTATACGGACTCAGGGATGGTTACCTTGCCGCCCTCTACCTTTACGTCAGTTACCTTTACACGGCCCTTGTCGGTGAGGCGGTAGACGCTCAAAGAGCCCACGTTCTGGTAGGACTTGGTTAGGGTCCAGGTGGTGGCGGTGCCTGCGGGGTTGTAGTAGTACAGACGCGGTGCGCCGCCCTTAGCGCCATTGTCGATCCAGGGCAGCAGGTAGCTGTCGCCCTTAAGCACGGTGGCGCCGTCGTAAACAAACTGGCGGCTAGCGGACATGTCAGCCTTGATAGCCCCGGCAACCTGGGTGGCCGGAGTCTGGTTGGTGACCGCCGTAGCACCTGAGGCTACAGTGCCGTTAGCGAAGGTGTAGGTGTAGACGGTCTTACCGTTTTCACCCTTAGCGCTTTCCTGGCGCATAATGCGCGAGTTCTGCAGGAACTTAACCGGCAGGTTGTTAGCCCAAATGTTGCGGTAGAAAGCGCCCTGGTCTTGGTGGCCAGTCCAGCCCTCAAACTCAACAATCTGGGGGTAGCCCAAAACTACGTTGGGGTTCCAGTTGTCCTTGTTGGAGTTGTCCACAAAGCGGATCACGTCAGAGTTCAAACCCTTGTTGGTGGCGCCGCCGTAGTTTTCATCATTGGACCAGTGCGACCAGGTGGAGTAGCGCTCAAAGCGGTCAGCCCACTCTGAACCCATTTCCCAACCCATCTTGTTTAGCTCGCGGCCCAGGCGCTCAGCTTGCCAGCCCGAACCGTAGTAAACGTCAATGTAGATCCAGCGGAAGTTGGGGTAGGTAGCCAGCGGGAACTGGTTACGCAGATCCTGGAAACGCTTAATTACCGCACCGCTACCTAGATCAGCGCGCTGATCAACGTAGTAGGACTGGTTTAGCCAGTTCCAGCCGCGCCCGCCAGTGAAGGGTAAGGAACCGAAAGAGTTGGCTTCGGGGTAGGCCTCAGTGGTGTTGACGTGGACGCCGTAAATCGCGTTGGAGTTGGCGGTGGTGTTAAACAGGGTGGCAAAGTCCTTGTCACCACCGGCGCGGGTGTTGATGTTGCCCGCGTAGTCCATGTGTCCAGAGTCGTGGCCTTCAGAGGCGTAACCCTTGAGCATCACGCGCTGACCTAGGCCGTCGGTAGCCAGGTTGACGCGCTTTACGTCGTCGGCTACCTGCAAGAAGGGGTGCGTGGCGGCCGAGCCGAAGTCAAAGGGAATATGGGTTACTACCCACTTGTGGTTGTCAGCTGCACCGGCCACCCAGGGGGTGATGTCTGCATAGGCGACGGCGGCGTCCTGCCAGTTCACCGTGCCCGAGGAGTTGGCGTCACCGGTGAACACCAAAGTGGTGTAGGGGCGCTCTTCATCGCCGACGGCGTCAGTGGCTGCAGCTGAGCGGTAGGTCCATTGGCCGTTGGAGGCCAGCAGGGTCTTAGAACCATCCTGGTCAACTACCCGGCGCTTCCAGCGCGAACCGTCATCAGCTTCCCAGCCGGTGGGGCGGTCATAGGTGGCGTTGGTTTCCATACCCACGGCCACCTTAGAGGTGTTAACCATCAGGTAGGTACTGGGGGCGTCAGCGGTGCTGACCGGGGTGGACTCGGTTAGGGTTTCGATAGTGTCAGCTACACCAGCGTATTTGTTTTTAGCGCTAGCACCACGCGAAACCAGGGTGATACCGGCAGCGTAGGCGCCGCCGTCCTTAGCGCTAACCGATACCAGGCCGTGGCCGGGAATCTCGACGGTGTGGGCACCGCCGGTGAGCTCAGTGATACGGAAGGTTAGGGTGGGACGCTTGGCACCAGTTGTGCCCTGGGCCTTTGAAGTAATCTCCTTTACTTCAATTTCGGCCTTCATGGTGACATCAGTGTCATTGAAGTCAACCGTGTAGGCCACCTTGGTGTTGGATTTTTTAACTGCCTGCACCGATTTGACGGTGTAAGCCTGATTGTCAATCAGTACTGAATCGAGGACCTGGGTGCGGCCGCCAACTTTATTGCCCGCGAAGGTGTAGCCAAGTACCTGGGGGAAGGCGTTGGATACGGTCGCGGTCAAGTTACCGGCGCTAATGGTCTCCGGAGCACTAATGACACCAGAAGTTTCCGGGGTCACTGCGCCAGCAGCTGCCCCTGGAAGGGATAGGGCGACAACCCCTAGCAATGCTAGGGAGCGTCGGTGGAGGTGTCTTACCTTCATCGTGTAGGGCTCCTTTGCCTAGACGTGGTTGAGCCAATTTTGTCCTTTTGCAACAAAAAGCGTCAAGTCTAAGCAGAACCGAACAGCATAAGTTGCAACCAAACAGTTACAAATCTGGTTTGAGCTGATAATTTAACTAGCTTCTATTGCGCGCATTTGTTCGTTTATTGTAAAGACTGTTTTGCGCACAAACCGAAAAGCTCGGGGTAGTCCATGTACCACAGCTTCATTGCCGCCTGTACATGGGAACACCGCCGCCAGTGAGCAACACGCACTATAGCCAGGGTGATGAGCTAGCTATAACGGAACACTCGCAGTAGCGGCGGTGCGGCGATAGATTACCTTGGTTTTTACTAGTAATTCCAGTACCTAAACCTCATTTTTTGCACTTTCTTTTAGGCCAAAAGTGTTTCTGCAGGCCAGCAAGTTACAAGTAGTCGCAAATCACTTTAAGTGTGGGACAGTTAACTAAAAACGGTGCTGAGCGGGTCTAAACCCACCCAGCACCGTCGAATTAGTTAAAAGCGCAGGTCACTCCGCACTGGCGGCGCTAGCAGCCGAACCGGCCACAGTCGCACCGGGAATTAGCGTCAGACCACCCTCGGCAACATCAACCGTAACCTGCTGGCCGTCAGCAACCTGGCCGGCCAAGATCAGACGGGCCAAGCGGTCACCAATCTCACGCTGCACCAGGCGACGCAGCGGGCGAGCCCCGTAAGCCGGGTCGTAGCCCTCGTCAGCCAGCCAAGTGCGGGCGGCGTCGGTAACATCCAGGCTGATGCGGCGGTCAGACAGACGCTTGCTCATCTTGCTTAGCTGCAAGCCCACAATCTGGCCCAACTCATCCTTGCTCAGCGCGTTAAAGATCAGCACATCGTCAAGGCGGTTGAGGAACTCAGGCTTGAAGGCAGCGCGCACCGTAGCCATAACGTTCTCACGCTTTTCCTCCTGGCTCAGCGCCGGGTCTACCAGGAACTGGCTACCCAGGTTGGAGGTCAGGATCAAGATGACGTTACGGAAGTCCACCGTGCGTCCCTGGCCGTCAGTTAGGCGACCGTCGTCGAGCACCTGCAGCAAGATGTCAAAGACCTCAGGGTGGGCCTTTTCCACCTCATCTAGCAGCACCACAGAGTAGGGGCGACGACGCACCGCCTCGGTCAGCTGACCGCCCTCTTCGTAGCCTACGTACCCGGGAGGGGCACCCACTAGGCGCGAAACCGAGTGCTTCTCGGAGTATTCGCTCATGTCGATACGCACAATGGCGTGCTCGTCATCGAAGAGGAACTCAGCCAGGGCCTTGGCCAGCTCGGTCTTACCTACACCGGTGGGGCCTAGGAACATGAAGGAACCGGTGGGGCGGTCAGGGTCAGAAACCCCGGCGCGCGAGCGGCGCACAGCGTCGGCCACAGCCGCAACCGCGTCCTTCTGGCCGATTAGGCGCGAGCCTACCTGCTCTTCCATGTGCAGCAGCTTTTCGCTTTCGCCCTGCATCAGCTTACCTACCGGAATGCCGGTCCAAGAAGAGATAACCTCAGCGATCTCCTCAGGGCCAACCTTCTCAGCGATCATCGGCTCGCCAGCATCAGGCTGGTTTTGCTCACTGGCTTCAGCCTCAGCGATTTGACGCTGCAAGCTGGGCATTTCGCCGTAGCGGATACGTCCGGCGGCCTCAAAGTCACCTTCACGTTCAGCCAGTTCGGCGCGGGTACGCAGTTCATCTAGCTGGGCGCGCAGCTCACCGATGCGGTTGTGACCGGCCTTTTGGGCTTCCCAGCGGGCGTTTAGGGCGCTGAGTTCTTCGTTTAGGTCAGCCAGGCGGGCGCGCAAGGCAGCCAGGCGCTCTGCTGCGCCGGCGTCGGCATCATCTTCCTTGGCGCTGGAATCAGCCAGGTAGGCTTCTTCCATCTTCAGGCGGTCTACGCGACGGCGTAGCTCGTCAATTTCCACCGGGGAAGAGTCCAGCTCCATGCGCAGGCGGGAAGCAGCCTCATCAACCAGGTCAATGGCCTTGTCGGGCAGTTGACGGCCGGTGATGTAGCGGTCTGACAGGCTGGCGGCAGCCACCAGGGCACCGTCGGAGATGGTCACGTGGTGGTGTGCCTCGTACTTGGGGGCGATACCACGCAAGATGGCCACGGTGTCAGCCACGGAGGGCTCACCCACATAAACCTGCTGGAAGCGGCGCTCTAGGGCCGGGTCTTTCTCAATGTTTTCGCGGTATTCGTCCAGCGTGGTGGCACCCACCATGCGTAGTTCACCGCGCGCCAGCATGGGCTTGAGCATGTTGCCGGCGTCCATGGCCCCTTCGGAGCCACCGCCTGCGCCCACCATGGTGTGTAGCTCGTCGATGAAGGTGACTACCTCGCCGTCAGAGTTCTTGATCTCGTTGAGCACGGCCTTGAGGCGCTCTTCGAACTCGCCACGATATTTGGCCCCGGCCACCATGGAGGATAGGTCCAGGGCGATTAGGCGCTTGTTGCGCAGCGATTCGGGCACGTCACCGGCCACAATACGCTGGGCCAGGCCTTCTACCACGGCGGTTTTACCTACGCCAGGTTCACCGATTAGCACCGGGTTGTTCTTGGTGCGTCGTGATAGTACCTGCACAACGCGGCGGATTTCGCTGTCGCGGCCGATTACCGGGTCTAGCTTGCCGGCGCGGGCGGCCTCGGTTAGGTCAGTGCCGTATTTCTTCAGGGCCTCGAAGGTGCCTTCAGGGTTGGCGCTGGTTACGCGCTGCCCGCCGCGCACGGTGGGTAGGATTTCGCGCAGGGCCTGGGCGGTGGCGCCAGCGTCACGCAGGGCGCGCGCGGCGGCGTCGTCGCCTTCAGCGATGGCGATTAGTATGTGCTCGGTAGAGATGTACTCATCAGTTAGCTCTTTGGCGAGTTTGTCGGCCTTTTCCAGGGCGGCTAGGAAGCCGCGCGAGGGGTTGGGCTCCACTACGGAGCTGCCTGCCGAGGAGGGCAGGGAGGATAGCGCCGTGCGGGTGGCGGCCCCTACGTTCTTTAGGGTCTGCGGGCTTAGTGCGTTTAGTAGCCCGACGGCGACGCCGCCCTCTTGGCTTAGTAGCTCACCAAGTAGGTGGAGCGCCTCCACCTGGGGGTTGCCAGCGGCTGCGGCGGCTTGCACAGCCCCCGATATGGCTTCTTGGGATTTGGTTGTGTAGTTGGTGTCCACGGTTCTCCTTGAATTTAAGTAGTTATAGCAACGCGGTCAGTCTTTTAGCTGCATGAGCTGATGGAACCGACAGCGTCACGTTCCGGTGAGTACAACTTCCACAGACTTGAGTCTATTCCACTCAAGTTTATTTTTCTTGGGTGACGCCAATCACTTATCTTCGATGTGTGGCTATTTGGGACTAAGGGCTAGACTCGCTGCTGATAGTTCCCTATACGTAAGGAGAAACGCATGGGTATCGCAGATTTCGCCAAGCAGGCCGAAGAACTAGCCGACAAGGCTAAGGAGGCCGCCAAGAACGTAGACGCCGACCAGGTTGCCGAGACCGCCCACGACCTAGCCGACAAGGCTAAGGGCACCGCCGGTGGCAAGTTCGACTCTGCCATCGAGACCGCTGAGGGCCTAACCGACAAGGCTGCCGACGCACTCAAGAACCTCAAGTGATCTAAAGTCGCGCTTATCGCAGGGGAGTTGCCAGCAGGCAGCTCCCCTGACGTTTTATATTTGGGCTATGACTTTTGCGTCTCGCAATACTTTGACCCTCGCGCTCGGGCATGGTGCCCGGGCGGCCTCCCGTCTGCGCGGCAGCGGTGGTAGCGCTTTCCCTGGCCTGGTTATGGAGAAGGCAGACCCGCATTTTATGGCTCGCGCCTTAGCTCCCCTACCCTATGGGGTGGTGCTGGTTAGCGGCACTAACGGCAAAACCACCACCACGCGCATGGTGGTTGAGTTACTGCGCGGTCAGGGCCTGAAAGTGTTTACCAACCCCACCGGCTCAAACTTCACTCGTGGCGTAGTGGCCGCCCTGCTGGGGGCTATGCCGTTAAATGGCCGTCTTGATGCCGACGTCGCCGTTTTGGAGCTGGACGAAGCCCACGCCACCCATTTCGTGCGCACTGTCAAGCCGCGCGCCGCCCTGCTGCTAAACGTTATGCGCGACCAGCTAGACCGCTTTGGGGAGATCGACTACACCGCTTCCCTGCTGCACAAGGTTGCCCGCGCCACCACCGGCACTGTGGTACTAAACGCGGACGACCCGCGCCTGGCTGCCCCCGGTTTCCGTGCCGATCTGCGCGCTGATGTGCGTGGCTTTGCGGTCAGCCCCCAGCTGCGTAGCGTTTTTCTTTCCGACGACGAACTGCATGACTCCCTCGACGGCTGCACTCTAGGCCAGCCCAAAAAGGACGCCGAGGCCAAAGCGGACACTAAGGCCGAGCCGACCACCGAGGTGCCCCTAGACAGCGTCAAGGAGCCAGGTCAAGGCGAGCCTGACGCCGCCGACAGCCCAGCCAAGCCAGAGCCGACAGAGCAGCCCACCCAGCCGCTAGAAATTGTGGCCACACTGGAAGAAATGGTTGGCCGTCACGCGGTAATCGACCTGGCTGGACACCGTCATGAAGTGGACTTTGCCATTCCCGGCGCCCACAACATCCTCAACGCCACCGCCGCTATGGGCCTAGTTAAGGAACTACTGGGCGAGCGCACCGATGAGCAGGCCTTGGCTGCCAGCGCCGCCAAGGTCACCGCCGCTTTCGGGCGCGGTGAGCTACTGAGCATTGACGGCCAAGAAGTTGAGCTGGGCCTGGTCAAAAACCCGGCCGGCTTCCGCATGAGCCTACTTAGCGCCGCCGCCGTACGCTCCCAGCAGCCCCCGCTGATCATGATCGCCATCAACGACCAGTACGCTGACGGACGCGACATGTCCTGGCTGTGGGACGTGGACTTCACCCCGCTTAAGCAGGCGGGCGTGAGTATCGTTACCGGCGTGCGGGCCACGGACATGGCACTGCGACTGAGCTACGACGACGTCGCCGTCGGCAAGGTTGAAGCAGACCTCAGCCAGGCGCTAGCCCAGCTGGTCAAGCTTTCACGCGAGCAGCACCGGCCTATCCGCATTTTGAGCACCTATACCGCCATGTTGGAACTGCGTTCCCTGCTGGCAAGTTACACCGACGTGGAGGAGGTCCTATGAGCGCCATCAAAGTTTTGCAGCTCTACCCGCGCGACATGAGTATTTATGGCGATCGCGGCAACACCCTGACCCTAACCAAGCGTTTGGGCTGGCACGGCTATGAGGTGGAGCTACTTTCACATAACCCTGGCGATCAACTGCCTGAGCAGGTAGATATTTTGGTTGGCGGCGGCGGCCAGGATTCGGCGCAAGAGCGCATCCAGGACGACCTGCAAAAGGTGGCCCCGCAGCTGCGCGCCTGGGCCAGTGACGGCGTGCCCATGCTGGTGATCTGCGGCTTGTATCAGCTCTTTGGGCATGAGTTCCGCACTGTGGGCGGGGAGGTTATCCCGGGCATTGGCGTACTTGACGCACATACCGTGGGTGGGCCTAAGCGCCTGATCGGCAATCTTACGGTTGAAACTGATGACTTCGGTAAGGTGGTGGGCTACGAAAACCATTCGGGTCTGACCACTTTGGGTAGCCAGGCACGTCCGCTGGGGCGCGTAAGTGGCGAGTGGGGTAATAACGGCACTGACGGCACCGAGGGCGCGCGCGCCCATAACGTGATCGGCACCTATCTGCACGGCAGTGTGCTGCCTAAGAACCCTCGCCTAGCTGATTGGCTGCTGGCCCGCGCGGTTGAACACGCAGGTCAGACCTGGCACCCGGCCGAGTTGGATGATTCACTAGCTATAGCTGCCGCCAAGGTGGCTATGAGCCGTCCCCGGTAGAGGTTTACAAATGCCAGTTCCCAATTTCATTACTGAGTTACGTTCCAGCGTGGGCCACCGTCCCCTGTGGCTGCCGGGCGTATGTGCGGTTATTTTCGACGACGCCGGCAGGGTGCTGCTGGGCCAGCGTGCAGACAATGGTTTGTGGGCTGAGATCCGTGGCATCCCTGACCCGGGTGAGCAGCCGGTGGCCGCGCTTAAGCGCGAGGCGCTGGAGGAGGCTGCTCTGGAGATCGAGGTTGATGAAGTGTTTTTGATTGATGCTTCTGACCTGGTCACCTACCCCAACGGGGATCAGGCCAGCTACATGAATCTGTGCTTCATTGCCCATGCAGTCAGTGCCGAGGCGGCGGCTGGAGCCCATATCAATGATGACGAATCGGTGGATATGGGTTGGTTTGAGGTTGATGATCTGCCTTCACCGCTAGCCCCTAGCGCTAGACAGCGTCTAGGGCTAGCTCGGCGTTACCTAGCCGATCCGCAGCGCCGCACCTTCCTGGGCGAATAGCACAAACGGCGCGCCTCAAAAGCAGCGCACGGTCCTGCACTATTTACGCACCCCTGGCCGAACCGGTGCTGACTCCCAAAGCGGCGCACACCATAGAAATTAGCAAACGCTAACTAATGTGGCCCCAAGGCTAATGCCTTGGGGCCGCAGGCTTGCTTGCGCACCGCCATTTACCTGGTATTTCGTTTTTAGTTCACACCCCATGTGGTCATATCACATATGACATTTACTTAGGTAAACATAAGTCTGCGCGCGCATAATTTTCCACGTTTTTCAAAGCTTATTTATCCCTGTGGTTAACTGCTTTAGCTGCGGTTTACTTGATCCTCATTATTTACAGAAAACACTCCCGTATTAGGTATAACTATGCACACTAATTTACCATTACGCTCACAGTGATCAGACCTATATGCGTCCAGGCGGTTTTGTATCCTATTCGACAAGGCGCATGACTTTCGTAGAAGCCGCACAAAATTTATGGCTCCACCTTGGAGCATCTGGTGCGATTGCAGGCTCGGAACAAGCGGCTACCACCTTTGGTTGACTAATTATTTAGAGCGCCAAGACTGCTATAAGGCACGCACTTATTAGCTGTGCCTGGAATATGGGTAGGGATATCTTGAATAAATCCTGATTTCGTTCGGGAAATCCAGTAGATATTACCTCTTTACCCCCATATTTTCAGCCCCCCAAACCCTACTTGGCATAGATGTAGCTGTAAACAAGTACCGCAAGTGTCTCTACCGTCTGGAGCGAACATGAATAAGGGAGCAGAATCTCTAAGTTCAGGAAATCAGCCTGTTAGCGAGTCGCGCCATCGTAAGGTAAAAAAGGCATGGCGACTACGCCAGCTGTGGCGCAAGCTAGATTCAGAAGAGGCGTCACTAGTAAGCAGCAATCGCCTACTGGAGCTACTCCAGACCCAGCCCCAAGACGCTAGCATCTGCATCGATTGGAGCGGTAAGGGCGACGGAAGCGTCAATGTCATATTGGAAGCAGTGGGGGTTAACGACAGTTTCGACCGGGACCTAGAGTGGGCCTGTCGCGGCGCCCAAGTGTGGGAACCTATCGAGGTCTATCGACCTGCCTGCCCAGATCAGGTGTATGAGGTTTTTGGCGCACTACCTGGTCACCTAGAAAACGTTGAAGACATCCTCAGCCCCGCCAAGCCTGAGGTTATGCTGCCTGGGCGGCGTAAGCCCACCTGGCCCTTGCCTTGCAAGTCAAACTCGCAAATGCTTATGGAAACCCTCAATGAAGTGGGTGGCCACCTACGTGTGCGGCTAGGTAAGGCCGAGGAAATTGAATGCGAGATGGCTGAAGAGGCCTTCACCAGCACCGAAAAGCTAATGGCGGGCAGCGACGTCGATTTTTACCTAGGCACCCCCATGCGCCTAAGGGTTTTTATGGGCGCAGACAGCTCCCAGGGATTCCCCTCCCGGCTATGGATCGCACTATGCAGCTGGGCAGTAGGCATCCGCTACGAACAAATCACCAACCGCGCCGAAGCTGAAAAACTATGGTGCAGCCAGGAAGCACTTGTGGGAGCAGCCCAACCGGAGGGGCTAGTTAAAGTATTTGCGCGCCTACCTGTAGCAGATACGCAAGCCAAGATCATTGGTCTGCCTGCAGTGGAACAGGACCCCGCCGTCGTACCCCTATCTGACCACACGCAGGTACGTGAGGAAGCAGGCGGGATGCGCCTGGGCACGGCCACCACCACTACCGGGGACGCCGCTGACGTCTACCTGAACTCAGAAGGCGCCTTGCAGCACCTGCAGGTTGTGGGCGCTTCGGGTGCAGGCAAGTCCACTCTGGCTGCTGCCATGGTGCATTCACTGGTGACCCAGGGGCGCGGGGGCATTGTGCTAGACCCGCACGGGCAGCTGGTGCGGCGTATCGCGGATGAACTGCCCGCCGAGGCTTTGGAACGCTGTCTGTTTATTGACTACGCGGATCTGAGCCACCCGGTACCTATCAACCTGTTTCACTGCGGCGACTTTGATATGGCATGTAGCAAAGTCATTGAGATAATGTATCTCACTTTTGACCCAACCAGGCAGGGTATTGTGGGACCGCGTTTTGAGCGGATTATCCACCAGCTAGCCGAGCTTCTAAACCACATCTATGGCCCTGACTTGCCGCTTACCCTTATCCCCGAGCTGCTGCTAGATAAGAAGGCTCTGGAGAATCTGGCCAGGGCCGTCTCAAACATGAGCCCAGAGCTGACGCGCAGCGTTATGACTGAGATTGTCACTAACCGCTCCTCCGACTACGCGGAGCTTATCGCCTGGGCGAGCTCTAAGTTTGAGCGCATGCTAAACTCGCAGGCTTTGCGCGCCGCCCTGGAAACTGGCGCCGACGCGCTGGATTTAAACGAGGCTATGGCATCCAACAAGATTGTGTTGGTGAACTTGGCCTCGCCCAAGATTGGTCGCTTCGCCGCACAAATGCTGGGCATGTTGTGGCTGGCTAAGCTGGCCCTGGCAGTACCTAACCGCCAGGACGATTACCTGCCTTTCCATGTGGTGGTTGATGAAGCCCACCTTTTTCAAGAATCCCTGCTTAGCCAGATGCTGGCGGAGGGACGCAAGTTTGGGATTGCTTTGACGCTGCTGCACCAGCACATGGGGCAGCTGTCTATGAGCTTGCTTGAGGCTTTGCGCGGTAACGCCTCTTCAGTAATTGCGTTCAGGACCTCGGTTCGTGACGCCCCGGAGGTTGATGAGCGTTTGGGGGTGTGGCCGGGCGGTTCTTTGAGTCGGCTACCTAACTTGAGTGCTGCGGCAACGCTGGCCACCCGCTATGGCCAGACCCAGCCTTTCACCTTGCAGGTTGACCACAATGAGCAGGTACGCGCCGGGGTTATCAACGGCCACCCGGTGGTGCACGCTTTTGACCAGGTTTTGAGCCGCTCACACAAGCAGCTGGTGCAGCCGTTTAACTTCGTTGTCCCCAAGCGGATGAACAATGTTCGCGCCCTAACCGAGCAGCTGCAGGAGATCAACAAGAAGGCAGGTTTACAGGACGACGAGGCTTACACTTCCACCAAGCCTAACCCCACCTTCATGGAAGAGTGGATCGCCAGGCGCAAGAAGAATACCAACACGGACAGCGAGGACTCCGACTAGGTCCTATTCACGCAGCTTCCCACCCCGCTGGGGGCTTGGCTATAGCGCCAGGCCCCCAGTTCAATCCGGTGCAAGCCGGTTACTCTGGCGCAGCCCGGTCCCGCCCAGCACAACCCGGCGCAGCCCGGTCCCGCCCAGCACAACCCGGCGCAGCCCGGTCCCGCCCAGCAC
>ERZ772799.89-NODE-89-length-36497-cov-6.352396_pt1 | contig 36497 bp, 25 predicted proteins | sample MGYA00511345_ERZ772799 | MGnify/ENA primary metagenome ERZ772799 (study PRJEB29015, sample SAMEA2738037) | human oral metagenome | biome: human oral; feature: human-associated habitat; material: saliva | place: China | collected 2238 ... | reverse complement strand
CCTCATACTGATATTACAATTATGGGTTAATAAAAATTTCTGGTATCCTTCTATTCAGGTTTTCACGCTCTTTCTTTGGGGGAGGAATGACTATGAGACCCCGAATAGAATAAGGTTGTTACATCGCTTTGTAACCTTCTTTGGGTGCAAATATAGTAAATTTATCCGCAAAAATACCCTAATGTTAAGACGAAGAAGAGAAGAGGGAAATACACAATAGGAGAAAATCTTCTCACTATTACTGCCCGAGGTGTTGGCTAAAGAGCGTTGCATGAGCTCCTCAAAAGGGGAAGCGCTTCGTAGCTGAGGAACGAAGAAGGGGCTATGCCTCTACGACACAGCCCCCTACTGTTTTAATTTTTACCTGCAGGAGCGTTTCCTCTAAGCCCCTCTACGGAGGACGTACGGACGCTCGCTACTCTTTACTTATTGCGCTTTACCACAAAAACGGAGGCAGCCTCAGCCGATTCTTTTCCGTCGGTCAATTCTTCAGAGATCCAAGAGTCAGAGCCCTTTACCTTCTTCCATAGCATAGCAACGTCCTTTCCTCCTTTCTTCTCGGTCCCTACGACGTAAACATTATCGTCAATCACATACACGGAGAGAGCATCAGCTTTTTCTGCGCCACTACTACTCAACTTGGTACGTGTACCATTTCTCCATAGCATAGCGACATCCTTTCCGCCATAGTTTTCATGCCCTACAATGTAAACATCATTGCCCGAGACAAAGAGGGAGCGAGCTTCTGCCCATCGCTCCCCATTTGTTATCTCTTCAGGAGTACCATTTCTCCATAGCATAGCAAACATCTTGGCATCAAAAGTCATCTTATACCCTACAGCGTAGACATCGCGCCCCTCTACATAGACAGCATTAGCAGAGGTATGTTTAGCGCTGCTTTTCAATTTGATAACTTCATCATTTCTCCAGAGTGTTGCATGTAAGTTCCCTGTAGTCTCGTCCTTTTCATATCCCGAGATATAGAGGTCTTGGCCCGATACAAAAACAGAATAAGCACCACTCGGAGCGTCTGAGAGGGTCTTGGGCTTCCCATTTTTCCAAAGAGTAGCGCACCACGTTCCTGTATCTTTTTGCTGCGCATACCCCACTACATAGACATCGCTACCCGACACAAAAACAGAGTGGGCGTAAGAGACTCTTCCCGAAGGAGTCAAGGGTACAGCCACACCATTCTTCCAAAGTGCCGCAGACATAGAAGAGCCTCCTTCGAGGATTTCCGATCCTGCCACATAGACATCATTACCCGACACAAAAATAGCCTTGAGCCCACCATCAGCACTCGGAGCGCTTGCAGACTTGCCATTTACCCAAAGCACTGTCTTCCAAAAAGGATCGTGTGCTTCGGATCCTGCTACGTAAACGTCATATACCGTCTCTTTAGGCGAGCTCTTACATCCTACTGCTACCATAGCCGTAAGTGCTATGGCTATACCTATTAAAATTGATTTTCTCATATTAACTATACAATTTGTGAGTTTTTTATCTGTTCCGAAAGTCTTATCAACTCTCTGTTCCTTATTTATTTTTTCTCACGCTTTACCACATAAACGGATTGGGCATAAGCATCAGTTGCACCTGCGTTCAAATTAGTAGGTGTCCCATTTTTCCATAGTACGGCTCTCTTTCCTCTTGCATCTTTTTCCCATCCTGCTACGTAAACATCATTGTCGATTACGAAAACAGACAGGGCACGAGCTTCGTCTACACCCTCTTTGCTTAACGTGACGAGCACGTCATCTACCCATAGTACAGCTCTCATTTTACCTTCAAATTCTTTCATCCCGGCTACATAGACTTTATTATCCGCTACAAAGACTGAGAAGGCGTCACTCTCGTTATCCGTTAGGTAGGTGGGGTTCTCATTTTTCCAAAGCGTAGCAGTCCCTGGTCCGGCACCCACCTTTCTCCATCCTACTACATAGACATTACCACCCGATACGAAAACGGAGTTGGTACCGCCAATTGTCGTTGCATCAGCTACTAATTCCACTCGCTCTTTATTCTTCCAAAGTACGGGTACAAATTCTCGTGCCGCATCGTACTCATATCCGGCTGCGTAAACAACACCTTTCGATACGAAAACGGAATAGGCATAAGCTTTCTTTTCTCCCTTTGTAAGTTCGATAATATCATTCTCATCATCATTTTTCCAAATCAAAGCACGACGGTTTGGCTCCGGATCGCTCCAGCCATACCCCGCTACATAGAGGTTGTCACCAGAGACAAAGAGGGAGCGAGCATAGTGGAAGGATGTATTACTACTATTATCCAACACTGTAGCCTTAGTATTTTTCCAAACTGTGGCAGCCCATCCTTTCGTCGGAGATTCGCGTTTAATTGCCCCTGCCACGTAGACATTGTCTCCGGAGCCGGAGACGGTACCGGCCCAACTTTCTCTGGTTGATAGTTTTTTAAGTTGGTCATTTTCCCATAGTAGAGCTCTCTCTACACCACTTGCGCTAATTGAATTTCCTGACACATAAACATCATACACATACTCCTTAGGGGTGGGTGTAGGTGTGGGCGTAGGTGTGGGGACTTCGCGTTTGCATCCTACTGCTACTACAGCTGCAAACAATACGGCAAAACTTGCTAAAATTGACTTCCTCATACTGATATTACAATTATGGGTTAATAAAAATTTCTGGTATTCTTCTATTCAGGTTTTCACGCTCTTTCTTTGGGGGAGGAACGACCACGAGACCCCGAATAGAATAAGGTTGTTACATCGCTTTGTAACCTTCTCTGGGTGCAAATATAGTAATTTATCCGAAAAACACCCTAGTGTTAAGACAAAGAAGTGAAGAAGGAAAATCACAACATAAGAAAATCTGTTCCATTTTTCTTATGAGGAGGCGGCTGAGGTGCGTTGTATACTTCCCAAAAAGGAGGAGCACCCCGTAGCTAAGAGACGAAGAAAGGGCTATGCCTGTACGACACAGCCCCCTACTGTTTTTATTTTTATCTGCAGGAGCGTTTCCTCTGCGCCCCTCTACGGAGGACGTACGGACGCTCGCTACTCTTTACTTCTCACGCTTTACTGCGTAAACGGAGTAGGCTTTGGCCATATCTTCACCATTTGTCAACTTTTTAGCTTCCCAAGTGTCGGAGTCTGGAGCCTTCGTCCAAAGCATGGCTATGTCTAATGGCGAATTTTCCTTCTCCTCATACCCCGCTATATAGATATGGTTGTCAATTACATAAATAGAGCTGGCGTATGCGTCTCTTGAGCCATCGGTTAAGTTTTTACTCTCCCAACTACCGGACTCCCCACGCTTTGTCCAAAGCGTGGCTACTACTTTCGAACCACGCCTTGCAGATCCCACTACATAGATGTCGTTACCCGATACGAAGACAGAGCGGGCACTGGCAGGGTTCGAGCCATCCGTTAGCTTTTCGGCTACGCCATTCTTCCATAGTGTAGCAGATTGGGAGTCCCACCCCGCTACATAAACGTCGTTACCGGACACGAAGACAGAGCGGGCACCACTATGCGAATCATTCGTGTACTTGGAGAGGATCTTATTTTTCCAAAGGGCAACACCATCATAGGAGCCTGCTACATAGACATCGTTACCGGACACGAAGACAGAATTGGCATAGGCAGACTTCGAGCCATCACTCAATGGCTCGGCTATGCCATTTTTCCAGAGCATGGCTGTAGGTTCTTCTCCAAACTTGTCTTGCCCCACTACATAGACATCGCTGCCCGACACAAAGAGTCCGTTGATTTCAATACCATCTGCTTTCCCGGCGAGGTCTGTAAACCTTGAGACTACTCCATTCTTCCAAAATGCTCCCACGTATCTTGTTGGGTTTTCCTGATCCTGAGCGCCATAATATACACTCTCTAACCCCGCCACATAAACGTCGTTGCCTGATACGAAGACAGCGGTAGCAACGCTTCCCTCATCTTTCTGAGGCAACTTCGTCGGCTCTCCATTTTTCCAAAGCATAGGATCCTCCCTCTCCCATCCTGCCACATAGACATCATACACGTACTCCTTATTTTTCGGAGAGCGTTTGCATCCTACTGCTACTACAGCCGCAAATAGTACGGCCAAACTTACTAAAATTGATTTCCTCATACTGATATTACAATTAGGGGTTAATAAAAATTTCTGGTATTCTTCTATTCCGGTTTTCACGCTCTTTCTTTGGGGGAGAAACGACCACGAGACCCCGAATAGAATAAGGTTGTTACATCGCTTTGTAACCTTTTCTGGGAGCAAATATAGTAATTTATTCGAAAAAACACCCTAGTGTTAAGACGAAAAAGTATAGATGGGTGGGGAGATGGTGAAATTGGGGTGGGCTTGAGGGGAAGAAATGTACGCTAGAGGGGCGAACTTAGTGCAGTTGCTCGAGAAAGCGGACGAGAGGCGTGGGGAGGGCGTAATCGCCCAATTCGCTCTGGTTTACCCATTGGTACTTGGTGCTCCCCACGGCGTCGGACTCGAGTTCGGCCGTGTAAATGGTGATATGAAGTATTTGGTGGGAGAGCCGGTGCTCGAGGGGGAGAGGGGGCATCCGTAGAGCCTAGCCGAGGGGGAATGAGCTTAGTGTTTCCTACTCCGTAGTTTGTCTCAGGGCTTGCTTCCGTCCTTTCTAGTCCCCTCTCCTGTACATTTGCATAGACCTTCTGTGGTGACTATTGTGTCAAATCTTATGGCAAATCATAGGGGGCGTCTTTATTCGTCTCTCTATTTTTTTTGCTTCTTGTCCGTGCTACCTCCCTGCTTCTCGTTTGTGGGTGCATTAAACCCCACTGAGTCGGAGAGAGAGGGATGGGATATCATTTGTTCTCCAGAGAGAAAGATCTGCTTGATGTTTTCTACTCTGTTGTTTATCCTAGGGCTACCGTCGTCCTTTCTAGTCTCCTCTTTTGTACATTTGAGAAATGCTCCCGCTATGATGGCTGCTATAGCAAATCCTGTGGAGAACCCTAGGACTTTTTTTGATTTATCTCTTTTTCGGTTCTGATCCGTATTATTGCTAGACAGACTCTCTGTTGGAGTTCCCTCTATGGCTTTGAAGTATAGGAATTTGATGATGGCGACAATGAAAATGTAGAGCGTCCCTGTTAGGATAAGGTAATCTGCTAGGCTGTTTGTCCCTTGGAGAATTGAGATCCCTCCAGAGATGAAAGTGATCAATGCAACAAATATAGAGAGGATACTGATCGCCTCCTTTCTTGTATCCGTTGTGGCTATCCCAGCTGCCTTCTCAGCCTCCTGTGCAGCCTCCTGTGCAGCCTTCTGTGCAGCCTCCAGTACCTCCTTTTTTAGTTCGATGGCCTTGTCCATGGCCTCTTTTTGAGCCTCAGAGAGCCACTCTCTGTAAGTCTGGTTGTACTTGTGATAGGCTTCATCTTGCAGAGCTTGCGTATGAAGCAGTTTACATCCAAACGAGGAAATGAAAATCTTTTGGTCTATCTCTTTTAGTTTGTAGAAAGAGTTGGCATATGTGTCTTTTTTTTGCTCGGCAGCCACAAAGTCTTTGTAGATCAGAAGCCGTTCGTAGAAGCATTTGAGGAGGAAGCCCATGGCTTGGGCATACCTACTATTATCGTATGTAGGCTCTCCTATCTGTTGTTCGTGATTTCTCTTCTTCTTTTCCCTTAGCTCTTTCATGAGGCTAAGAAGGACGTTTAGAGGGAGGTGGAGTATCCGCTCCCGTTGTTGGCCTTTATTCTCATTTTTCAGTAGATCTTTGAGGTATTCTGTTCGAACTCTTTCGTCCTTGAGTGGATTCTTCCTCCCCTTCTCCCCTCGTTGGACGTAGTTATCATATCTGACTATATCGTCTTGAGTGCAGGTCTCAGAGGGAGGAGCATCATAGGTTAAGCTCTCAAATCCTTTGAGTTGCTTGTGGAGTAACTTTATCCCCGATAATCCCGTATCCGTCAGGTGGTATCTCTCTCCCTCATAGAGGATTTCGAAGTTTTTCGCCCTTCGATAGGGAGTCTCAATGCTCTTTTCTATGTCTATTTTGTGGGGGTCTGAGGAAACGTCGGGCTTGTAGAAGGACTGGAAGAGAAGTAATGAGGTTTTGGCTCTGATGGACTTGAATATCCCCTCAATCTCCGTATTGCTAGGAAAGTCAAGTAGGTTTGACTCTTCATTCTTTAGAAGGAGGTTGCATTGCTTATACAAGAGAAATAGGTGTGAGACAGCTTGGTCGTCAATTACTCCGGAGAGATCTATTCGGGTCATCTCTATGAGTTTTGTCCCAAGATCATGAAAGAGGTTTGCCTTGAGTATTTCCCCCGAGTTTACGCCTCCTGCATAGGGTTTACGCCCTAAGTAGGAGACTGGAGCATGGAAGACTCTGTGCTTATTGTGGATATCTTTCTCTTTTGGCTCCTCTATCTGTATCCGAACGCACTGACACACGTACGAGAGTTCTTGGCAAAGCTCGTGGATGCAAGGAAGAATAGGGTGCAAGTAAATAATGTCCTCAGAAAGAGTACTGTCATAAGTGTTTCTAATCTTTTCGACAATGTCTTGGAGCTTTTTAGAGTACTCAGGATCCTTTAGGAATTCCCCCTCCAAAAGAGATTTCGAGAAAGGGACCCAAAGGTCTTCTATGATTTTGTCGAGTTGAGCGCACCTCTTCTCAAGTGTGAATTTTGTCTCTTTAGGGGAAGGAGAGAACTGGTGGCCTTGTATTTCTCGATTGATTATAGACCGTATGACTCCATTTTTTCGGTTCCTATATTCATTGAAGCAGTCTTTCAGTTTCCCTCTTAAATCCTCAATAGTCCCTTCCTTGATAAGTTCTGAAAAAGATTTTATTGAAGAACACGTGTCCAAGAGACTCTTAAGGAGGAAAAGTAAATCGTTTTCTAGTGTTATTAGTTCTTTTGGTGATGGTTGTTTTGATGGTATCGCATCCTTTGATGAGCCCTTTTGCTTTTCCCCAAGAATGGAGGCGATTTTAACCTTAAGATCGATCTTAAGATTAATGATCTGTTCTGAGACGTTTCCCTTGTCATTCGGTGAAGACTGGCCTTTTTGGGGGAGTCCATCATCAATAGCTTTATTTAACGCCTCTCTAAGTTCTTCTAGTAGCCTCTTCCCAAAATCACCGAGTAGACTCAAGTATGTAGGGTGTGTATAAGGGTCGCAGAGACGAGTTATCTCATTCTTGAAAGTCTCTATGTATAGGGAGCTTTCAACTTTTGAATCCTCCATGGTCGCTGGGTAATGAATGTGGTGTATTAAGTCACAAATAAACTAGGAGGATGAGACTTTATTCCTGACATCCTCCTTTTTTTGAATGTTGAAGCTTAAGAAATCTCTCCTATTTCTCTATTTGTGTTAATTTTTCCTCGAATTCTTGTACTTCAGCGTCAAGTAGGGTGCTATCCTTCTGAAATAGCTGACTGATGCTTCCCCCTTGTTTGTTGTAGTAGAAGCATGCCGGCCAAACATTAGGGTTTAGTTTGTGTGAGAGTTCTACTAAAGATGTCGTGTCCTGCTCTAGAATGCTTTTATTGGGGACAATCTTTGATCCCTTCTTTCCAAGCTCTGAAAGTGCATCATCAGTAGCCTCTCGGACTGCCGGGCTTGTTTCTTCCAAGATGTTTTTGGCTCTCCCAGCAAGATCTTTATCTTGCCCCCGAAGTTTTAGTCTTCCATCCTCAAGGGTGAAGAGAGAAAACATCCCCTCATAGAGTCGATTTTCGTAGATGTCAACCTCCACAGGACCATTGAGATATGCTACGAAATTGTCAAAAGTATTGAGCAAAAGGTCTTTAAAAAGCTCTTTAGAGGTAGCTCCTGTCGATAACTTGGCGATCCTATCTCTCTTTTGCTTCGCTTCCATCATGCAGAGGAAGTAGAGGAGCTTCATATAGCGCGTCATGGGATACTCGGAGAGTTTGTTGTTGAGTTCCTCCACGTTGCCTTGGCCCTTTCCCAAATCTAAGCCTACTAGTTTACTTACAAAGTATTCGAAGGCGGCCGTTTTTTTTAGATTACACATTTCCAGTTTTTTCTGAGTACATAAAGGAAATAGTAAGGTTCAAAGATGTCCTATTTTGAGGGGGTAGTTCTTTCTGTTCGATTTTCTTTGCTACGCTTCTACAGTTCCTTTATGTCTCTTTTTGTGCCTGCTTCAGACTATTCTTTCATAATTTGTTCTCTTTCTTATTAAGATGTTTCTCCTTCTTATCTTCAGTCAATTACGCTACATGAAGCGTAAAGAGAATGTCTTAATAATCTGCAAATATACGACAAAGGTTTCGATTAAACAAGCGCTTGATCTTCTGGGGGTTGCTTGATCGATTAGCGGAGGGGCGACGTCAGTGCAGGTGCTCAAGAAAGCGGACGAGGGGCGTGGGGAGGGCGTAATCGCCTAGTTCGGACTTCCTTACCCATTGGTACTTGGTGCTCCCCACGGCGTCGGACTCGAGTTCGGCCGTGTAAATGGTGATGTGAAGTATTTGGTGGGAGAGCCGGTGCTCAAGGGTGAAAGTGGTGGGCGCAAGGCGTAACTCTCCCGAGTAGGAGAATTCATGCTCTAGCCAGTGGGCTACCGCTTCGGGGGTTTGGGGGCTGTCACTCTCGAGTAAAGGGAATTGATACAGCCCTCGCCAGATGTCGTTTCGCCCTCGCTTCTCTAGTAAGACTTGCTGATGGTAGGTGCTATAGATGTAGCTGAAGTAGCGATCTCTAAGGGTTAGCTTTTTCCCTTTTATGGGTAGGAGACGAGCGAGAGGGAGCTCCGCTACATGGCACCACGAGGAGGCAGGGCAGGCGGAGCATTGGGGAGATTGAGGGGTGCAGACCAGTGCGCCTAGCTCTATAAGGGCTTGCCCCAATTGGCTTGGGGGGAGTTGGGTGGCGAGTAGTTCCTCCACCGCTTGGGTGCAGAGTCGCTTCCCGCTTAGGGTGTCTATGGGGAGGTCGCTTGCCAGAAGCCGACTGACCACGCGCAGTACATTGCCATCCACGGCGGGGTAGGGCAGATCGAAGGCAAACGAGGCAATGGCTCCGGCTGTGTAGTCGCCCACCCCGGGGAGAGCACGTATCGAATCAAAATCTTTGGGGAATATCCCCTGATGCTCCGTGGCTATAACTTGAGCTGCACGATGGAGGTTGTGCGCTCGGCTGTAGTAGCCAAGTCCCTGCCATAGGCTGAGCACCTGATCTTCGGAGGCTTGCGCTAGGTCGATAACGGAGGGGAAGGCTTCCACAAAGCGAAGAAAGTAGTCGTACCCTTGGTTTACGCGTGTTTGTTGCAAGATGACCTCCGATAGCCAAATGTGGTAGGGGTCGCGGGTGGTGCGCCACGGGAGCTCTCGGGCATTCTCTTTGAACCAATCGACGAGGGCTCGGGCTAGCGGTTGAGGGTGGGTAAAGAGGGTTTCGCTCATTTCGTCGCAAAGGTACAATTCGTGGGGCGAGGGAGAGCGGTCTCTTACTTCTTTTGTGAAACCTTAAAATTTCGCTGCCTGATATTTTTTCCGCCACAGGGCAAAAAGAAAATATTTCACGGGCAGGATTTTTTCTAAAATCACCCGGAAAGGGGAGGAGAAATCAGCCTATGCCGAATTTGCTTTTGCCTGATAGCGGATTTGTTTGTGGAGAGGGAGGTGCCTACCCATAGGTTTTTTTAGAATTTGGCTGAGATTTAATTTAGTAGTACCTTTGGTGTAAGTGGATCCTCTTGGGAGGAGATACGCTCCTATTTGAGGTTCTTTTAAAAACAAGGTATGGGTATGGCAAGAAGAAAGAAAGCATATATCGGAGCCGTGGTGGCAGTCGCCTTTGCCTCTTTATCGGCTTTTTTGCTGTCGGGTTGTGCCCTTTTTGGAGGGAAAAAGGGAGGAACGAAAACAGACTCCGATTCGGTTCGAGGTCAAAATCCCCTACAGCAAGACTCCATTCGCAGGGAGGAAGAAAGGATAGAGGATATGCCTAGAGTGATGTATGGCGTCCCCTATCAGAGGTATGAGGAGATGAGAAAAGTACCCTCTTCTCCCCAAGAGAAAGAAGAAAAGGACTCTCTAATGCAGGAGGACTCCGAAGCCTAGAGGCGTAAAGCATTGGGAGGCCTCTCTTGCGAGTTTATAACACACCAAAAACAACACACCAGAAACAATGAAGCAATTTTCTCAACTCAAATTCACTCTCTTGCCGGCGATGCTTGTGCTATTGCTGGCAGGGTGCAATCTTATTGAGACTCCTCTTGTGGAGACTCCGATCCAGGCTCCAGGTCGCCCCGATGGCACACTGGAGATTGTAGTAACGGTACTTGATACCGATAATAAACCCCTCGAAGGGATGGTGCTCGAACTAATAGAGATGCCCTTGGAGCGGGAGGTAAGTGCCTCGGCTGAGACCAATGTGCGAGGGGTGGCTAAGCTAAGCAAAGATGTCTATATTGCGAATATGATGCAGCCTATCCACCTGCGCGTGCGAGATGCTAAGGCCTCTGGCAGGGGTTATATGTACCGTCCTTGGTATGGAACCATCCAGCTGAGCAAAGGGGACTTTGTGCGTAAAAAGGCTCGTAAGGAGCTTGTGGTGCACCTGGAAAGAATGGGCGTCTCTCTCGCTTCGGGCTCTCTAGAGCCTGATGTCCGATAGGCAGGATAGTCACGATGGATGTATTGATGAAGTGAACACCTATAGACGACCAACAAATGAAAAAACTAACCAAACGAGTAGGCGCCCTCCTCAGCATCGGATGTGCTGCCTTTCTGGGGCTATTCCACACCTCTTGTCACTTAATAGGGGGAGTGGAGTATGGTACTCCCTACATGGAGTACGATGTGAAAGTAAAAGTACAGAGCCCCGATGGAAACCCCATTGAGGGTATAGAGGTAGCTGTAGTTCGGAAATATCATACAGAAGAGGGAGACCGCATAGTAAAATTGGTGACCCCTGTACAAACGAATTCCTCGGGTATTGCACAAATATCACAAGCGAGTAATCTCGGCGGATCGGGAAATAAGCTTTATGTGCAAGCTGTGGATGTGGACGGAGTTAAGAACGGCCGTTGGGCCACCAAGGTGGACTCGATACCCCTATTCCCATCAGATATACAAAGTAGGAAACCGAAGAAGCGTTGGTGCATGGGTGTCCTCAAAAAGGGAATTGCCGTGACCATGGAGCCGGCTCAAGACGAAACCCCTTCGAAATAAGTGACCGTTTGCGCTCATCCCACCCCGAGATATTGGATAAGAAGACCCATCACAATGGATTTAATCTAGTAAAGTGAAACCCTATAAACAACCAACACAATGAAAAAACTAACCAAACGCGTAGCAAGCCTCCTCAGTATCGGGAGTGCAGCTTTCCTAGGACTATTTCACACCTCTTGCAGCAGTATATGGGGCGGTGGTAGAGTAGAGTATGGAAGCCCCTATATGGAGTACGAAGTCAAAGCCAAGGTGCAGACCCCCGAGGGTAAGCCTATCGAGGGCATAGAAGTTACTCTTCTTGAGAAATTAGATCACCCAAATGGAGATCTTATGCCATGGAGTATAATCGAACGAACCAATGCCGCCGGCGTTGCTCAAATATTTGATGGTGCATCGGGCTTTGGTAGAAATATGCTCTACGTGCGCGCTGTCGATGTGGACGGAGCTAAGAACGGCCGTTGGGAAACTAAGGTAGATTCGGTAGCGATAACCCCTGCTGATATCCACAAAGACAAGTCGAAGGGGCGTTGGTATGAAGGGACTATTAAAAAAGAGGTAACCCTCACCATGGCGCCGGTACCTAAAGAAAATACTTCGAAATGAGCGGGAGCAAAATCTCTTTTCGCCAGCGCATTTCGCTAGAGGCATATCGTTCTTACCGCCGCAAGTGTGTGGCAGAGCACAAACTCAACACGCTCTTTTGGGAGTGTACGCTCAAATGCAACTTGGCGTGCAAGCACTGTGGTAGCGATTGTCACGTAGATAGTGATGCAAAAGAGCTCTCCGGAGAGGAGTTCCTCCGCGTGGTCGATAGCATAACGCCTCACGTAGATCCGCATAAGGTACTCGTCATCTTTACGGGAGGCGAGGCCTTGGTGCGTCAAGATCTTGATGCCATTGGGCTAGAGCTCTACCGCCGAGGTTACCCCTGGGGTATTGTGACCAATGGGATGCTTCTCAACGAAGAGCGTCTCGAGAGTCTATTGCGCAGCGGCTTGCATTCCCTTACAATTAGTCTGGATGGCTTCGAAGAAGCGCACAATTACCTCCGAGGGCATCATTTGAGTTTCGCCCGAGCCTCTCACGCCGTTGAGCTTATGGCAAAGACGGAGCAGGTGCGCTGGGATGTGGTTACCTGCGTCAATCCGATGAACTTTGGTTACCTCGCCGAGTTCCGAGACTACCTGATTGGCTTAGGGCTTAAAGAGTGGAGGCTTTTTACCATTTTCCCCGTGGGGAGAGCAGCTGAGGACCCTAATTTGCAGCTTAGCGATGTGGATTTTTACCGGCTTATGGAGTTTATCCGAGACACCAATAGGGAGGGGCGCATTGCGGCTTCCTATGGTTGCGAGGGCTTTTTGGGCGGTTTTGAGGGCGAGGTACGTCCCCATCCCTATACTTGCTACGCAGGTGTGGAGGTGGCTTCTATCCTCTGCGATGGTACGATCAGTGCCTGCCCGAGTATCCGCTTCGACTATAAGCAGGGCAATGTACGTGAAGATGACTTCTGGACCGTATGGAAAAATCGTTTCCTCCCCTATCGCGATCGGAGTTGGGCTCGCCGAGACCAGTGTGCCGATTGCCTCCAGTGGCGTTACTGCGAGGGGAATGGAATGCACCTGCACGACGACGAGGGAAAGCTCCTCTTCTGCCACCATCAGCGACTTTTGCGCGCCGAAGCATCACTAAAAAGGAAATAATACACAACACTATATAGACTACCCCTTCTCCCCATCCATAGTTATGAATAGAAAGACCATTAACGAGTATATCCTATCCAATCGCTTTTACGAAGCTATTTCTCTACTCAAGCAAGTCATCGAAGAGCATGCTCTGTATAGCTTGGGAGATAACTTGAGCCGAGAAGAGAGCATCTATGGAATGATGTTGGGTTACCTCGATAAAGGCATTGTAGACCCCGATAGAGCGCATATTATAGAGGAGCTCAAAGTGAAATTGCTGAAGCTGAGTGATAGAGTCTATCGGGCTGTGCGAAGCAAAGACTCGGGTTCGCTCTACTTCCGCCGTTGGGCAGTGGTGGAGGCTCGTAAGGGTTTGTCGGTAGAGAATTTACTCGAAGATCTTTCTCGCCCCGCCTTCAAAGAAGAGGAACGCGATAGCTTCGATACCCTTGTCGATCTTCTGTTTGAGACGCTGTGGGTATCCGAGTCGCTCACGGAGGCGGAGCAAGATCGGCTCTCCTCTTCGAGTGAATATGTGCGCTTGGTGGCCGCTTCGGCTATTACGCTGGGCTTGATGTCGTATTGGGATGAGAGTAAGATGGCGTTCCTCCTGCGCGAGGCTGCTTCCTCCACTACGAGCGAAGTCTATATGGTGCGGCTTGCCATGGGCGTTTTTGTCAGTCTCTACCTCTATCGCGATAGGTTGCCTCTCTTTATGTCGTGGCTAGAGCCGCTCCTCAAAGATGCCCTCCAAAACCTGTTGTTTGTAGCGGCTTTTATCCATCTCTGGACACGCTACACGCACGCCACAGAGACGGAGCAACTCTCCCAAAAGATAGGAGAGCTCATGCCCAATATGCTGCAAGAGATGAAGGCGAAATGGAGCTCCATAGAAGAGGATACGGATGAGAATCTAACCGAGGATAAACTGGATCAGCTCTTCGACAAAGTGTCGGACTCGGAGGAGATGAGTACCTTCTTCCAAGAGTTTGGGACGCTGGAGCAGGAGGGCGAAGACCTCTTATTTAGTAGCTTCAAAGAGAATAAAAGCGACTACTTTTTCAACTCCATTTCTTCGTGGTTCCTACCTTTTGACGAGGAGCATAGCCGCATTGCGGGAGTTTTGACCAGGAACGAAAATCTCCGAAAACTCTACCCCCTACTCAAAGGGAAACTCTGTGATTCGGATCTATACTCCCTCTTTATCACCTTCGATAGGATGGGGATGGGAATAAAAGTGATGGGTATAGAGATGCCGGAGGAGCTCAACGGAGCGATGTTGAATGAGCTATCGGCTGAGTCTTTGATGCCTAAGTGTGCGAAAGTCTACGTTGAAGATTTCTACAGATTTACCAAGCTATTCCCCCTGCATGAGCAGTTTGTGGATATATTCCGGCAGGATATCATGGTGGCAAGGCTCCCTATCCTAAAGGAGGCTCTCCCCGTCGAGTCTATGGTGCGTGGGGCGGCTCTATTTTTCTACTCGCGTAGGAATTATGCCAAGGTGAGGATGCAAATCGGCTCGATCCCTCAGCTCTTTGATACCGATGCCAACACCTTGAATCTTTGGGCTAATAGCTGCTTCTTTATGGGAGATTACCGAGAGGCAATTAGGCATTACCGCCATGCCGACCTCGTGGAAGACGCATCCCCCAAAGAGTTGTCACGCCTTGCCGTTTGCTATCAGCGCGTAAACATGCCCGAGAAGGCAATAGAGACGCTTGAGGAGCTTCTCAAGAAAAATCCCGAAAATCTAACCCCATTGCTAAAGATTGCAGGGGTCTATATGGAGATGAAGTCCTACGATGAGGCTCTTTCTTATCTCTATAAATACGAGTTCTCGGCACCCGATGGCGAGAGACAGGTAGCTCGTTTGGTGGCCTGGTGCCTCCTCTCCAAAGGAGATTACGAGCGTGCAAAAGGTTACTATCGTACCCTTCTCTCCCACCCCGGTGCAAAGGCTAGCGACTACCTCAATAGTGCCTATGTGCATATTGCCCAGGGCGAGGAGCGAGAGGCTTTGGCGGCCATGCGTATGGCGCTGGAGCATTACGACGAGCCTAGTGAGCTATTCCGCGAGATGCAAGAGGATAGCAGGAACCTAGATAGGAGCGCGATAAGTTTTGATCGTCTTCGCTTTTTGGCGGATGGAGCCATCGCCCTCCGGAACCAAGATTTTGTACAGAATCTAAAACCCAATTATACTATTCCAAAGAGAATGAACATCAAGGATTTTAATTTCAAAGGACTGAGAGCCTTTGTGCGAGTGGACTTCAATGTGCCCCTCGACGACAACCTACAAATTACGGATGACACGCGCATGCGTGCTGCTTTGCCCACGCTCAACAAAATTATTGCAGACGGAGGTCGCCTGATCATTGCCTCGCATCTAGGTCGCCCCAAAGGGGTGAGCGACAAACTTTCGCTCCGCCATCTGGTGCCCCATCTTGCCGAATTGCTAGGTCGCCCTGTGACCTTTGTGCCCGATAGCGTGGGAGCCGAGGTAGAGAAGGCTATTGCCGAGATGCAGGACGGGGATGTGCTTCTCTTAGAAAATCTTCGCTTCTACGAAGAAGAGGAGGGTAAGCCCAGAGGCCTCGCCGAAGATGCCACAGCCGAAGAAAAGAAAGAGGCTAAGAAAGCCCTCAAACCGCGTCAAGCTGAGTTCGCCAAGAGACTTGCCGCCCTTGCCGATTGCTACGTGAATGATGCCTTTGGTACCGCTCATCGTGCGCACGCTTCTACGGCTCTTATCGCCGATAGCTTCCCTGCCGATCGCAAAATGTTTGGCTTCTTGATGGAGCAAGAAGTAAATGCCGTACAGCGAGTTTTGGGCGACATCCATCGTCCGTTTGTGGCCATCATGGGAGGTTCTAAGGTCTCTTCTAAGATTGATATTATTGACAACCTGCTCGACAAAGTGGATACTCTCATTATAACGGGTGGTATGTGCTTTACCTTTGCCAAGGCCTATGGTGGCAAGGTGGGTAGCTCTTTGTGCGAAGATGATAAGATGGACGTGGCTCGTGCCATTGTAGAGAAGGCTAAGGCAAAAGGGGTGCATCTCGTTTTGCCCGTGGATGCAAAGGTGGCCGATGCCTTTAGTAATGGTGCCAATACCCAGGTGGCTCCCGTTGACAATATACCCGATGGTTGGATGGGGCTTGACGTCGGTCCTAAGACAATGGCTCTCTACGACGAGGCTATCCGTGGGGCTAAAACGATTCTGTGGAATGGCCCTGCCGGTGTCTTCGAGATGAGCAACTTCCGCGATGGCTCTAAGGCATTGGCACAGTCCATTGTGGTAGCAACAGAGGCCGGAGCTTACTCTCTGGTAGGGGGCGGCGACAGTGTGGCTTGTGTGCATCTCTTCGAGGTGGCCGATAAGGTTTCGTACGTTTCTACCGGTGGTGGTGCCCTGCTCGAAGCTATCGAGGGCAAAGATCTCCCCGGTATTGTAGCTATCAATAAATAATTATTTCCCCTTATGGGAATTGTTTTAACCCCCTTTCGATGGGCGGATGATGGTGACAAACTCGCTTTCGTTCACCAATTGATGGAGGAGGCTTTCCCTGCCGCCGAGCGGCGATCTAGGCGAGACTTCGAGGCTCTGTTGGCTTCGGAGCCTCGCTTTCTACTGCATCTGATTTATCGGGATGAGGCTCTTGTGGGTTTCCTCTCTACGTGGCATTTGGAGGGCTTTTACTACGGAGAGCATTTTGCGATACTCCCCACTGAGCGCAATCGGGGCATAGGGCGAGAGGTATTGCACTTGCTAAAGAGTGGGGTAGCATCGAGTATCCCCTTTGTTTTTGAGATCGAACCTCCTCTCGATGAGTGGAGTAAGAGACGCCTTGCCTTCTACGAATCAATGGGTATGCAGGTGCTCTCTCGCTCCTATATACAGCCCTCTTATGGCGAGGATCGCCCGGCTATCCCCCTCTACCTAATGGGGAATGAATGGGCAGCAAGGGGGCAAGATAGCGAACATTACGCGCAAGAACTTTATCGGCACGTCTACTGCAAAACCCCGGGAGGGGAGAATTTCTACTAGCTATAGCCTTTTGTTGTTGATGAAACGACTCTCTCTCTTTACCCTCCTAGTCCTCTTTTGGAGTTTTATGGCTCAGGCTGAGACCGATTCGCTCCGCACGGAGGATTCTACTCTTCGCCGGCAGCCTTGGGAGTGGGGCGTATCCACTTTACCCTTTATGGGGGTGGCTGCGGCAGTCGCTCCGTCACTGGATGGGGCTATTCGGGGGATTCGTATGCAATCTCTCCCCTCCTTTCGCTACCACTACGACGATTATTTGCAGTACTCGCCCTTGGCTTTGCAACTATCGGCAGCGTTGTTTGGGCTCAAAGGAAGCCACTCCTCGCCCTACGAACTCCTCACGGCTGATGCCCTGTCGGTAGCGAGTACCTTGATTTTGGTGAATACGACAAAATGGCTTACCCATCGTCTTCGCCCCGATGGTTCGAGTGCTAATTCTTTCCCTTCAGGGCATACGGCTACCGCATTTATGGGGGCGGAATTGCTGGATATAGAGTATGGAGCGCGTTATCCGTGGCTATCGGCGTTGGGCTACTCGGCTGCTTACGCTACGGGGGTGGGGCGTATCCTCAACAATCGCCACTGGGCGAGTGATGTATGGGCAGGGGCTGGCGTGGGGATTCTGTCTGCACAGATCGGTTCTATCCTGAGTGACCTCCTTTGGGGGAAGAAGGGAACCTTCCTCTACGAAATCCCCTCAAGCGAAGATCTCCCCCACACATTATCTATCCACTACGGCACCTCGCAGCTTACGCAACACTACTATAAAGCCTCCATTCGCCAGGCTGTTCGCAACGAAGTTGCACTTCTCTTTCCTGTTTCTTCTGAGGAAGAAGTCCTCCTTAATTGCGGCGTAGTGGGAGGGAACTTGCTACAAATCTCGGGTTATGATGTCCCCAACAATACGGATTGGTACTTCGGTTTTAAGGGAGATATTTGCTACTATCCCGCTTCTCGTGTAGCCTTGGGGGCAGCTCCTTTTTACTATATCTATCCTGCAGCTCCCTCTGCTCCGGGGACTGTGTTGCTCGGAGAGTTGGGCCTGCGTGCCCTCTTAGATTACGACATTCGACCCCATAGGAGCTTCCGTTTTTTTGTAGGGGCATCGCATTCTACCGCCTATTATCCCAAAGAGGAGGGGGCATCAAGTTCCGAAGACAACGTCGTAGCCACTCCGCTTCGTCTCTCTTTTGAGCTGGGGGTTGCTCTCTTGTTGCACCTCTAGCCCCCTCATTGTACCTTTCGCCTTCGGGGGCTCTCCCCCGAAGCATCCCCTCTGCTTCTCGAGGGACTGGCCTGCTTCCTCCTAAAAAAGAGGAGGGTAGATCCATCTGACCTATCCTCCTCTACTCTGCTAGTATAGAGATGATTTAATGAGGATTTACCTCCAAGAATTGCTATGCATAACTAGAAGTGGTGTGCCAGCATGGAAGAGCATGCGACGCGCCATCCCGGGATTGAAGAAGCGAGCAAAGAGACTGCGTCGGTACGTATTAACCACGATAAGACCAATATGCTTGCTGATGACAAATTTCTCCAGCGCAAGGGAGAAGTCGCCGGGATCCAGCGTTGTAAACTCGATGTTACTATCGGGGTAGTGTTGCTTGTGGTACTCCATCATGGCGCGCAACTCAATCTCACTCCAGTCTTCCGTAATTCTAGAGACGTTGAAGAGCATGTAATTGGGCTTATTAGGCTTTGTGAGCTGCATCATGCGGTCGAAGAGTACGAGGTCGCGTTGGTCAAACCCTGTGGCTACCCCTACATTTTCTACATCCGCAAGGTCTACCACCTTGGCATCTTCTGGTACGACGAGTACAGGTACCTTGGCGCGGTCAATAACCTCAGCGGCAACGGATCCGATGAGATCTTCGTTGCGTCGGCTCTTCCCTCTCGTACCCATGATGATGGCGATGGGAGGACGGTTGCGCGCTGTTGATAGCACTACGTCCTCGGGGATACCGTCAATGAGCTGGGTCTCGAAGGGTGCCTTCGGGATTTCCCCCTTCTCCATTTTCTCTTTGAGTTCCTTCTCTAGAGCGTTCATTTTGCGCTCGGCACGCTCATGTTCCCGACGAATGTTAAGTTCTTTATTGGCTTGATAAACGGAGATGTCGGGGGATAGCATGGGGGCAACAGAGTAGAATTGCGAGAAGTAGACATGGAGCAACTTCACGTGCAGACCTCTGCGCTGAGCAAAGTGGAACCCAATCTGTAGCACATTGGGCATGAAATCGCTAAAGTCTACAGGTATGAGTACGTAGGGTGTTGCTTCTGTCGACTTCCCCTCTTTGTTGTAACCATCTACCTGATTAAGCTCGGCATATAGCTCGGGACGATTCCAATTATTGTTCTCGATCACGTCTAGCGCATGGGGTAAGTCGCTCTCTTTGATGCGCACACGCACCCCCGCCGAGACTACGGGAAGTATCTGATTAACATTTTGCAGGGTAGCCTCTATTCCCTCGCTTTGTAGCAGTGTTTGTAGTATCTGAGCCTTTTCGAAGGTATGAATAGCTACGGTAACGAGTTTTTCTTGTTGTTCTGGATTGTTTTTGCTCATGGATTCCTTAGTTTAATGCCACTTTCTATTCTATTGCGCACGTAAGAGCAGAGAATGTATCCGGAGTGTGGTAGCACACAACCCCTCCACCCCTGCTTTTGAGGCCCTCCCCGAGGGAGGACCTCTCAAGGTAACCGGCCGAAATTCCTCAAAACCCCAGCCCTATGCTAAAGAGGCACGGAGCGGTAAACTCACCCTCTCGCGGGAGCGATGCCTGTTTTGCCCCTCCCATGCCTTCTGTATGCTTCGCTCTACTAGAGTTAAGCTTCTTCTTTCTCTGGCTCGGAAACTTCTTCCATCTCTCCAATCAGTGCAAGAGCCTTCTCTAGTATCGTTGTATCGTCAATCTCTACAATACCTCCGTCGGGACCCGGTTCGATGTGAATACCCGCACTTCTTCCATTTTCGTAATTGGCACCACCGAAATAGTTGCGTACTGTTTCTACTTTAAGCCCCAACTCATCAGCGATGCGTTGCGTGGCTCCATCGGGAAGGCTATCTTTGATCCTTCTCAGTTCGTTGAAAGTGATCGTTTTAGTCATGGGTCAATCCGTTTAGTTGTTAGTACTCGTTGTCTTTACTTACGCCACTAAGTTACAACTTTATTTTCTACTTTGCAACCTTTTCTGCAACTTCTTTTGCATAATGCTTTTTACTGTGGAGATTAGATTTCTCGCTCTCCCATTCAGGAGGATTTTACACATTCAAAAAGAAAAACGAAGGAAAGTATAACAGAGGAGCCACCGAAACGACACTGCGTTGCGATGGCTCCTCGATGTTCTATAGTTCCTGTTTACGCGTTCTTTTGTTCTATATGAGTTTGGACTTCTTCCTTATTGCTTCATCACCTTCTCGCCATTGACGATGTAGATGCCGGCCGGTAGGCGGTCGAAGTCGTTGCCCAGACGCATGCCCTCTAGGGTGTAGATGCCCTTGTACGCAGTCTCTGCTTTGTTATTGGCTACCGGTGTATCAATGGCGATGGACTTTTTCTTTGTGAAGTAACCCGTTGTGGGGTTTGCCATCATTATATCAATTCTCTCATCGTCGTAGGTAACGGTGCCGTCTGTTCCTCCCTTTATGTTCTTGCAGTTTTTGAACATCTTGATAGACATTTCGGTCGTCCAGGTCTCATCGCAGTAGATGGTGGTCAAGGATTCGCAGTCGTGGAACATATCGCTCACGTCCTCCACAGCTTCGGTGTTGAAGCTCGAGACGTCAAGTGTAGTCAAGCCTTTGCAGTTATAGAACATAAAGCCCATTTTGGTTACCTTCTGGGTGTCGAAGCCCGATACATCAAGTTCGGTCAAGAGTTCGCAGTTATCGAACATATAGTCCATAAAGGTCACATCTTGAGTTTTGAATGCCGATACGTCGAGTTGCTTCAAGGCTTTGCAGCCGGAGAACATACCTCCCATGTTGGTTACTTTGTCGGTATTGAGGTTCTCTATATTGTTGATGGTGGTAAGCTCCTCGAAGCCGTCAAACCACATTCTCGTGGTGGTAGGGTGGCAGTTCGCCATCGAATTGTCAAATGTCACGGTGGTAATTATCTTTCTGTTATACACCAAACACCATTCGGGGTAGCCGGTGTTGGAGTCGGGGAAATCGTATACGGTACCCTCGGTGTGTGTGGCCTTGTTGGCGTCGTAATAGAAAGTCATGGATTTGTCTGCGACGTTCATCACTGCGTAGCCTTCTGTGCTTTGTGCCTGTGCCATGGCGGGCAACGCGATGCTTGCAAATAGAGCGGCGATGCCCATGAGTGCATTGTGGAGTAATTGTCTCTTCATAACTTTTTAATGATTATATGTTGAATATATGTTTGTTAATTAGAGGATGTGATGCCGTGGAGGGTAACTCCATAATGCTAAAAGACTCTGCCCGAATCTCTTTGACGCAGAGATGCTGGCAGAGCCTTCCGTATATGGTTTTTGTTGGAGAGGTGCGTTCCGTAAATGGCACAGGAACGCCTGAAATGTCCCCTCCCTCGAACGAATGAGAGCGACACATGGCGAGCATGTAAAACGCACTAGCGCCGGAGTCTCGCAGAGCTGTGCGTAGGCTTGCTGTATAGTGCTTTACTAATGTCTTCATCGTCGTTCGAACTTTAGGATTTATCGTCGCATTGACTATTTGCTTGCAAACTTAAGCATTTATGTTGAGAAATGCAAGAATTTACGCAAGAAATACGACAAATCGAAATGGCCTTGCCTGTTTTTGAGTCAAGGGGATGCGGTTCGATGTCCGAATTAGACGGTAGGGTATTTGCGTCCATCAGCCAGGGCTGTATGCATGTCCCATGCACGGCTGTCCATGAGAAGGAGTAACTCGGCTTGGCGAACAAACCGACGATACTCGTTCTCAAAGCTTCTTTTTAGCGGATAATGCGCTGTGTGATGAGCCCCGTCTCGGTCTCTAGTACTACGACATAGGGGGCTGGAGCTATCCCCTCTAGCGATAGGGTGGCGGAGGGGTGAAGCCACGTTTGTACCAATTCCCCTTCAAGAGTATAAAGGCTAAAGCGTATTACACGGCTGGGAGCTGTGAGATGGAGTAGACCATCTTCGCCCACTTGGGAGGGATACACCCCGGGCTGCTCGTCGTTTCGCACCCTTTCTGTGGGGAGCACTTCGCCATTTTCGTACACTACCTCTATCGTGTAGTCGTCGTTTTCTCCTCCTTCTTGGTCGGTATAGCTGAGGGCATCACCAACGCGCGCTACCTTTTGTCCGTTCCGTTTAACAATGTACTCTTTAATTATAGGAAAGGGTACGGGGCGTTTCCCTCCGGCATAGATGTGGGTATCGTCTTCCGGAGTTATCTTCTCAGGATTGTCGCTCACATGGAGGCGAATGGCTAGATATCCGTCTGTTGCGCACCTACCAAAGAAATGGTTCCCGAGGTCGCGAGAGAAAAGGGCATCTATATATTGCTGAATATTGTCGCCGGTCCCTTTTACCGAATAGATAGAAGCAATATCTGTCTTTTCGTTGCGAGTTGAGAAGCCAACCCAAAGGGAGCGTTGCGCATCCACCTTAAAGGGCTTCTTGAGATAGACGGTATGCCAAGTTTTTTCTTGCCATCCCTCGGGTACATCGAATAGTTGGGTTACGGTGGTTGAGGCGTTGCACAAATTGCCGTAGCGCAAGAAGGTTTTGTAGTTGCCCATGGCGCTGCGTGTGGGCATGTAGCTAATGGCGTGGATATAGACCTCTTTGTTGTGCGAAGTGAAGTATTCGCTCGGGAATTTGCTTGCAATAGTTTGATATTGAGGGTCTATAGCCTCAGGGGCAATTTTGCTGATGTGGGGCAGATCTAGCTTGCTATACTGAGGATCTTGGGGGTAGCCAAAGAGTGAAATCTCCTGCATATTGTAGGGGCGATGCCACGAGAGGGTAACTCCTTGAGAAGTCTTCTTTTTCTCGGGAGATAGGGTGCGGGTGGCATCGCCTACGTAGATGCCCTCTTCGACGCAATCGGCAAAAGCCTCTCTCTCGTCGCTAGGGTCTATTACCTCTCCATGGTAGGTGTAGTGGGCTTGTACGCCGTAGACGACTGAGCCGTGAGCCCCTTCGAGGGCTGTTGGGTAGGGTTCGGTGAATTCGGTTGCACTTATCCTTTTGGCAATTTCTGCCCCGTTGCGGTACAGATTGTAGTCGAGGCTCCAGCCCGAGGGGATATGCTCGCGAGAGGGGGCTGCCCAAGTAACTTTGAGGAGGTTACCCTCTTTGCGAATGTTGAGATCGTGGATGGGCGTAAGAGGGCGCAGGTAACCCGCCTCATCGCGCCAACGTCCCTTGAGGGTTTCTGCACTGCCATCTCCCTTGGGGTCGAGGTAGGTTGCCATTTGGGTAGTAGGGTCTCCCTCTTTTTTATACTTATCCCAATGATAGGCGAGTTTGCCATAGAGGTTTTCACTTTCTAGGGCGCATCCGGGCGTCCCTCCCGAGAGGGTTCCCACCACGAGGTGCTCTTGGTTCCAGAGAGAAGAGCCTGAAGAACCTCCCTCTGTAGCGCCTTTGGAAAAGCTAAAGCGAATGTGTGCGTCCTTGTCTCCCTTGATGTTTTCGATGATGGATCCGCTGTACCAAGTGCCATCCATTACGGGCGATTGCGCGTGGTCGTACACCGAGATTTTCTTGGCATCTCCTCTAGGATGATGTAAGCTTATCCCTTTGGTGGGCAGTACTTTGCGCCTATCCCAACCATTGTAGTACACTCGGTAGCTCCGAGGGATGGCTTGGTTGAGTTCGAGTAGAAGTCCATCGGATTGTCCGGCAATGGGGAGGAAAGAAAGCAGTTTGCACCCTACCATGCTCTTGCCACGGAACAGGGAGAGCCGGCCATTGCTGCATCCCGGTTTTTCGTAGTGGAAAGTGAAAATCCATTGATCGCGATCCGTTGGAGTATTTTGCACCTTGTTAGTCGAACTCTCGCAGTGGGCTGCCGAGAGGATAAGGGGGCGAAAGTCTTCGTTGGTATTGTTGAGAAGGTTGCCGGTACAGAAGCTGGCGCCCTCTTTGCTGATTATGTACATTTGTACTACTCCTGCCTTTTCGGCTTGCCACTCGGCACCCTCTTTACAATTGACATTGATCTGGCAAAATTCGTCCGAAGCCTCGTCGCGATGGAGAGCTCCAGGGTCGGGTAGTCCCATTGTAGCGAAGAGATGGATTACACTAGAGAGTAGGAGGCTGGGGAGTTCTCCTGATACAGGAGGGGTATACTCTAAGATAACGCTACTACCCGAGAGGGGCTCGGTGGCGAATCTTCCGTGTGTTGGGTGTGTTTCGTGGGTGTAAGCCCCAAGTAGTTGGCTCCGATCGGGGGTGTAAATGAATAGTTCTCCCCCTTGAGGGATGAAGAAATCGTCGTAGGTTAGGAGTACCCCTCTAGCACCCTTTAGCTCAATTTGCAAGCGATAGACGATGCGTCCATCATTGAGTCGTGTGCGCGCGGCATCGCGAGCAAAGTCGATATGGGAGGAAAGTCTGCGCCCAATGGTGAGGGGTTTCCCTGTTAGATTAGTATGCGTGCGGAGGTGTAGCGCGCGTTCGTCATCGGGGTTGAAGTTTGGGCGGATGGTGACAACCTTGGCAGGGGCACTCGCACGAAGTGTTTCTGTATTATCTTGGAAAGAGGCAGGAGTGCCGCCGAATGAGATTTGCGCCGAGCCTGTAAGCGTAGCAATTACCGCTAAAAAGCTGCCGATGAGGAGCCTAGAGGTCGCAGGTTTTTTCCTTTTCATAAAAGACTTCTTCGATAGGATCTACGTCGTACAAAGGTAGTGAAACATTACTATTGCCCAATAACCTATAGTGCAGATGCAAGTAGCAACTGCAATGGATGGGAACCAATTTGCTGTACGAGAATGTTATAAACTTGAGGAGAGCCTTCCCGTGAAACGGCCCCCCCTGCCCTACATTTTTTGAGGAATAGGGTAGAATAAAAAAGTTTCATGGGCAGGAGCAAAAAATATTTAGGCCTGCAACTCAAAAAGTCTCGGGTAGAAGGGAGGAAGAGTGTAGGCTGCTCCTTTTCAGTACCCTACTAAATAACTCTGGAAACGTTTGGGGCACTGATTCCCTATTCCCTCCTTGGGTGTTTATAAGATAGTAATAGAGAAATAGTGTAAAAGCTCTTTTGCTACTATTGTAGTAGCCGTATAAAAAGAAGAGAGGGGAGACCCTTTGTTTCGAGCCTCTCCTCTCTCAAGAGAATCTTATGTCAAAAGACTTGCCGATTCTTATCGGATAATGCGTTGCGTTTTGCGTCCACAAGAGCCGTCGAGTACCACGATGTAGTTGCCAGAAGGCACGTCTTCCATAGAAACGGTGCTCGCTGGCTGATGAACCGACTTCACTAGCTGACCATCCATTGTATAGATCGTGAGGCTGGTGAGAGCTTCGCTACCATTTACATGCAAGAGTCCATCTGTACCAATTGTTGTGGGGTATACACTGGGATTTGCCGAGTCTGCAGGAATGTCTTTGCAGCCTGTGTATATACCGTCTTCGTATTTTACTTCTACGGTGTACGTGTCATTTTCGTTACCCCCTTGGTCTACATATTCGCGAACCGCTTCTACAGTGGCGATCTCTGTGCCATTACGTTTTATGGTGAATCCCTTTACTTTTGGGAAAGCAACTATGTTCTTCCCTGTTACGTAGATGCGTTGGTCGTCTACGCTGGTAATGGGTTTCTTTACATTGCTTACGAGGAGGCTGATAGCAGCGTAGCCGCTATATTTATCAATAGCTTGCAAGTAGGATACAGCATCGTTATAGGAGAAAATATCCTGACCATTCTCCAAAATAATGTTTCCGTCGATGTATTCGCGTACAGCATCGCTCGTGTACTTAACAAAGCTGATGGATGGATATGAGGTGGTATTCTTATTAGGAACAGTTACGCCTGCATATAAAACCTTCTCTAGATCAATGGCAATAGGCTTTTGGAGGAGTACTGTGACCCATTGCCCCGGAGTCCAATCCGCAGGTACATCAAAGGGTTGATTCACGTAGTACCGTGAGTTTACCATCTTACTAGAGTGTACGTAGGCCTTGTATACTCCGGACTCCTTTTGAGTAGGTATTACACGAATACCATGTACATAGAGAGCGGAGCCATTGGCATCAAAAGAGCCGGTAGGGAATTTACTTGCGAGGGTGATCTCCGAAGGAATAAACCCACTGGGATGGGAATTTGTGCGAACCGAGCCTGTATAGCGGAGAGTAATATCTTCGTACTCCGATGTTTCTTTGGGAGCACCAAAGAGGGTGACTTCTTGGAGGTTGTAGGGTTGATTCCAAGTGATACGTACTCCATTAGTCTCTTTCTTTACAGAAACAACGGGTACCGTCTTGCTCTTTTCTCCAATATAGACCCCTTGCTCAGCCCAATCGGTAACAGCGTATCGCTCAGGCCTATCTGGGTTTTCTGTGGGGATGCCTGTCCCGTACTCGTAGCGAGCTTGTACGCCATAGGTGATGGAGCCGTGGTTGTCTTTTTCTGCTTCAGTAATGGGTTCTGTAAACTCAGTAGCTTCCGTGCGCTTGTCCAGATCTTTGCCATTGCGACTGATGTTGTACTTTACTTTCCACCCATCGGCGAGGTGTGTGCGGGGGATAGGATCCCAGGTAACCTTAATATTATCTCCCTCACGGCTAATCTTGACCCCAGTGACAATGGGGAGGGGACGAAGTGTACCTGCTTCGTCTTTCCATCTACCACGTAGCTTTGTTGCTTGCCCATTAGTCTTGGGGTCGAGGAAGGAGGCCATTTGTGTGGTGGCGTCTCCATCCTTTTTGTACTTATCCCAGTGGTATTGTAGTCTTCCGTAGAAGTTTGTGCCGCTTTGGCAACGTCCACCACCACCGGTGAGCGTACCTACCACAAGTTTATCTTCGTTCCAAAGAGAAGAACCCGAAGAACCTCCCTCTGTCTCTCCCTTGGTGAAGTGGAAGAAGAAGTGAGCATCCGGTCCGCCTACAGCCTCTTGGGTGCGCCAAGTACTGGTCATAACATTGCCATTATAGACGGAGAGTTTTTTAGCATCTCCGGCAGGGTGGTGGATGCTTACACCACTGTTGGGAATGGCGTCTGAGCGATCCCACCCGTTATAGTAGACGCGATAAGAGTCCGGGATCATCTGATCCAGTTTGAGGAGGAGCCCATCCGACTGCCCTTTTATGGGAAGGAAAGCCATAAGATCGCAACCGACCATGGTTTTAGCACGCCCCAAAGCAAAGGAGCCACTGCTACAGCCCAACTTTTCGTAGTGGAAGGTGAAAATCCATTGGTTGAGGTCGTTCTCTGATGCCTTCCTATCAGTAGTTACACTCTCACAGTGCGCTGCCGAGATAATGTAGGGGGTAAAATCTTCGTTGGTATTGTTGAGGAGGTCGCCCGAGCATAGCCCCATGTATCTACCATGGAGCATTAGCATCTGTACAACTCCCGCCTTTTGTTCTTGCCACTCGGCACCCTCTTGGCAGTTGATGTTTACAGAACAATCGTCGCTTCCTTGGTCTTCTCCGGGGTCTACAGTAGCTGCAGCCTTGGAGAATATGTGCCCTACGGAAGAGATCAGAAGAGTGGGCATCTCTTTACTATTGAGAGCCGGTCTATACTCAAGTACAGCCGTAGTACCGGGGAGGGGTTCCGTAGCGAAAACCCCGTGAGTGGGGTGTGTTTCGTAGGTGTACTTACCGAGTACCTTTTTACGATCGGGGGTGTAGATATAGAGTTCCCCTGCATTCTGGGGAATAAAGAAATCGTCGTAATAGAGAACGTTTGCCTTAGCTCCTTTTACATCAACAGTGAGACGATACACAAGGGTGCCATCATCAAGAGTTACACGCTTGGCGTCGCGAGCAAAATTGATGTCTGTGGCAATGGTACGTCCAATAATCAACGGTTTTACGTGTACTTGTTGAGCATCCCACACTTGCACACTCTGCATGTCATCCGGATTGAAGTCGGGTCGTACTTCTATTACCTTGTTAGCTCCCGTAGAACGTAGGGAGTTAGTTGGCTGACGGAAGCTTGCAGGCTCTCCTCCAAACGATATTTGCGCCGCGGCAAACAGCGTAGAAGAGGCTATTAGCGTAGTGCTCAGCAGAGCTTTCGTTAATAGGTGTTTGTTACATCTCATTGTTAGTATGATTGTCTGAGTCTTCTAGATTAGTTTTTCTACCTCGCGCAAAGATACGATTTTCTTTCTGTGTAATGTGCTATTTGTTGTGGAATTTCTTTCTTTAGTGAGACTATGATAGTTTATACGGCTGTATACTATCTCTTATTTAGGGCACAAGAAAAAGTTTGTAGGCTTGTGATTCCAAAAGAAATACCCTGTCCTCTATAAAAAAGAGGGCAGGGTTTTCTCTGAGATTTTAGCCGGCTTATTATGCCGGTATAACTAGAGCATTATCGGAAGATGCGGTGTACACTGCGTCCTGCATTACCATCAAGGACAACAATGTAGGTATTACCGGCGGCAAGGTCTTCTACTGAGATACTTGCTGATGGATGCTCTACCTTCTTGAGGAGTACACCATCTACCGTGTAGATAGAGACGGCTGTGACAGAAGAGCTATTGGTTAGGTGCAAAAGAGCATCATTGCCAATCTTGGTAGGATATACACCGGGAGCCTCCTTTTCGTAGGGTATCTCTTGGTTGCCTGTGTATACACCCTCTTCGTATGCTACCTCAATATCGTATTTATCGCTTTCCTTTCCGTCCTTATCTAAGTACTCACGAGTGTTTACACGGGCGATCTCTTGTCCATTACGTTTTACGATAAACTCTTTTACAACAGGGAAGGGGGCAAGCGATTTATTCGTTGCAAAGACGCTAAGATTGTCTTCAGATGAGGATTTTTTATTATTGGTACTTAGCAAAAGACCAATGGCATAGTAACCAGCTGGTGACTCAGCGTAGAGAGTGCTTGCCTGAGAAGGAGACATGTAGAAAAGCTCTCCCTCCTTTAGGTCGAAAGCAAAAGATCCGTCAGAGTAATCACGATAAGCATCGCTGGAGTATTCGTAGTAGCTCAAGAGTTTGGCTCCTATGACATTGGGTACACTTACTCCTGCAAAGAGCACCTTCTCATTGTTGATTTGTACGGGTTTGTCGAACATGACGGTAACCCAATCCCCCGACTTCCAGCTAGAGGGTACATCAAAAGATTTGGTTACAATATCATTGGAGCTTTTGGATGTTTGTAAGAATGCTTTATATGAACCTCCGGCCGTGGCGGGCATGAGGCGCAAGCCATGTACATATACCGATTTGCCATCGGAGCGGAGTGCATCCGAGGGGAACTTGCTGAAGAGCGTGATCTCTCTGGGAACAGGGTATCCTTGGAATGCGACTTTAATTCTTGTAGAGGTGGGTTTGTAGGTTGCATCGCTTTTGGGAGCCCCAAAAAGAGTTACTTCTTGGAAGTTGTAAGGCTGATTCCAAGAGATACGCATGCCGCCAGAGTTCTCTTTACTCTTGCCAATTACCGGTACCCACTTAGAGCGTTCGCCCACGAAAATACTTTGTTCGATCCAGTCTGTCTCTGCATAACGCTCGGGTTTAGAAGGGTTGAGGGTTGTCAGGTCGTTACCTGTTCCATATTCGTAGCGAGCTTGTACAGCATAAGTAATGGTTTGGCAGAATCCCTTCTCGTCTTTGCTTGAGTTCTCAGCATCTTTTGCGGGCTCGGAGAACGAGGTCGCTTCTGTACGCTTGTCTTCTAACACCTTTCCATTGCGTTGGATATTGTACTTCACTTTCCATCCGGGAGCAAGGTGTGTTGTGGGCACGGGATCCCAGCTCACTTTCAGGTTTTCTCCATCTTTTTCTATTTTGAGACCTGTTACATGAGGTAAGGGGCGTAGCTCTACGCCATCTTTGTTTTTTCTCCAAGCCCCTTGAAGAGAAGTCGCAGTTCCATTTGTTTTGGGGTCGAGGAAGGTCGACATCTTCTCGGAGAACTTATCCCAGTGGTACGAGAGTTTGCCGTAATAGTTGGTCCCCGTTGTACAGCGACCGGCCCCACCGGTGAGCGTACCTACTACAAGTTTGTTTTCGTTCCAAAGAGAAGAACCCGAAGAACCTCCCTCTGTCTCTCCCTTGGTGAAGTGGAAGAAGAGGTGTGCGTTGTCTGCCCCTTTGCTCCCTTCTCCGTTATACCGGTTGTCCCAAGTCTTGCTGACAACTCCTCCGTTGTACACCGAAATTTTCTTTGCGTCACCGGCGGGGTGGTGCATCCCTACACCACTATTGGGGAGTACATCCGATCTATCCCAACCATTGTAATACACTCGGTACGACTCGGGAACTTCTTGTTTTAGCTCTAGAAGAAGACCATCCGACTGACCATCGATGGGTAGGAATGCTTTAATGTCGCAGCCTACCATCGACTTAGCTTGATTTCTAACGATGGCGATGGCACCGTTACTGCTATTGGGCTTTTCGTAGTGGAAGGTGAAGATCCATTGGGCGAGATCGCTTGCGCTAGAGGTCTTGTTTTTTGTTGTGCTCTCGCAGTGTGCTGCTGAGAGGATATAGGGTTTGAAGTCTTGGTTTGTATTGTTGAGGAGGTTACCCGAACATACACTAATCCGCCCCCCATGTAGCATCATTATTTGTACAACCCCTGCCTTTTGGTCTTGCCACTCGGCACCTTCGGCTGCATTTACGTTGAAAGCACAATCATCGTGTGCGCTGTCTTCACCGGGATCCCTAAGTCCGGCTTCGCGTGTGGAGAAGATATGCCCCACTGAGGAAATCAAGATTGAGGGCATCTCTTGGCTATTGATATAGGGATAGTACTCAAGCACGACTGTCGCACCGGGGAGCATTTCTGTGGCAAAAGCTCCGTGCGTGGGGTGCGTTTCGTGCGTGTACTTCCCAAGTATCCTCTGACGGTTTGGCGTATAAATATATAGCTCACCCCCATTTTGGGGAATGAAGAAATCGTCGTAGTAAAGCAGGCTCGCCTTGGCATTTTTTACGTCTATGGTAAGGCGGTACATTGTAGTACCATTGTCTAGCGTAACGCGCTCAGCATCACGAGCAAAATCAATATTGGTGTCAATAGTTTTGCCTATCGTCAAGGGCTTTACATGCAGTTTGTTTACATCCCATCCGTTCGTGCTCTTTACGTCGTCCGGATTGAAATTGGGAAGTACCTTTATCACCTTGGGAGCCGCAGTCGAGCGAAGTGTGCTAGAGCTTGCGGACTGGTTAAAACTTGCAGGAGTACCTCCATACGATATTTGCGCCGTGGCAAATAGGGTAGACGAGGCTACTACTAGCACAGGAGCCAATAGGGCCTTTACTAATAGGGGGGTGTTACCTTTCATTGTCGTTTTGGTTGTTTGAATTATTTATTTTGCCGATTGCAAAAGTACAATTTTCTTGTTCTGGAGAAATAAATGTCGTCGAAAAATGCGACTTGGCAGCAAAAAAAGAGCCGAGTATCTCGTTTTTCTATTCCTTACTGTGTGGGTTGTACTTGTATCTAGGAGGTCTTTATTCTCTTTTTGCTAGGTGAATAGACTGAGGGGTTAGCTCTATGAGTCTCTGTTTGTAGAGTACACCGATTGCCATCTTAAAGGCTTTCTTGGATAGCTTGGTGAGGGCTGCAATATCCTCAGCACTGCTCTTATCCCCAAGGGGAAGGCTCCCCCCTCGCTCCGTTAGTAGCTGGAGGATATAGTCGCTATTGGTCTTGAGTCGTGCCACCCCTATGGGATTGGGAGCGAGGTCTAGCTTGCCATCCTCACGTGTGCGCACTATATAGGAAGTCGTGCGAGAGCCTACTGTGAGGGGGACTTCGAGGTCGCTATGGTAGAGCATACCCCAATAGCGATGATCAACCACTGCCCGATAGCCCCTCTCGTGGTTCTCCACAATGAGAGCCTCCACGGCCTCGCCGGGGGTGTAGCTCGGAAGCTCGTTCCCAATATGTTTTCGCAAATCTCCGGAGCCGGTAAGCCTGCCACTAATATGATCTATATAGACAACAATAGGGTAGCTGGCATCTTGGACAAAGCGTGTAGGCTGCTCGGCAAAGGGTGCGAAGAGGTCACGATGAATCCCCCATGCCATAAAAGCCCCTTCTTTGGTCACCGCCTTTGTTTCTAAAAAAGCGACTTCGCCTAAGAGAGCATAGGGGTGGAGTGTAGTAGCAATGAGTCTTCCCTCATTGTCGTGATAGATGAATACTTCGATCTGATCACCCTCTTGTAGCCCTCCCTCCGGGAAATAACGGCGAGGCAATAGTACCTCCTCGGTATCAACGGTAAGGTAAGCCCCGGGAGGCGTGATACGCAATACCTCTAGAGCCGCCCATTTTCCCAAATAGGGATTTTGGGAGGAAAGAGGGGGCTGAGCAGGGAGGCGAGATGGCGGAGATGCAACTTCATCTTCGTGTAGAAAGGTGATTTTGCGAAGACCTGCACCGAACTGGCGAGCAGGCTCTCGATCTCCCTTTTTTGTATTCTTGGGGTGTGACATTCGTGTCTCTTCCGAGGTTAATCGAGCGTGATATAGCTATTGTCGTGTAGCTCCGGCATCACATTGAGGCGTTGAGTTACTCCCTCGCTTAGTACGTCGAAAGTATAGTAGGGGGTAGAACGCTCTCCAAGGATATAGGGACGGAAACCAAAGAGGTAGGAGAAGATGGATAGGTATTTCTCCTTTGCGATCTGTTTCTGGATAGACGAGTAGCTGTCTTTGCGCCAATAGCGGCAGTATTTTACTCCATTACGATCCGTAAACATGCTACTTTCGTCTCGGTATTGTAGCGTGTTCTCTACGAAGAGACGATAAGCGGCATTGAGCTGATCCACCATGGCCATAGGCTTTTCGTTGATGGCTACTATCACATCGTTTGCGCGTATCCCGGCTTTGGCAGCAGGAGAGTTAGGCACAACATAGGCTACGTCTCCGAGATCAGAGGTGCGTAAGTAGAGCCCCGTGTAGTTGTGTCGATGTGTGGCAATGCGCCATTTGGGGTTGATATTGTAGCGAACGAAGGGGAATTGTCCCATCATCATAGGGATGGAAAGGCGGGCATATTCTTCGATGGAAAACTCCTCCGTGAGGTGCTCTACAGCTTCAGAGCTCCAGAGCAAAATACTGAGGTTGCGCCCATTAAAGATGCGTATTCCCACTGTAAGTATATAGCCGGCAAGCTGTTTGTCGGCCCCTACGGCTAGGAAAGGAACTTGTACAAGGCTCTTTTGGTCGGGGTCTATGCGTATATCCCAGAGTTTATCTGCGTTCTTTGCTTTTTTTGCATCGAAGTAGGGATTGCGAGCCAGCGTGTAATAAGTATCGATAACGATGTCGGGATCGGAAGCATCGTACCGTAGGCCTTTGGCTTCTAATTGCTTACGGATTACTTCGTTTAGAGCAATATCGGTGCTAGAGAGGGCTTTGCTCTCATCTGCAAAAGCAAAGTTGCCAAAGTTTTCGAAGCTCGTTTTTCCCTCACGTCCCGTGTCGAAGGGGTAAACGATGGCGCGTTCGCTTTCATCTTCGAGACTATAAAAGGCAAAGGCTTGTGCGAGTAGTCGCTCGTCTAGTAGGGAGCGGTCGTGACACTCGGGTTGGAGGGTACGGCTCTTTTTCTTATAAGAGAAATTGCTAACCTCCAGCTGTATGGCAGCGTCTCCACCCTGCAAGATTTCCACAAATTCCTGCTCGGAGAGATCTTTGAGAGACCGACCATTGATACTCTCTACTATATCCCCCACTTTGAGTCCGGCAAGTGCCGCAGGAGAGTTGGGCTCGATAGAGAGGATGATAGGGCGATTGGCTCCCCAATTTTCGTTGTAACTCATCTGATACTCCAGTCCAATGCGGCAGATTTGGCTCTTAGACTTGGAGGTTTGAGCTTGTGCACTACCAAGTCCTAAAAGGAGTGTAGCTAAGGTTAGAGGAAGAAGGTGTTTAAGTTTCATCGTATGCTTCTCTAGAGTTATTTCTTCGTTGTATAGTGATGGATAAAGAGCTGTAGAGCTTCACGGCAGACCTCCGAGATGAGAGCCTCTCGCCCTTTTTGTATTCTGAGTTTGTGTGCATAAAGTTGGCTCCCGAGGGCTATCCCAATCCAAATAGTGCCAATGGGCGACGCAGGAGTGCCCCCTAGAGGCCCGGCAAATCCCGTTGTTGCTAGGGCATGGTTTGCGCCAAAGCGTTTTTGTGCACCGCGCGCCATGGCAAGAGCCACTTCCCGACTTACTACGCCATGCCGGGCAATGAGCGAGGGATCGACCCCCAATAGCTCCACCTTTTGCTTTTCACTATAGGTGATAGCTCCGCTTGCGTACCAATTACTAGCCCCTGCTTGGGCGGTAAGGTAAGAGGCAAGTCGTCCCCCCGTACAGCTCTCGGCCGTCGCTATTGTCTCCTGCCGAGCAAGGAGTAGCCGTGCTATTTGTACTACAAGGGGGTGGAGTGTTGTCATGCGATCTCTCTATTTATAGGTTCTCTTTGAGCGTAGTGCGTACAAAGGGAACGAGGTCTCGTGAGGCAAAATCTCCGGCTAGATACGAGAAGTATCCGGCGGCGGCTACCATGGCAGCGTTGTCTGTAGTGTAGGCGAACTTGGGGATAAAGATTTGCCATCCGTAGCGAGAGGCATAATCGGCAAAGGCATCTCTAAGCCCCGTATTGGCAGAAACGCCTCCGGCTACAGCCACCCGATTGATTTGATATTGCTTGGTTGCCTTTAGGAGCTTACCCATAAGAATGTCGATAACTGTCTTCTGGAGGGAAGCGCAAAGGTCCGCTTTGTTCTCTTCTATAAAGTTGGGGTTCTCCTTTAGTTCGTCTCTAAGCGTGTAGAGGAAAGAGGTCTTGAGCCCGCTAAAACTATAATCGAGTCCTTTGATTTGAGGCTTGCTAAATTGGAAATGGAGGGGATTCCCCTCATTGGCTAGCTTATTTACGATAGGGCCTCCCGGGTAACCTAGCCCCATTACTTTGGCGCATTTGTCGAAAGCTTCGCCTGCCGCATCGTCTATTGTTTGCCCCACAACCTCCATGTCGTAAGGGCTATTTACTTTGATGATCTGCGAGTTCCCTCCCGAGACCAATAGACACAAAAAGGGAAACTCGGGGCTTTGGTGTTCCTCCCCGGGTTCGTAGATAAAGTGAGCCAGCACATGCGCTCTCAAGTGATTGACCGAGATGAGGGGTGTACCCAGTGCGAGGTGTAATCCTTTGGTAAAGTTGACTCCAACCAACAGAGACCCTAGCAATCCGGGTCCTGCCGTAAAGGCAATGCCATCCAAGTCGTGCACCGATACTCCGGCACGCTTGAGGGCTTCGCTTACTACAGGTACTATGTTTTGTTGATGTGCTCGCGATGCCATCTCAGGTACTACTCCTCCGTAGGCACTGTGCACTGCTTGACTTGCAATTACGTTGCTGAGTAGCTCGCACCCACGCACTACGGCGGCACTGGTATCATCGCAGGAGCTCTCAATCCCTAGTAGAAGTGGATACTTCTTTTCTTGTGTCATTTGCTGTTGCACCATTCTGTTTGGCGCAAAGGTAGGGATAAAATGGAGATTAGATATAGATAAAGAGTGGATTGTAAAAGATAAAACGCCGAAGAGGAAAGGAACAACTTTCGTATTGTATTGCCCTCTCTCTTCGGCGTCTTATCTTACTATGGAGTGTCGAGTATTAACGTCTGATGTCTACTAAAACACTTGATGAACCGATCCGTACAAGGTAGTGACCTGTGGGGAGGGTAGCAACGGGGAGGGTAACCTCTCCCTCAGCGTTGGTGGTCACCTGTTGGAGGAGCAGACCATCCATATTGTAGAGAGCTACTTCGCTATTGGGGTTAGCATTGCTGATTTGTACCTTATGACTGGCAGGGTTGGGATAGACCAAGATGCTTGGGGAGTCTATAGCCGAGAGGGCAGTCGTTGCGATAAATTCCGCAGAGATTTCAACCGAAGTCTCCACCACGAATGTACCGGTGTAAACCTGTCCTTCACGAGTCAGTGCTAGTTCTTTATCCCCAAAAAGTACTTTGCCATTTTTCAGCTCATAGCCTTGGTTGGCAGTCGCTACGACGGAGAGTTGAGTTCCTTTCTCTACCGAGGTGCCGGATGCTAGGGTGTTCGCTCCCTGCTTTACCACGAGACTTCCGTTGGTTGTTGGCTTATAGGTAATGGTAACTTTCTCAATCTTTCGCTTGAAGGTAGCGGAGATGGTCGTCGCCTTTTCAGCGGTAAAGTTTGCCTTGTAGGTGCGAAGTGTTGGGTCGAATGTGGGGTTCTCCACCTTCTTGTTGTTGATCATCAACGCCTCGAGTTCGTAGCCTTGGTTGGCAGTTGCTACGACAGTAAGTTGAGTTCCCTTCTCTACCGAAGCACCGGATGCTAGGGTGTTCGCTCCCTGCTTTACGATGAGGTTGCCGTTGGTCGCCGGCTTGTAGGTAATGGTTACCTTCTCAATCTTTCGCTTGAAGGTAGCGGAGATGGTCGTCGCCTTTT
>ERZ772799.88-NODE-88-length-36655-cov-5.873689_pt1 | contig 36655 bp, 35 predicted proteins | sample MGYA00511345_ERZ772799 | MGnify/ENA primary metagenome ERZ772799 (study PRJEB29015, sample SAMEA2738037) | human oral metagenome | biome: human oral; feature: human-associated habitat; material: saliva | place: China | collected 2238 ... | reverse complement strand
ATCTTTCTTAAATAGTTTCATGTGATTTACCTCTCTTTCTATATAGACGGTTGTAAATATTAGGTTACCAATGTATACTTATACCGGTTATATAATTGATGTTATCAGCCTTAATCGTTTCAGTTTCTACTGTAAAACCTTTACTGATAATAAATGGTTTTATTTCTTTAATTATGATATCTAATTCTTTTTTATTATCATAAATATCCGATATTGATATATAAACGCTATGGTTTTTCAACTCTCTAGTGTTGGCGTTTTTTAATCTTTTGTCTATAGTAAATAAAATACGTTCTACATTGCATGAATTAGCATCTATAGACTTATTTCGCATAATATCAGCGTCTAAGCTTAGAATATCTTCCATTTTATTCTCCTGTTATAAAAAAGAAATGAGTATTGTATTAATACTCATTCTTAAGTTTGGTTAAAACATATCGTGTTACTTTTAACCTTTCATCATGTTCCTTAGCATCTTGTTTCATATAACCGTTTTTTACAAGCCTATCAATATAAGCTTCCTCCATAACAGCATATGCTGCAAGACAGTGGAACCCAATAAAACGTAATAACTTTCTCATGTTATTTTACCTCTCTTTCTATAGAGAGGGTTGTAAAAATTAGGTAGCTATTGCTTATTAGGAACGTCTTTAGGATCCCAGTAAATCTTCATACCAGTTGGTGAATTTCCGATAAGTGCATATACTGGTTCAACGACATAACCTAGATTTGTTAAAGTATTTTTAACCTCTAGTAGAATTTCTTTTTCATATAAAAATCTGCCATTATCAAATGTAGCTGAATTGATCGTTTTAAATATTGTATCGTTCTTAACAATAAGGTTAATATACCCTGGTTCTATCCTATCAAGTTTATCTGCGATATCGTCATACAGCGCATCGAAATCTAAACTTTTAATATAATTGTTTTTCTTCTTATCCATTTGTTCTTTTACTTCAATAGCTTTCTTAAGATTATTCATTCTATTTATCCTCCTTGTCAATTGTAACCATATCATATTTTTCTTTTAGATGTAAATACTCATCATAAAAATATGTTGCCGCTTTATCTCTTATTTCCCAACGTTTCTTATAGATATCCCTTTGCTGAGTAATACGCTCTATTTCATTAGTTTTCACTTTTAATTTTCTATCATAATCTTCTTTAGCGATATTCATCCCAAGTAAAAAAACCATAATAAATGCGCAGGCTAAAGATATAGCATACATAATATATTCCGTTAGTTTACTTTCTAACATATATACTCCTTTCAAAAAAAAAAAGAAAGGGTGATAATAACCCTTACTTATAAATACATTTTAATAGTATAAAGTATTTTCGAAAAATCATAGTCATTAACATGTCCAATTTCTTAATCACTTGTCGTTCTTTATACTTTCTAAATAAACCGTCAGCTTTTCTCCATTTATCTACAGTAATGGTAAGTTTACATAATAAAACCTCGAACTCTTGTTCTAAATCCATATCATGTACAAAATCACCATTCTTTACATATCTGAATAATTCAAAACAGTTATCTTTAAAAAGTAAAGAATATACGATCTTCTGAAATTGTCCTCTACTAGAACCATAATTGAAATAATACCTTATCATATCATTTGGTAATTTATTAATATCCATAGTTATTTACCTCTCTTTCTATAATGAGCGCTGTAAAAAAAAGAAATGAGCGTATTAAACGCTCACAACCAAATATTGTTTACTACCACTATTATCTACATGGAGTTGGACGTTATAACCTTTATCTAACAAACCTGTATAGATAAGGTCAAGATTTGCTTCCAGTTGGTTTACAGCAAATCCTGTATGAGCAGCTGCTTTATCAAGATTAACTTGAAAAACAACTCTCTCAGGATCTTCCATAAAATCATCTGCAATTGTGTTCTCGATCTTATCCAACAGTTTAGATAAGTTTCTACGTACCGCATCTCTGCGTTCAAATAAAATAGTTTGCAATTTTGTATTGTTCATGATATTTACCTCATTTTCTTTATTCTATATAAAGCGTTGTAAATATTTTACCATCGTATAATTACTTCGTATTCATATGGTAAAGAAAAAACTTGATAACCAAGTAGGGTTAAATATCGCATAAACTCGTTGTGGTCATCAATACCAAAATCATCGAATACTCTAAGTGATAGTTTTAACCAGCCGCTTCTGCAAAGGTCTGAGTTATTATATACCTCAGTAAATAACCTATCTATATACTTCACAACCTCCTCACTGCCCTTAGGTGGTTGGAATCTTTCGCGGTTCTTCAAATCAAATGCTATTGGTAATGTTGGGTATCCCATGTTTATATTTCCTTTCAAAAAAAAAAAAGAGAGAGGTTACGTTAATCCTCTCTAAAATATCTATCTTTAATATTAAGAAGTACATTATAAAGTTCGTTAATCTCTTTTAATAACATATGTTCTGCAATTAGACTACATTTTGGATATTCAAACATCAAACGTTCTATATGGGCTCCAGCATCTTTAATATGGGTATATAAAGAATGATATATATCCACATCAGAGTATCTCCGTCCATCTATAGAATTCCATAATCTATCTAAATCCATCAAAATAATGCAACCTTGTGTAATAAGACCATATGTATCAAATTTACAACGATCAAACATCTTAAATTCATTTAGACATTTTTCTAATAATTCATTTTGATTCATATTTTACCTCTCTTTCTATATAGACAGTTGTAAAAAAAAAGAAAACCGGAGTTTTCATTTATCGCCCAAATAGAGCTAGAATGAAATTACCGATTCCTTTTAGAATAGCTATGAATCCGTATGATAGAATCCAAAATACCAATAAAATTCCTATAAATATTCCCATTTTTATTTCCTCCAAATATTCATGTTATTCTATATAGTAGGCTGTAAAAATTTGAAAAAAAAATGAGCGTTGTAGATTTTACTCCACAGCGCCCTTAAAACTAATAACGAAGCTTTTCACCATACCATTCGCCAGTTAGATCACCCATAGCAATCCAACCGATAATGCCGTTATGGTTTATTTTAGCCCAGTGCCAATCGCATTGTGTGATTGTGGCTAGAACTTCATATTTTCTATTAATATCGCACACGCCCAATGACTCTGCCACACGGGTAGGTTCTCTACGAATATGTAGAGCTACACGAGGGATAAAGAACTTAGGTTTCCAGTATACGTCCTCGTATGCATCAACTTTAGCCTTCATAGACTCGACGGCCTTCTTCATACCGCCGGCACCGGTCCAAGGCTTTAATGCACCAAATATACGTATAAATACAGGAGCTTGTGTATTCCAAACGTAATGCTTTAAGTCTTGGCCACGAGTCTCCTTATATGTCTGACGTAAGAATCCTAGTTCATCTTCGTTATGAATATATGCGATTTCATTAACCTCGCCGTTATAATAATATACTTTACGAGGATCCCAGCCTTGAAGATATTCTTGTCCAGGGTCTCGATCCTCAATACGGAATGTAAAACATATAGACATACTACAACCTCCTCGCTTAAGTAGCGTTTTCCAGTTGCTTGATAATCTTGTTCAATGCCGCTTTGATATTATTATCTTCGGTAGATGGTTTCAATGCACCAAATATACGCACATATACCGGTGCCTGAGTATTCCACTCATAGTGTTTTAGATCTCGTCCACCATGTGTGTCGTTGTAGATAGCACGTAGGTATTTGAGTTCTTCTAAATTATGGAGTGGTTGGATTTCGTTAATGGCACCGTTATAGTACCAAATAGTTTGTGCATTCCAACCAGCATCTCCACTAATCATAAATGTAAAATCCATGGTCTCTCCTTGATAGCCTGTTGGTCCTCCGCCACCTGGTCCTCCGCCTTGGCCACCACCGGCAGGAGCGTCGATACCATCTGAATATGGAGGATAAATAAATCCAATGATATTCTCTGTAGGGTTGCCGAGTGAACGTACACGATATCGTGCAGGTCCCCCTGCTAAACCGCCATCCACGTTCTGTTCGACAGTCTGGAAGTTACCATTACCATCAGGTTCACCCACTACAATACCCGTATGTCCATATCCATGATACGATACTCGCATACAAAATATAGCACCAGCCCTAGGTAATACGTTACCACCAGTCGTATGCCAGCCAAGACCTTGTCCTGCGCTTAACATATCAATACCATTACCCCACATAGAACGACCAAAGAACTTCTGTGCGACCATGTTTGGAAGGTCGACACATTGCATACCATAGGCACCATCTGCATCAACCCCAATACCACGGTCAGCTAGACTACAAACCCAGGAAATAACCTCTGACTTAGTTGCCATAAGATTCTCCTTTCGGGATAGTCTATTTTAAATCATCTGTTTGGTTAGATTCATTATATTTCTTACTAGATACACCAAGTACAGTACCACCAAATGTAGCGAATAAGGCAATCGTACCTGTGATAAGAGATACATCGACTTTGTAAAGTGCACCAAGACCTGTAATAAGGGCAATAAGTGCAGGTACAACTTGAATAACGATGCGTTTTGCGATATCATATTGTTTGTTTGTTAATTCCATTATATATTCTCCTATTTATGTTTACTTTTAATGAGTACTTTGATCTCATCAACATCTTCCTTAACCGACTTTAGTCCATCATTCATATAATCCATACGTTCTACTAAAGCACGAATAATCTTCTGCTCTTCTTCGTATTTATCTAGCCTATTTGAAATACTATCAATAAGCTTTTCATGATGGGCGTCTCGAACTTCGAGTTCGGTTAATCGATGTTCTAACTCTGTTGTACGGTTCTTGGAGGCAATATAGAAACTTGCTCCGCTAATAAATATCGGGAAAATAACCGTAACAAACCAGTGCATAAGTTCTTTCTCTTGCATGGTACCTCTCTCTAATCAAACCTTGGCATAACCATGCTAAGTGAGCCTTGTTTGATCATATCTTCAACCTTTTGTGACTTATAGTTATATCCTTCATTCTCTTGCATTGTGAATGAGAAAATAGTAGGCGTTCCTTTAGGCCACTTTTCATTAGTATCATATGGATAAGGCATAACTACCACATCGCCATTACCATAGCGTTTTCCAGTTACTAACGGTTTAGCGGCAGATGCGATCTTAGCGTAGGCATGCGTATTCATACTACCTTTAATAGACACAGCGAATGCTACAATAACATCCATGGCGCTATCTACAGCATCAATCTTCTCTTCAACCTTAACGAATTTATCATTTTCAGCCTTGTTAGGGAAGTTGATATTGTAAAGTTCTTGCATGGCCATAGAGTATAGCTCGCCGTTTGTAAGTTCGATAGCAGACTCATCTAAATAAATATTAACAACAGAGTTATTATCATCAACGAGAATAACATGTGTTCGTTTATTATTAGATAAATCATAATCTAATGACTTGGATTTAAACTCTAATTTAGACACTTAAATCTCCTTTCTATATTATTATTGGTGGGTAACTTATTTAGGTATAGGGTCTTCGGTAAGGTAGGTTATTGTACCTGTCCAGACTGCATTTTGTGTAATACCTGATGTCATATGTATTTCACCAGTATTAAACAAATGAAAAATTGCGTTCCCTATTACATTATGTCGCTCATTCGCGGAGATCATCATATTAACATCTATAGCTGGTCTAAAACCTTCAGGTATAGTTTCGGGCATATTGGAGTTCTCATACTGACTAGTTACAGCTTTTATTGTACGGTTTATACTTAAAGTAACCATATTACCTATACGAATGGAATTAGCAGTAAACCCCCAAGGAAAAACGATATCCTTCTTAATGACTACTGGTGTGGTAGGTTCTATAGGTTTGGATGGCGTTGATGTATTATCTCCCATGTTATACTTCACCCAAGGAAGCCAAAGATTATCCCATCTTCTAAACCGAATATATGACTCTAAACTAGTCGTAGTATACCTTTGCCAAGATTCTCTTTCGTTTAAGTTGAAGACTTCTAGCATTCCAGGTCTACCAGTAGGACTATTTTTCGTACCATCCCATGTGCCTTTAATAACATAAAAACCAGAGGTTCTGGCGTCATTACAGTCACGTATAGAATAACGTATATCATGAACATTACCGTTATTTTTAGTTAGTTGCAACTGTTGGATAGGTTTATTATTAGCATAAATATCACCACCAACATCTAATGCTCCGCGCTCACGAACTTTGCCAATACCAACACCGCTTTGATCCATAGACATAACAACAGATCGAGTGGCAACTTCAACACGATACTGAGAACTTGTAAAGTTATCTTCGACAGTACCTATAACAATATATGACCTATCTGCAGGATATCTTCCGCCAAGGTTTGCTGTAGAATTAACCATGCTTGATATATCAGTAGTTGCGGGTAAATTAGCCGGCCCATTATCATCTACGAATGATTCGGTTCCAAACTGAGCTACTTTAAAGCTTACCTTCAGTGTGTTCTTCTGCTGACCATCTACGGTTAAGGGGTTTATCTTGATGTTACGGGTTACCTGCAATTGATCGGCATTAGCACCAACCCGTTTAACGTCGAAACTTATCTGGGGAAGATAGTAATCAATAAACTCTACAGGTATGTCTTTAGGCTCACTAACACGACCTCGACTATCTGTAACAGTAGCGCGAACTACTGCTCTACCGACATAATGCACATTACCGATAATACCTTCCTCAGTATATGCAGAATATGGTTTATCTACAATAAAGGCATTATACTTAGTTATCGTAGACCCATAAGCGCCAGTAGCACTACCAAAGTCAACCTTTAAGTTTGATAATATGGTTACGAAGGTATTTGTCTTCATAAACTTAGCTATCTTCTCATTGGTGTCCTTAACCGTTATACTAGAAATACTTGGTTTAACCGTATCAGGAACCGTCAGAGTAAGCCTTCGAACGTCCCGTCCTATTTCTCGACCATTTTGATAAGTAATGTATGTTATACTACCCTCGCCTTTAATTGAATCAGGCGTTTGCTCGCATAGTTCCATAGGCGGTGTCCAGTTATAACTAGTAGTAACCGTATTTCCTGTAATAGATCGCTTCCATGTCCCGTATTCGACATATATAGAATGGAAGAACGCATCGCTAGCCCTATTGATAGTAAGATTAACAGGCGAACCAATAGTAGCACTAACATCGCCGCCTTTACTAGCTCTAGCAATATCTCTAAGCTGTAAGTCGAATGCCGCCCTAGCAACACCATACCCACCGATATTAATATCGATAGCAGTTGATATATTAATAGATTTTGTTCCATCAGGATTATGAGGTATCTCATAGTTCTTTTGAAGTAAGGGTTTTACTTGTCCTTGTGAAATACCCACATCAACCGTAAGTTGCTCCTGAATTCCGCCAACGTTTATCCATAAGGTTCTAGGATATGAACCATAGATAGCGGCATACCCATTGGCAATTAAAATTACTTGGACATTAACCAATGAGGCGTTCTTACCTTCAATTGGCGAACTCCAAGCGGAGAAGAGGTCTAACTGTAGATTAGGACCGTAATCTCCAGTAAAGTTAACACGTACCATACAGTTAAGCACCTCCTACAAACATTGTTAAGTTTCTATTTAAATTAGTCGGATCTTGTATTGTGACAAAACGACCGATACGGAGACTCTTGACAAATACCCCGTTGTCTATTTGCAGAACCCCTTGTGATATAGAGGCGACCTCTTTACCACCAGAGATGAATGAGATACGGTCATTTGAGACAAGTACTTTAGAAGCACCGTCTTTACGACCAACAATAAGACCCTCTTCTGATTGTGACATATATGTATCTACGAACTCGGTCATGAGTTTAAGCTCTCCGACTTTACGTTGTAAGTCAACTATACGCTCACTAGCCCGAATAGCAGCGAGTTCCGCCTCTTTACGACCAGCCTCTTCAACAGCAGAAAGATTCTTTATCTCATTTATCCACTTCTCAACTAAGTCAGCAGCGGCCTTTGCATCCATCTCAGCTTTAAGTTGAGCGTCACGTTCGGCTAGCTTATTAAGTTGATCTTGTGTTAGAGATTGGTCAGCTTTGGAATTAAGTTGTTTCTCAGTATCCTCTGGGGCTTCGATATAGTCACCCACTATCGCCCCCTCAAACAAACATGGCGCGCATATCTCAAGCCAATCGTTCTGTTTAGAACCATAATTATAACCATGTCTACCAATAATGACTTTCTTTACTTCCGAAACCGAAGTTTGCGTCCATTTAACCCAGTATTGTTTCCACTCAGTTGTAATGCGACATTCAGCATATCCATCCTTACCATAAAAACCTTCTTTACCAGAAGTATTCATATACCCAGTACTCGTCTTAACATTTTCAACAGTGCTTGGACGAAATAGATGGACTATACAATTATAATCATTTCTATTCGCCCTTGCCCAAAACATTAGAGTATATTCAGTACCTGTCATAGGTAAGGTTGTAGTTGCACTATACATGTCTAGAGTTTTATATTTTGTTTCAGTGTTTGCACCTATAATAGATTTAACAGTCTTAAAACCATTATATTCTCCAAAAATATAGTCGTCACTCGCTGCTCCGGCACTTTCAAGTAGCCTTGTGCCCTTCAATAAATTCCTACGGCCGACTACTCCATCAAATACTCCATCTTCACCATTCTCGATAATACCTTTTGACTGAATCTTTATTTTTCCAGGACCGATGATCTCAGTTACAATACCAACAATCCAGGCATAGGCATCTTTATCGATATTAAATGTTTTGATATATACAGCATCGCCAACCTTAGTATCCGCAGTACTTTCACTTACAATAAAAGTATCTATACTACCTTTAGCATATGAATCAAAAGCAGATTGGGTGTATCGAGTGCTAGTGGAAAATACCTTTGTGCCATTACCATCAGCCCCTTTCTGACCAGGAATACCCTGATCACCTTTAGGCCCAGTATCACCACGATCGCCCTTAGCCCCATCAGCTCCTTTAATAAGACTCCATTTATATTTAGTAGGGTCTGTACTATCCGGCTGATTGAAGTCGGTATATGTACCCATATACTTTTTACCAGGAGCACCTAATACAGTAAACCCAGTTCTACCATCTTCAGAGTCGGCATAAGCGAAATGGACATAGGGTGTTCGACCATCAGCCCCGGGTCTACCAGGAACACCGTTAGCTCCATCCTCACCTTTAACTCGTTGCCAAGTATAGTCAGCAGGGTTGGTACTATCTGTCTGAGTATAGTCGGTATACACTCCCATATACTTGCGAGTATTATCATTCTTAGATGTAGTAAACCCTTCTGTACCAGTTGAGTTATTAGCCCAAGCAAAGTGTACATATGGCGTTCTACCGTCTCTACCAGGTGATCCCGGAACTCCGTTTACTCCATCAGAACCCTTCCACTTGCTCCAAGTATATTTCTTAGGATCATCACTTTGGTAGGCATTAAAGTCTTGATAAATACCTATAAATTTCTTATTGGTATCTGTCTTACTAAAACCGCCACCAGAAATATCATCAGCATAAGCGAGGTGGGTATACTGTGTTTTTCCGTCATCTACGTCTACAATTGTAATCTGACCTGTTGAAATTATAGCCATAACACACCTCCTTACTTAGTTACTATAGCTACAGTAAATGTCGACCTATCTTTAACATCGATATTGGTCACACTTACAGATTTCTTCTTAGACTCGGGACGTTGTCCCCAAGCTTCGTCTACAACACCATTAGCTAAAGTCTTCGTCCAAATATAGTTAAAGGCCTCACCCTTTGTGTCAATCTCAGTATCATCCCTAAATAACTTAGCAGTCAAAATAGTTTCGATGACATTATTCTTAAATGTATCACCATTACTTGAATGAACTACCGTCATAACTGGAGATACCCCATCGTTAACTGTAGATACAGTAATGTCTTGGAACTCAACTATACTACCCTGATAGATAGCCTGTATTGTGACCATGACAACACCACTAGTTCCGATATTGGTCTTAGATACTTTAAACTTAGGGCCAGTACCGGCTAGTTTATTATCGATATAATAAATGAATTCGGCGTCATTAACTTCAGAATTACCTCTTAATAAAGTAGGTATGAACTCGCAACTATCAGAAACCTCACGAAACATTGTAGGTCCTGTAGTTTTTACATTCATTTTGAAAGTTTGTGACTCAGCGATTAGCCGAGACATTGTCGCCATCAAAGTTGTGTTGTTGGTTGGTCTTGTTGCTACCACATTAGATAGAACAAGCTTTGTCTTGCTAGGATCTGTTGAACAACGTATCATCTCAGTAATACGAGCCCTAATAAGAAGCCCACCAGCAAAGTGCTCGTCGGTAATGAAGATAACATCGCCTATCTTAATATCGTATTGTTGTAACACAATAGCTGAGTTCAAGTCAATTTCCCAGGTTGTAACAGGATACATATACTGTTTAAGCATACGCACACCGTAAGCCCAGGCTTCTTCCGAAGTAGTGAACTCAGTCTTTACGTCACGAATAATCCAGTTATCACAGTTATCCCTTTTGTTTACAGAGGGATAGAGCTTAGCAGATATCGGGGCATAGATTGTGTGCGAATTACGTGTACAGAAAATTTCTGTATGGACGCCATCTGCCGCTTTGACCTCTTTAGCCTTAGGTTGAGTGATATAGGCACCGTCTTTATTCCGCATACGAATACCAGAGAATAACTTTGTCTTATCCTCTTTCTTCACAACAGATACGACGTCCCTACCCATCTGCAACCTAATATCAGTACGGACACGACCCAAACCTTCTTCACGGTCTCCGGCAATAGCTCTTGACTTATATACATTAAGAATATACCTATCAATCTGCCCACCTGGTGTAAGCCGTGTTATAATCTCTAGTTCACCATCAAAGGCTTCAACAAGCTTGATAATCCGAGCAAGACACGTGTCCTCCTCAGACTCAAATTTAAGTTTTAGCTTACGGTCACGGACTTGACATATACCCAATTCAATACGAGTAAGACTGAATAAGTTCATATTACCGACATACTCTAAGAATGTAAGAGCCTCTGTCGCCTCATAAGCTAAGGTCTTCTCGTTTAGCAACTCTAAGTTGGTTGAAGTGCACTCAAGCTCAATAGTTGTATTAGTCTCTTTCCTCGTCATCACGTTGAATACATAGTCTACCCCATCTTCATGGAAGGAGATATATGCCTCAGATGTCAAGTTGCTAATACGTTCATTAAGTTGACCATTTGTGTATTTATCTACAGTAAATTTAAAGGTGGCCGAACCTTTACCGCAGAATTGATGAAACTCTTCGTTGTAATACTTAAGAGAACCTGGTATATCATTGTTGATATGGTCTACCACGTTCATCGCGTTATCATGTACCGATAACTGCCATGCAGGTTTTCTATTCATTTTGAAGTTTCGGCCTCCTTTCTTACAACCAAGCTTCTTCCCACTCGACAGTCACATCGGGTGCAACGTCGACAAACGGAGAAGAGTGGATTTCTAGTTTAGACTCACCGGGTGGTATAGTGAAATACCGTGAGCCATTGATAAGGTCTCCTTCAGCGGACACACCTTTCTTAGAAGATGCAGGATCTGCTATAAAGGAGATCTTACCTTCATACATGTCTACAATAACCTCGCTACCAACACCATACTTGTTAGGAACTAGATCGTAACGTTGTGCATGGTTCTTTAGAAAACGTATAGATTGTAGGCATAAAGTGTTAAGATAACCTACATCAGCACGCTCATACTTAAGACGACCAAACATAACCCATACTTTAGTACATACGAGGTGTTCTTTAGATGAGTCAGTGATTGTCTTAGGTGCTCCAGCATAGCTATATGTGAACTTAGGTCCTTCCTTAATAACATAGGCATTACCCGTACGACTGTTAAAGCCTGGGTTAGGTCGTTGTTGACCTGGCTCATTGTCATTTGAACCGAAGTAATTCTCTTCCCGTCTAGCTAAGTCTGATGCATGGATATCAGAGGTTGTAAATGTCTGCATTGTCATATCACTATCTGTCCAAGGCTTGTCAAGACTATACGCACAAATAAGTCGGTCATCTTCTGTCATAAATAGTAGAGACAAAAGACCAGTCTGACCGATCTTGGAAGCCCATAGCTTCATTGTGAAGTCACAACGGAAGTCCTTGGCACCTTTCTGACCAGCCTTATCAGGCGATAGAGGATATTCATAAATTGTGCAACCCCAATCTCGACCAACACCCTTGCCACCAGAGCCAGACCAGTGTAGTCCAGGAGCATCATACCCTTGACCACCAATTCCCTTAGCCCTCCAGTTGAGCGTCATATCATTAACCTCAGCATGACTAGCAAATGGTAAAGGTGAGACGTTACGATATTTAGCTGTAATGTTGGTTCCTTGTAACCAGCGGTTGGTATCATTTGGCGCAATACTCAATAACATATGTGATTGGTCGTAAGCACCTGTAGCGATATTAGTACCTCTACTATCGGCAGAGCTTGTACCAATCTCCATGATACCATTCTTGTTAACAATACCAATCCAGCCATTACTTGTATTATTCTTTACTCTAATTTTAGGGTAAGCAGGCGCACTTCCTGCATTATTTAAAGTTATTTTGACGACTTTACCATCTTTGGTAAGTGAGCCAACATCAGCAGAAGTAGTCTCTGCGTTAAGCACCTTTGTCAATTCAGAATGGAGGAGTCCATCAGGAACATTGAAAGATATTGAGACTGTAACTTTGCTGTTTTGTATATCTTCAGTAAACTTAGGTTGTCCTGTAACAACAGCCATGTAGTATTTACCGTCTTGGTCGTCGAATTGCAATTTCTTAGGCCCATCTGGACAGTCTAGAGCCCGTGCTAGTTTAGTACGAAGCGCTAGAAAGTCTACAGGACCTCCCGACTTGGTTCCTTCAATAGTTATAGGATATGTACCACGAGTACCAGATACCCAAGTCTTACCAAAACGGCCAGTACCGGCGGAATATGTATGATCCTGACCGGCACCAGCATTACGTTCTACTTTTGTTACAGCATCTAGAAGTTTACCGATATCAACTGCTTCAGTTCCTTCTCCAAATATTATGGAGAAATATGAATCATCTCTCATAGTTGTGGTAACACTCCATCTAACATATTTTGTCTATCTGCGAGCGTACGCTGAGCTTCTGTCATACCAGGAGCTAAGGCACGAGTCACGAGATCTTTATCCATATAAGTAACGTTAACTCTATCTTGAGCAAGGAGATTATTACCAATCTCAGTGTTTTCAGTAATGGCGTTAAGCTTCTTATCCACACTCTCAAGGTTACGAACAACATCATCAATAGAAGATTTATTATCGCGAATATTTCTTGTATTAGGGTTGAGTGAATTATAGTCTACACCAGTAGGAGATAAGGTAAGCGTACCAGCTCCGTTCCAGCGATATCCTTCAATATTACTCATATCCAATACAGGGGTAATAACCGGACGCATCTCGATGTTATCATCAAGATAACCAGAAATCGTATCTATTGATTGTTGTACGAATGAATTAACTCTATCCATATTATTACTAATTGCATTAAGCGACTTGGTTGAACCTAAACCTGATGCAAATTCCTTCGCAATAGCCAAACCTGACTTAAATACTCCAGTCCATCCGGCTCCAGAGAATACCCCTCGCTTAGCTGGTGACTGAGGTTGGTGATGTTTAACACGTGAGTTTACACGAGCCATAGCACCATCAATGGCAGCAAGAGCGGCAGAACTAGCTAGACCACCAGCGAATGCCAATGTGATAGCCTCACCAGAAGCGGCTGCTCCACCTGTACCTTTAAGTCCTCGCTTAGCAGCAGAGTTAACTTGTTTACCAGCACCCTCGGCCTTACCTTTATTTTCACCAGATTGAACAGTATCTGTAAAGGTCTTAACTGAGTTATTTGCCTCATCTGTCGCGCTGAATTTAAGAGACTCTTTAGTTCCTTTAGCTACTTCCTTAGCGGCAGTTTCAGCGGGGGTCTTACCCTTACCAATCTCAGCAGAATATTCCCCAGTACCTTTCTGAGCACCGAGTACAGCTCCCGTGAAGTCTGTCAAAGCAGTTGTCAAAGACTTGGCTGTTTCGGCGGCTTTAGCAGATACATCGGTGTTCATTGTATCCATAGATGCACCAACTTGTTGATTAGCACCGTCAATACTAGCGGCTGCTTTTTCACCCATACCTTCAATAGGTTTAAGATACTCATTCATATTCTCTTCAGAAACTCCTGAGAAGTCTCCTTCTGCGAATTTAGCGAGCATCTCTTGGTTAATCTCACCAGATTTAACACCAGCAAGTGCCTTGGTTACATCAAGTTGACCACCAAACTGAGTATTGAGTTTCTCAAAGGCTGCTGTGATAAGACCAGTATCGAAACCGTTACCATCTCCAGTAAGGCCTTGCTCAACAGCTTGTTTAAGTTGATCACCAGATGCTTTGGCTTGCTCTTTAGCGGTAAGAACGCCATTAGCATAAGTATATCCGGCTTCTTCTGCGATTTTATTAGCGTCGACTTCAGACATACCAAGTTCGACCATTTTAGCCAGAAGTTTTCCTGCTTCATTTGCCGAGATAGATCCAGATTTAAGTCCGTTAATAAATTGCTCAGGTGCTTGGATACCTAATTGCGAACAATAAATTCTCAAATACTCAAATCCATCCTTAGCGCTACTAGCAAATCTTTGTGCAGCAGCAGTCTCCTCTGGACCCAACTTATCAAGAACATCTATGGCCTTTCGCACACCCTCTTCAGTAGCCAATGTCGCATATGTCTTAGTCGCCTCAACGGAATGGCGCATTTTATCGACATATCCATCAAATGCTTTATTTATATTATCAGTCCAACCTTTAAAAAGATCGCCTATAATAGGCATTTGACTTGCAAAATCGACAATATAAACGAGTAAACCACGAAGTACTTCTATAATAACCTCGTTTATAGACTCCATAACTTCAAGTACCGCATTCATAATAATGTTTTTATTATTACGAAGCCATTGGGCGATCTGTTGTATACCTCCCAATAAAGCATCACACAAACGAAGTACCCAATCAGGTATTTTATCGATTATTCCAAAGAAACCCTTTTCAACAATACTGATCAAAGTATCGATTATAGATTGTGCCGCTTGTTCTAATCCATGAAGGATTCCTTTTATGATTTCCATACCGATTCCGCCAATCTTACCAAGGTTATTTTGTATACCATTAAGCAAACCTTCAATAATACCAGCAGCGGCTCCGGCCATAAGTGTTCCAAGATCCTCAGATCCTTTAGCCGCTTCTTTAAGGAATGCAGCAAAGTTCTTACCACCTTCTGCACCTAGACGAGCCATGGTATTGATTAAATCGTTAATAGACGATACTAATCTAGCACACGAATCTACAAAGTATCCGATACCTGCAGCAGCAACACCAATACCGGTTCCAATCGTAAGGAATGCGGTAGCTAAAGCAGTAACCGCGCCAGCAGCACCAGCGCCTCCGAATTTAGACATTAATGTACCTATAGTAGCTAGAGCGCCAACTACAGCAACTAATGCCAATACTTGACCCAATAGATTATCGGTAGGTATAGTGCTTAATACTTTAAGACTAAGTGTAGCAGCAGCAACTAAACCTACAGTAGCTCCAAGTTTGATGAAAGCTTCCTTGTTAAGTTTACCGGCCAACTTACCTAGGGTAATAAATGCGCCAATGGTCGTTACCATCAATGTAGCACTACCAAGAACACTTAAGAAGTTCCCATCCATCTTACTTAGGACAAACATGCTTCCTGCAGCAACAACTAGACTAGCTGAGATTATAGCCAGGTTCTTAACGCCCTCGTTTATACCAGCATCACCAAGTTTGCTATTACCAAGTATCGCGGCAAGTCCTGCAAAGGATGCTACCATAAGCGCAATGGAACCTATAGCATTGGCTACGCCTTCAGGATTCTTCATACCCGACATAGTATCTGCTAATTCTGTAACCATTTTGAAGATTATTGCTAAACCGCCGAACAGTATAACCGCATTCTTGGCAAATGATTGGTTTGTCTTATCTAGTTTAGAGAATTGATTAATCATCAATGACATAACAGCCATTAATCCCCCAACAGCAATACCACCTTTGATTAATGCGCCAGTATCTAGTTTACCGAGCTCAGCAACAGTCTCAGCCATACTCTTCATAGCCTTGCCCATAAAGGCGAATACTAAGAATGATGCAATTTTAGTTCCTTTTAGTTCAGAAGTTTTATTTAACAGCATAGCCATACCTAGTACAATACCAAGCATTGCAGTGATGCCTTTAGTTAGGTTTCCAAGATCCATAGAACCTAGTTCTTTTACTGCAGGAACAATCTTCTTAATTGCATAGGCAATACCCACAAATGTAAGAATACTTACTGCGATCTTCTGAGTACCGCGAACGGTCTTACCTTGGAGCTTATTCATGATAGCCATTGAACCGAATATAGCCAACAACATAATGCTAACTGCGCCTACGCCTTTAGCAAGTTGTCCAAGGTCTAAGTTACCTAAAATGGCAACAGAAGAAGCTAATATAAGTATAGATCCGGCGAGACCCATCATGCCAATCATGGCTTGTTGCATATTGCGAATCTTAGCAGGGTTAAAGTTCTTAGTTGTCTTAGACAAAGTAAGATAGAATACTTCAAAGATAACTAGAACACCAACCAATCCGCCAAGACCAGTTAATAACTTATCCCCAGGAATGGTTGATAGTAACCATAATGAGCCTGCAAGAGTCGCAATAGCTAAAGCAAAAGCTTTAATATTCTCAAACCGTGCTTTAGATTTGAAGTATTTGTTAATCGTACCAAACATACCAGTTAATGAACCTAGGAAAGTCTTAGGTCCTTGTAGTAAGTTCTTACCGAAGTCGCCAAACATCTCCTTAATGCCGATAACTTTCTTACGTGTGTTCCACAGTAGAATAATAGCACCAACAAGTGCTGTTACACGACCTAGGGTTTCAGAGTCCTGCTTACCAAGAGGTTCAAACATAGACTTAAAGATATCTCCAATAAGTTTAGCAGTATCCCCAATTGTTGTAAAGATGTTTTGGGTCTTGTTGTGTACACGGTCGACGCTTTCACCAAGGTCGTTAAGTCCTTGTTCGGCTTTCTTCATACCACTTTGGCCATAATCGCCATCGCCAACTTCATCGGCATATACTTTCGATACTTTGAATAAATCCTTGAATCCATCCCAGACCTTCTTAAGGGCCTTACCAAGATCCTCAAATACTTTACCAATACCCTTACCGATATCAGAAACAGTTTTACCGAAGTCTTTAAATGATAAATCCGCTCCCTTGAAGTTGGATAAGAAATCAGAAGTAAATTTCTTAACAGCATCCCAAATAGAAATAAGATTCTTCTGAACGTCTTCAGGAAGGCCATCGAAGAATTTCTTAAACCATGGACCAAATGTATTCTTAAACCATTCGATGACAGATACGAAAACATTCTTAAATCCAGCAAAGACTCTACTCATAGTAGGACCATTAGCAGTATCACCTAGACCCTTCCAGAATCCAGAGAACCAGTTACCAAATGTTTTAAGGGTCGTCTTATAGTTAGAGAAATCGGCTTTAGATTTACCCATTTCTTTCTTAATGTTATCAAATGCTTCAGATACAATACCGATCCCAAGCGAGAACGTCTTCATAGCTGCTTTTGTAACACCTAGTTCGTCGACCCATTTACGGAGCCCATCTATTGATTTAACAATGCCAGGCACAATGCCTTCTGAGAAGTTTGCATTTAATGCTTTACCAGCATCACTAAATGTTTTGCCGATACTTCCAAAATCTAATTTACCAAGACCTAATCCAGATAGCTTGTTTGAAAGCCATTCGAAAGCCTTACCAACAGAATCAACAATAGGTTTAAGGAAAGATAAAGAAAATTTTATCTTATCTAGTTTATCAGCATATTCACTGAGTGTTGGCCATTTCTTACGAATTGTATCGCCAAAAGACTTGAATGAAAACTCACTTTTTTCTAACCATTTTGAAAGATCGCCGGTTCCTTTTGCAAGATTACCAAACGGGTTCTTGAAGAACTCGCTGAAACCTTTCTTGACGTCATCAAACTTAGGTAGTTTAAACTTAATGCCTGAGAACAGACCTCCAATTTCTTTTGGAATGAGTGTATCCCAGTTAAGATTCTTGTTAAAGTCTTTCCAGGTAGTAATTTCGCCCTTAAGTACCTTATCCATATTAGCGTTAAACTGCTTCCAGAAAACTTTATGGTTAAAAGATAGAACATCGAAACTATCTTTCCAATACTTAACAGTTTTATTAAGATTTCTACGAAGTTTATCACCAAGTCGACCCGCCGCAGAATCCATATTATAGGTTGCATCATTGAAATGAGAGAAGCCGACCATAAATTTACCTAAAGCATTTCCAAATACAGGGAAACGTTTAAGGGCATTACCTACCCAGAAAGCCCATTCATTAAATCCGCGTCCATTCTTACCTAGTGCATCATTTAATGCGCTAAACGGATTTGTGATCTTACTAAATAGCTCACGCATACTTTGTTTAAACTCGCCAATAGCAGGAGTTAAACGTTTAATAACTTCCCAAAACTTCTTAAGCCAGTCTATAAACTTACCAATACCTTCTGGAAGTTTATAAAATGCGGCATTCCATTTCTCAGCAAATCCAGCCAATCCATTATGAACAGCATCCCAGAATTTCTTAATCTTATCTGATACAGATTGGAATATTTCTCCAAGTTTCTTAAAGTCGATAAATTTACTTAAGATAATCTCAATAGATCGGATTACCCTAGTTACCGCATTAGCTAGCATCCCTACTATAATGATAAAATTCTTAATCATATGGTCTGGAATAAGCGTAGCTAATAACTTAAGTTTAGAGGCAACTTCAACAGAAACCCATTTAATTCCTTGGAATACAAAAATGAAAATATTCTCGAATGCTTTAAGTTCCGCACTACCAAGTTTAATCTTCTCAATAAACGTACTTACAAGGTTCACTAACTTTTCAGCCACGGTGTTAGTCGTAGAGAAACCAAATACATGGGTAAAGGCAGTGCCAATAGGTTTAAGTATGGTACCAAGTGATTGGAAACTTGTCTCAAGTAGTTCCAACATCTTCTGTCTACCGCCAAGGTCAACAAAAGCTTGTGCGAACTCAGTAGCTTTGTTACCAACAGCACCTAATGTATCGGCTGCAATATTACCCCACTTAGTCCAAAACTGAGTAACTTCTTCACTACCGGCTTGGCCAATTAAGGTTTCCCAGAAACGAGCCCAAGAACTTGTGACCTGATCGGCTACTGCCTCAGACACCTCACCAAGAGTGTGGAATTCTGAAGCCATTTTGACTAAAGTCTCATCTTCTGCAAGCGTCTTTAATGACTGAATTAGGACCTCATTCGTCAACCAACCTTGTTGCAATGAGTTACGGAAGCCTTCTGACATATCAACATCTTGACCAAGAGCTTGTGCTGTTTGAACTAAGATATCTTTAAATTTCTGAGTAGCTAGACCTGCATTTTCAACAGAGACCCAGTTTTGAGTATTCATCTTACCCATTTGCAAAGCTTGTTGTACACCGAATTGCAATGAACGATTGAAACCATCTGTTGTGGCTCCAGCAGAAGCTGCCAAGTTACCCCAACCCTTCAAGGCAATATTAGCGTCCTTAAGACCCACACCGGCATTTACGAATTGAGCCAATGAGCTATGCATCTGCTTAACTGAGTATTTGGTGGTCTCTGCATAATGTTGTAGGTCATCTAGTGACTCGGTAATGTTACCTAGTTCAGATCTACCAAGAGCAGCAACTAGCATATTTACAGAGTTAATCTTATCTTCAAACTGACCGAAACCCGCTTTCATAGGAGCAATCGTATTAAGAATAGACCTCCCTAAATTCATAGTAATGGATAATCCGGTCTGAATTGCAGAAGCTGTGATATTACCTAATGCCACTGTAGCAATAGACTGCAGCATACCAAATTTTCCACTAGTTTGCCCAACATGGTCATCAATACTAGAAATAGCTTCTGCCGCTTGTTTTGAACCAAGAGAAATTGGTGATATGAAATTAAGAGCGCTAGATGCAAAATTCTTAAAACCACCAGCCGTATTACCTAATGCAGATCCTATCTTATCAAACACCCCGACGTAAGTATTACCTAGTTTTGGTGCCGATCCCATTAGATCAGATAAGGAGTTTGAAAGAGATTTGGTGGCTTTCTCGGTATTACCAAATGGATTTTTACCATCTGATTTTTCTAAGGCCTTATCTAAACTATCTAAAGAAGATAGTGATTCTTTAAGACCATTCTTAAATTGCTCATTATCAATACCGAGCTTGATAAGGCGTTCTTCAATTATTTGTTTACTCAATTACTTTTTCCACCTCCCTCAGTATTTCTTTTGAAATAGAATCTACAATAGGAGAAACGAAATCATTAGCAGGAACGTATCCGCCAGTACCGGTACCGTGTCCATGGACAATTAGTACAACAAGTGGTGTTCCGTCTGAAATCTTTACAGAATTAGAATAATACAGCGTTGTACCATTACGAGTCTTTTCGACTTCCATATCCCATGATGAAGCAGTTTTACCTGAGCGTTTAGGTGTTGCTGAAATCAACCTACTAAGACCAGTACGACCTCTTGAGACAAGCGCGTTATGAACAGAATCCATAGACTCACCTTTTTTCAAAGCTTGTTTTAAGCCTTCTTTACGTTTAATTGATGATACCTTTATCCGCATTTAAACGGGCCTCCTTAATCTGTCTAAGTTTTTCTTGTCTCATAGCGTTTATACGTTCATACTCATTCAGGGTCTCAGTCGTAGTCTTCTTCTTCTTAGGTGAATTAAATTCGCTGATAACCCCTAGTAAAGTAAGAAGTCTATGAAGGTTCCAGTTCTCGCATTCAAATGGTACACGGGCATTTGCCATATACGCATATATAACTTCTGAAGTCATAACCATACCGTTATTTGTAGAATCGTCCTTCTGCTTTATTGTCGTAGCGGTTGGTTTATCATCAAGATAGGCTGCAATCTGAATTACTAAGTCAGGTGTTAAATCAGAATACGAAATATCCTCTTGACACATTAGAATAAAATAGTCAAAAAGCTCGGCAGTGGTCTTTTCCTCTCGAGTTAAAAAAGGCTTGCGATATAACGACTCCCATTCCGCCAATACCTTCAAAGTATGTTCAAAGTGCAATCTTCTACCCGGCACCTTTATAAACTGATTTGTTTCTTCATTATAAAACTCCCGCTCAGGAGTATCTATAATTAACATAAAATACCTCCATACGAGATAAAAATAAAAAAGGGGTGTATTTTTCACCCCTAGTTTTAATTATTTCTTGAGTTTAGAAACCTTATCAGGAACAGCTCCTTGGTTAGGGTCTCCTACTAAAGCATTGAAGAATTTCTTAGTATTGTCGCCATCTTCGATTACATCTGCAACCATCTCAACGAACAATTCAGAATAAGCTTCTGAGTTAACAAAGTCTTCTTGTGCTTTCTTGTCTTTACGGAATGTACGTCCGTCTTCTGAACGTTCACCATAAGCCAATTTAAGAATAGACTCTAAGAAATCAAAGATCTCATCGACATCTTCACGAGCCATCATCTCTTTAATGTATTCGTCCCAATCTTTTTTAGCACGACCAATAATACGAACCACTTCATCTTTACGTAAGTGGAACCATAGTTCTTCTTTTACTTCTTTTCCGTCTAATAGATTATTATAAGTTACTGTTCTTGAAATCATTTCTATACTCCTTTAATGTAGATTTTTATTTCATTTTGAAATTTCTAGCACCGACATGTCCTTAGTCGTCCAACACCCTATCCCATACTATTAATTTCTATTTACCCAGCAGTAAGACCGAGGATTGTAAATACTTCTTCTGGTTTTGGAAGAGTTGGTTCTGAATCAGAAGCACCATAAAGTTTCTTCTCAAGTTCAGCCAATTTATCTTTATCAACCAAAGTACTATTCACTTCGATATGTGCTGTTGGTTTCATGTTTGCTACCGCAGTTGGTACTGTATCGAAGTCCCAAGAGAACTCAAGTGCATCTGGGCTTTCGTTAACAGTTTGGTATTCTTTACTTGATACCCCAGCAGAAGCAGAGTAAACAAGGTGAAGAATGTAACCGTGATCCAAACCTTCAGTATCGTTACCAATACGAGTACGGTAAGAAAGACCAAAGTCAGAACGAGCTTGACCAGAAATAGTAACTCCAGTAAGTTCTTTCTTTTGACCGCCTGTAGAAACAGGACTACGTTTACCTTGACATTTGTTCCACTCTTGTGGATATGTGAAGGCAGAAATTTGACCTTTGAAACGTTCTTCTGAACGCAGATTCAAATATTTCTTATTATTTGCATATTTAGCAGTTGACTCAGCACCTTCTGGTGATTCGGATACTTTTGTCAAACCGTCCCAAGCAACACCGTTCTCATAAGAACCGTCGCTCTTTTTAAGGTATAGAACACCATTATCGACACCAAATTCGTAAAGTCGTTTAGTATCCTCATCCCATTTAAGTTGTACCATTAGATAATTCCTCCAATATGATATTAAGCTTCAGAAAATTCGCCAAACGCATTAATACGTTCACCGTTTTCAACATTACCGCAAGCAACATAACGTCGCTCACCACTAGTTGCTCCAATATAAGATAACCAGCGATACCCGTCAGCATCCATCCATGAGTCATAGATAAACGTTTGTTCAGGCGTATAAAGATCTACAATTTCCGCAGTTAAATGCGGTGCTTTACGAACATTAAGTCCAGCAACCTTAACTGTAAATCTACCAACCTCATCATTGACAACTACTTGATCAGCAGGCGTTTCTGGTTGAGGAGGAATTACAGGTTCTGGTTGAGGTTCGTTAGAATAAGGAGGGTAGAACCAACCAACAATTCCTGTGAAATCACGAGTATTGTATCGAGCAGGAGCGCCATTATATAGGGCATCCCAATTACCATCAATATTCTGTTCGATAGTAGACATAGTATAACCATCAGAATCTTCAATAACAAGACCTGTATGACCATACCCGTGTTCAGCAACCGCCATTACAAAAATAGCACCAGCACGAGGATTTACACCCACAGCATCATATACTACTTCATATCCAAGCGCAGCGGCAGAATCCAAAAGATCAATAGCGTTACCCCATAGAATCTTACCGAAATAAATTTGGGAGATACTATTAGGTAAATCAACACATTGAGTACCATATACGCCATCGGCATCGGTACCAATACCTTGATCCGCTAAGGATCTAGCATAATTAATAACTTCTTGAACTGTAGCCAAGAGATCCTTCCTTTCTATTCGTAGACGACAAAAACCTTATGATATAAACCATTAACTTTATATTCCGTACGAAAAGATGAATACTTAAAAATAGTTGATACTTTTATAAAGATGTCATCAGCTTCTTCTCTAGACATATATACTAGCTTATAACCCATACTAGAAAAATATGGATTATTGTTAGCTTTCTTAACTTCAAAGTCTTCTCTTGTTACCACACAAGCAGGAAACTTTAATTGTATATTATCTGGAGGAGTAAAGTAAACATTCGGAGTTATGTTATTCTTGATCTTCTCAAGAACGACCTTTCTATCTCTCATACATTCACCTATACCTTATCTTTAATAAATAATAACAAGTCAACGTATTGTTCACCATTCCAAATGTTTATAATACCATCTTTAAGAAATAAACTACCTTTAACTTTATCATCTGTTTCAGGTTCAATCATTGCAACTTTCAAATGATCAAAAGCGTCAACTTTTAATTCATTTTGAGATTTTTCATGTGATTTAATAATCAAATCATCAAGTTCTGCCTTAATATCAGACATCTCAATATCAGCAATAGTTAAAGCAACCCTAGGAGGATACGGTCTAATAGAATCGACCTTATAAAAGGTACCCATATATAAAATATGACTTATCCTATTAACCCTATCACTAGCATCATTAGGTAATAAAGCATCAAACTTTAGTTTGGATTTTGTATTTTGGTTTATCGAGCTTTGGTCTTCTTCGAAAAAAGACTTAGAGGTTATTCTAGCTAGTAATAAAGGAGATACCGTATATTTATAACGGTAATCCCCAATACTAACTTCCTCTGGCTCTTTAGAACGGAAGATAAGTCGAATTCCAGCTTTTGTCATTGTGTTACCTTCCTATCTATCAGCTAAGACTATTCTGCTTTCTTAGGTTTCTTTGGTTTTGGAGCTGTTTCAACTGTTCCGAGTTTCTTCTCTTCTTCATTCATATCAGCATTATTTACAGCAGCATCATAATCTACGGCTTTAGCACCGATACCTTTGATTTCAGTTGAGTCTGTTTGTACAGTCCATGTTGGTTTAGTCTTAAGACCAGTTGAATCGAAGTTCACAGCAGTTTCCTCTACAGCAGCTTTATCATTTACAGTAACGACAATGAATGATTTAGGTGTTACAATCGCACCAGATAGACGAGCATGCATCAAATATTTGTGTTGCATGAAGTCAATATCAAAGCTGTCGAATGTAGCAATTTCACCATTCTTAGACATACCGAATTGGTAGTCAGCTAGGTTACCGATAACAAATGTTCCTTGAGGGAGTGCGCGATATTCAACAACTTCATCACACATGAAGTATGCAGCGATGTTTGCATTTCCTGGCACTTGGTTATTGTCCATTGAAGGAGCATACAAGTAACGGCCATTCTTATCTTTCAACGTCTTCAACTTAGCCAAGTCAAATGGGTTGATATAAAGAGATGGTTTACCTGAACCTTGGTAAGCAGGGAATGCTTTAGAGATAACTTCGTCAACTGCAGTTTCAAATGAAGTCGCTGTTACTTTAATAGTAAACAATGGATGATCCTTGATGATTGGACGAATATGAAGTTCGCTAATCTTTTCAGGATTACGTTTACCTGTAGAAAGAGTTAAATCACGTCCATCTGACAAGAAGGCTGCTTTAACAATTTCTTCTTTAAATTTAGCAGTTTGAACTTGTTGAATAAAGTTAACTGCAGCGAAGCCGCCATCTTGAAGGTCAATCAAATCATCATGGTCAATTGTTTCACGACGGTGAATTGAACCTGGAGTAGTTTCACGGAAGTAAACTTCTTCAATAGAGTCAAGCGTTTGGTTACCTTTAATATATCCACGAGCACGAGCTTCGTCTTCTGTAAGATTAGCAAACAAGTTTTTAACACGTGGAAGTGGTGATTTACCGAATTGACCCATAATCTTATCAATATTAAGACCAGCAGGGTTATAAACAGTAAGGCCTCCAGATTGTGCAGGTTGAGGGAATAATGCTTCCATACCTACCAAACCGTGTTGGATTGAATCTTCATTAAGTACTCCATTTGCACGAAGCACACCAGCAAATGATGAAGCGTTACCTGAAATTGCACTTTGTAGCAATGTATCCATTTGTTCAGTGTCAACGCTAGGGTTTGTACCTTGGAATTGGTTATGTTTCAAAACTTCTTCTCCTTCGAAAATTGAGTGTGCGACAGAACTGTCACCTTCAGAATCAGATCCATCTACGTCAGAGTCAGACTCATAGTCATCTTCATCATCATAGTCATAATCTTCTTCATCATAGTCTTCATCATCAGAGTAGTCCTCTTCATCAAGACCGTTAATTTCTAACTCATTTTGAGTTTCTTCTTCATCTCCATCCGCAGCATCAAGCGCATCAGAGATGTCTTCGATAACGCCTTGAACTAGAGCTTCACGTTCTTCGTCACTAAGACTTTCGAAGATTTCTTCATATGTACGAGACATCCGTCCCTCCTTTTCTTCTTCTACTTCTTCAGTATCAGAATGAAGTAGTTCCTGAGTGATACCGGTATAAACGATACCACGGTCGCTTTCGTACTCTTCAGTCCCATATGCGCTATGGAGCATAACATGTTCGATCAAAGCACCAGGATTTGCCCCTTTAAGAACTAGACTTACTTCATAGATCTCTCCATGAATAACATCATTACCGTTCTTACGGATACCACGAGCGCCGATAGACATAGCATTAACGTCGCCATGCTTTAAAAGCACTCGCATATCTTGAGCATGATCAGTATCATTAAGATAGCCATACCCATAGACACCTTCATCGCGGTGCTGAAGAACCATATACCCCAATACGTTTGAGGGACTGGAGTAGTCATGTTGCCAAACGATAGGAACTTGAGAACCATTGTTTTGGCGAAAAGCGTCATGACGAATCGTAACACCATCGCTACAACGAATATCGTTCTTAGTTACCCATCCGGCGAAGTCAGCCTTCTTTTGCAACTAACTGCCCTCCATAAAAATATTTATACATCCAAAGGATTACCATACTCGTCTACAGGATTACCGTCTGCATCGACATACCCACCTTGGCCATCCTCATAGATTTCCGGGTACCCTTGGGTTGTACCATCATAAGCTCCGCCCATTAAATCCATACCAGTAGAGATGTTCTTATTAAAGAGCATATCTGCAATACGACTAGGGTGAGGAGCGCGACCCAACATTGCTCGGATTTCATTTGATGTGAAAATAGCATTTCGAGCAAATAGATCTGCCGCTGTACCAAGTTGTTCAACAGGTAACATACGGAATGGGTCACGATAATATTGGATTACCTGACCTTGTGTGCGTGCTGTTTTCGTAAGGAAAGTACGGTTAATACCATCTACAATAGTTTGTAAAACAGGATCGACCGCTCTATGATAATAAAGATTAAGCTCAGCCTGACCAGCAGTACCATCTAGGATTTTAGAGGAAATACCAACCTGATTATAATAATCCTGTTGAAGTTTACGAATGTCGTCAACTAGATTATTAGTAATGTTACCGCCTGTATGAATAAATTTTTCATTCGCATCAAGGGTTGCAATACCAAATTGACTATCAGACAATTCTTTCTCAAGTTGTTCTTTCCGCTGTTTCGCCCTTTCCTGACGAATATCACTCTTAGTAGCATAAGGAACTTGGATAAATCCATTTAGTTTACCCGCAGCGATTGCCTTATCCTGAGAATACATAAGATCCATCTTCTGTTCAAGCAGTCGTAGCGTAGAATTCTGATCTTTAAGTAACCCAATCAATGGCGATTCTAAGATTACTATGGACTGTTTTGACAACGTTAAGTCTTGTTCTAAACCATTTTGATCGTTATAGACTCTAACACGAACAGCACGAGGGTACCACTGCATAATCTTACCCACACGCATAGATAAGATATCATAGGAACCATCATCATTAGGTTTAGACGTTGTATCGACAGGGACAATCGCAACTATACCTTCTTCCAATAATGACCAAGCAAGATCGTATATAAACGCGCGCCCTGTTTGGTCAATATTTGCAGATAGAGTTAGACAATCGATCAGACCCGAGTCCACTGGTGTCTGATTACCGTCATCTTGGTTAATTTTCAAATGTTTGAAATCAACCATTGCGACATCAAGAGCAATCATAGAGATAATACTATTAACCAAATCCTGACGTCTAAATGAATAACCACGGAGTGCACTTGTCGGTCGACCCCATCCAGAGCCAGAAACCAATGATCGATCATATTCAAAACCATTATTGGTCGACATGAATGCGTTCCATGATCCTAAGGGGTTATTTACCATCCTACAAGAATGCCTCCTTATTACGTTTATAGGCGACCCAAGCATCCATCAGTGCGGCAACGTTATCGATTTTCTCATCGCTACGCATCTTAGATAACTTGTAGTTACCATTATTATCCTGAATTACAACAGCGTTACCCATTGCATACTTCATAAGCTCTTCAAAGAATATTAGATCTCGAGATGTCGCCATATTCTTTATTTCGCCTAGTGGCACAGATTCGGTACGAACACCTTGCCGTACGACTTCAACTCCAACATCACCATTCTCCATAGTCCATCTATCGATAAATTCAGCAGCATTATACGGGTCATAACCAAATGATATAATAGCCCAACCCATTTCTTCAATATATTTATCTACATCGTCATATACCTGCTCCCAATCCAAATAGTTTCCAGGAAGAATTACTAACGTACCTTCGGCTTGTAACTGATCATATTTAGCCTGCGTAGCGGAGTTAAGTCTTAAGTATTTAACTTCAGAAACATATGAGCGAGTCTGAACGCCATACCGTCCTCGTCCGAGAGGTATAATCCAAGTAAAGGCCCAGAAGTCATCCCCTTGAGAAGCATCCATACCCATCGATACTTCCATATTTCTAAAGTTCTGCCTTCGGTGAAGCTCAGTCTCTTCAAATGTAAAGAAGTATGTAGTACCTTCAACGGGAATACCGAAACGTTTAGCTAAGATATCATTACGGTTTGCTGGTGAGAACTCCGCACGTCGCACATCCCTTTGATAAGCATCGTAAGAAACAGTTATACCAATATTCGGACATGCCTTCATCCACATATCTGGATTACCTACTTCAGATATATCATCCAAACGGTAATACCAAATAGACGTATGCGGATCTTCGTATTGGCCTCTTAGAATATCTAAAAGCTCTTTTTTAATAGAGTCACCAACCGAATCCCGTACTGTACCTTCAGAAGAAACTGCAAGAATAAGATAATCGTCAATGCCATCTTTAGAAGCAGATTGTTCCAAAGCACCAATAACATCCTCTTTAATATCACCTGAAAGCCATTCATCGACTGATGCGTATTTAGCACGAGAACCTTGAAGCTTCTTAACCGTCATTGGTTTAACTTCTAAAACTGAGTTAGTAAGACGATTAATAATACCTTCTTTGGTTACAGCCAATTGTGCTTGAGATTTTTGTGTACGGGCTTTATTAGAACCTTTAGTCAAAACTCGGAATAAAGGAAAGCCTTCGGTTGAACTAGCAGCCCTTGTTATAGCTGTAGCGAACGGGTATAACACCTCTTCCGCTTGTGCCATAGTCGGAGCTGTAGTAACTTGTTGGGTTGAATTGGTATCAATTACTAAGCCATAGGCATGATGCAATGTGGCATAAAGAGATTTGGCATTACCACGAGCCACGATTAGATATTGCTTGTTACGAAGTCTTCGCTTATGTTTAACTATTTTGAATTTTCCGTTCTTTGGATCATAAACCTTTTCTTCCTTGATCTCAAACCAAGCAAGTAAGTCTTCAGCCCACAATCGGAAAGTTGGCAATAGAGTAAGCGGGCGCCCATCAACCAGAGTCATCTCATTCTCACAGAAATCAATGAATCCTTGTATAGCATCACTGTCGTAATAGTAGTTAGGGTTAGCGATATCCGCATCGATTCGGTTCATCTGCATAGACACTTCTCGGTTTACAGGAATCTCTCCTCGCAATACAGCGTCTCGAAATCTACCGTACTCGACAGGAACCGCAGTGTTGCTAAATACCACCTAATTACTCCTTTTATTATTTAAGTTATTTACGCTTTGCTCGTGCTTTCTTAATACGTTCGCGAAGAGATTTGGCTTGTTCTGAATCTACATACGTCTTCATATATTTTCCACCATTCTCATTATAAGCATCAAGATATTTCTGTTCTTTAGGATTTTTAGTTTTACCCTTTTTTACATTACTCTTGATTTTGCTAATATTGCTGGCCATATTTTGTTGATAAGCACGAGAATCTCTTTCAAGATCTCGAATACGCTGTTCATTAGCCTCATTCATAAGATCACCTAAAGCTTCACCGGGATTAATACCCTTACGCTTTTTCCACTTCATACCCTTTTTACCGTAATGAAGTAAAGTATCGTCCGCGACCATATGTTTCATATTTTTAGAACGAGCTTTTTTAATACGATTACGAAGATCTTTAGCCTTAGTTAATTCTTCAGCAGCTTTCATACCAGCTTTTGCATTTTTACGATATCCATCATGATATCGTTGTTCTCTTGGATCTAAAGTTTTACCATTACGAACACCACTCTTAATCTTACGGATATTAGATTCCATATTCTTAGCTCTGGTGTCATAATCCCTTTGAGCGTTTCTAATACGTTCTTCGTTAGCGTCATTCATAAGGTCACCCAAAGCTTCGCCTGGATTGATACCTCTACGTTTTTTCCACTTCATACCCTTTTTACCGTAGTGTAAAAGAAGGTCTTCTTGTGATGGGATATATACCCCGTTAATTATTTCGCCCATGTTAACTCCTGATTGTTTAAATGTTGTCATAGTAGTTGGAACATCTTTAAAAGCCTTTGCCCATTCTTGACTCTTCTTAAATGCCTTAGCAGCAGCCTCACGCTCTTTACCGGTCTTATTACGAACAGCAAAACTAGCCGGCATCTTAGAATAAACATCCAAACCAGCCGATGCTATTTTACCAATATAATTTAAACGAGCCTGTCGCTTCTTTTGTTGCGCTTCTAGACGAGCTTTTTGAGGATTCTCAACCAATGTCTTGAATTTCTGTTCAGCTTCTAGACGAGCTATTTTGTTTTTTAGATCTCGCGTAGACATCCTATCGCGATTTCTATACTGCTCAATAAACTGAGCTTCTCGCAGTTGTTCATCGACACTTCTTCGTAACTTCTTACGAGAGGACCCTTTTACAATAGGGTTGCCCTGTGGTCGATGTTTCCTGCCAAATCCTCCGGTTCGAGATCGTTGTCGACCGAAGATATGTAGACCCCATTTCATACCTTTTCGACCAGCATGATGGAGTTCATCAGATGTCTCTTTTGACATATTCTACCTCCCATCTAGCCCTTGATAGATTTTCATCACGAGCTTCTTTTAATGCTGTTAGTACGGATGCCTGAGGCGGATCATAAGATATCATAACACTAATCCCAACAAACATTTTAGCGAAATTTGGATTTTCCATCCGCTTCTTTATACCTTCATCTAATTCAAGATGACCATAAAAGAAATCGTCCCATGTTAGGTTTGGTTCCGATATTACGCTTCGAACATGACCTATCCCATTTTGTACAAGAATACCTAATGCGGAGTCAATAGCCATTCCGATTTGAGCTCTCACAACTTTATTTGCCTCAGGATCAGAGTCATGCAATACACCAACGAAGTTTAGAACATCGTTATAAATTGTATCCATTTACTTCACCCTACCATAGTTTAGTATCACCCGGTTTACGTTCAATCCACGTTTGATACTCCTTTTGATCATAGTGAATTCGTTTATGGGTGCTATCAGAGACCGTAATTAGTCCGTCAGGATCGAAGCAATTTTCGGTCAAGTTTTCGATGTCTTCTTTTGTTAAAGGGTTCATATGGTGGACCGTTATTGGACCAACCACAAATAATCGCTTTACCCCCAAATCTTGCCCTAGGTCTCTTCTTATAATTTGGTCACGACAAGCCAACCAAGCAGGAGACTTGTAGAACTTATTAGAAATATCTCTAGGTGCTTCATGATGTACACCATGTAACCTAAGATAGTTGAGTCGCTCGGTATAAGATTCAAATTTAGACATCTCAGTATAGGTAAGTCTATTTTTCATAGAACGTACCCTCAATAACATCAGCCGGTTTACCAGCATACCCTTGAAAGGCTTTATGTGCTTCCTTAAAGTCGAGCTCAGCTTGCTGGTCGCTACGAATTAAATCGATACGTGCTTGTAGCAGCTCTGCTTGTAACTCAAGTTGCTTACGCTCAAGTCTTGCTTTTGGGCTGGCTTGGTTTAACCAGTAGACGATCTCAGAAGCCGAAGCTGTACCTTCTTGAAGACGCTTTTCTGATAGCTCCATCGCAAGTGCCATCATCTGCATTTCGCGTTGTTCAGGGGAACGTGCGGGCTTGTAGGCTCTTTGAGGAGAATCATAATTCGCTACTTCATTAGTCATAACTATTCAGCCTCTTCCTTTCCTTTTTGTGGTGTGGTTGTATCGGCCTGGATGATATAAGGGTCATTCATGACATAACCGTCTTCTGTACGAACCCAACCATCAAGAACTTCAACAACAATAATGCGCTCACCATTCTTAGCGACGCGAACAACGTTTGTTTCTTCCTGATGAGGCGTTAATCGAACGAACACTCCAGCAGGTGCCACAACTTTATATGTAGTTTTTGTAACTGCCACAGTACTTATCCTTTCTTTTAAAGTTATCCAGACCATTTCAAAACGGTTTCGGACTCGAATAGACCGACTTTAAGCAGGTTTTGGTTTGGTGTATACTAGTCCTGTCTAGTACCCATTCACTAACCCTATGTGGAAAAGGAGCAAACACACATAGCTTTAGAACTGATCCTAATAATCGGCCTGTTAGAATCCAAAACCATTTTGAAAAAAATCGCAACGGAGGAATTTTTGAAACCTCCCCCGATGCTGAAACAGGGAGGCCTGTAGAGGCACCCCCCGGGGGTCTTATAATTTTATACCATCTTCTGAATCATCAAGGAAAGATAAGTCTTCCTCATAATCTTCAGGTTTTGGAACAAGTTTTAAGTTTCCAAAGATGTTCTCTTCAAGGATTGAAGTAACAGCTACTGACCAAGCGTGTTCATAGTCTTCAATTGAACTTGAATTGAGCATTGGCATGAGTGTTGCCACATACGACTCGATGTTGTATCCATGGTCGATGTCCCATCGTCGCCACAACTCATACTGAGTCCATGGGTCAAATGGATTGTCTTCAGTAGTTAGCATTGTCTTCTCCTTTCTATCCTAATAGCTATAGTCCTACAAGAATCATACTATGTCTTCTTCTAGCTACCCCTATAAGTTTCTATTCAAGCTTAAGCTTTCCAATTGTACTTGGACTTACACCTAAAGCTTCAGCAACTTGAGAGATAGTGTAGCCATTAGCAAGGAGAGCACGAGCCTTACTCTTTCTTCCTTCACTCATAACTTTGTTGTCTCTTGGTGTTGCAAGAGTCTTAAGCTGCGAGTCATCCATAAAGGATACCAATTCTTTTAGTAAAGTTCCAGACACAGCATTAGACTGTACTGCGTCCCATTCCTCATCCGTAATATTAACAGGCGTCCGGCTTGCACCCACCATTGAGCGGGCCTTGTTCAAAGCTTGCTGTTTGATACGAGAGATCTCATCCTTCTTCAGAACTTCATCCTCTGAACGTCTTGCAATCTCAGCCTTACTAGATACCTCAGCCATACGTTGAGCTTGGCGCTCTTTAATACGGTTAACCTTAACTTGATTAACTTTATCTTTCATAGATAGAACCTCAGCCGCATAGATCTTGGCAGCCTTAGGATCACGGGCTGGCATTTTAATACCTTCCATTTCCTTGTCTATCTTATTCTTATACGCCTTCAATTCATTGATGTAGTCCGCGTAATGATGCTCCGTCTTCGTTGCGTTTGGACCAAGAAATACGTTTGCATCCTTAACCATATTAACAACAAAAGTTTCTTTTTTATTACGCCACACCATTTTTGTACCCCCACTTTTAGATTTGGGGTCCGGTACTTCTACTTGGTACCCGTCAGTAATAACTTTTTGTTTATGGCGGGATATAATTGTAGAGGCGGATGTATATTTTTTCCCAGGCATGGTATCTTTTTTCAGGGTAGCCGGGTCAATAACCCTATCTATTTTCCTAGTCTTAGGATTATATCTTTCAAGCTCCCCGTATTTAACCTGGTCAATATGGGTCATATATTTTTTCATGAGAGCATCAATACCATGCTCTTCTGCAGAACGTTTATAATTAAGCTTATGTTTTTCCGCATCAATAACAACCATAGAGTGACGAACAGCACGGGCTATCTCATTTGTAGGCGCACCTTGTAATGTCATATCGGTAATAAGATTTGATACCACACCCATTAAAGTTTGTTGGTATTTCTTATCGATAGGCTTGAATGTACCAGGCTTATCCGCATATGAGTTAGGGTCAAAACCTTTTAATTCTTTCAGGCTATTCGCCGTCTTGAACTTCCCTTTATTATTAGGGATAAGATATGCAGTATCGCCATCGAAGTCAGCCCCTGACATTTTAGCAGCGACCTTAGGATGAATACCTACAGCATCCGGAGCATTCTTAGATATCATCTTACGAGCTATACTATTATTATTTACAGTAAGCTCAGGCATTTCAAATCTACCACCATGAGGATATCGAACTAATACTACACGCTCACCATTCTTATAGTTAGGCGCATAGATTTCATTCTCTTTCATATCAGGCACAGGTAATATAACATGACCTTGGAAACCTTTAGGTGCCGCGGCTTTCATATGTACCTGCTTAGATTCTAAATCAGATGAAAATGATTCTAATAATTGTTTACGAATAACAGGGTTATTAACTTTCTGAATACTTTCATACTCATCATTAATTTGTTTCATCGTAGCCTTAAGGCGTTCATGTACAACACTAGTTGGTTGTTTAGATAAGAACTGAGAAGATAAAGTCTTAGACCATTTAGACCAATCGCCTTCCTCATTTACAATATTAACCGAACCAATCTCTGGAACCTTATTACCGTTTTTATCCAAGACACCCTTTTTATAAATAGGATTTCCCTTGGAATCTAGGAGTGTGTTCTGACGCTTCACAGTGGCCCCAAATGGGTTTGGACCATCGATAGGTGCTCCACCATCTGGATTCTTTTTAAGTGGCTTGAGGACGTCCTGAGGGGCCTTATCGGCCGTTTTATTGGTATTAAAGATAATATCCGTACCTTTTGGTACGTTTTTAAACATTTCTTCGGTACCATATAAAGCCATACCCTTTAAATAATGAGTATCGCCAACAGCAATACGAACCTGAGCATATGACGCTTTACCTAGATTTAAATCTTTTACTCCAGGTCTAAGGAACATAGCTCCATCCATTGTTGCGCCATCCTCATTTGTACCATGGCCACGTTGCCCTTCAGGAATAGCGTATTTAATACTTACCCTATCCCATCCGATAGACTTGGGTCGTTCCATTTGTTGGAACATTCTCGCATCTCCATCTGTCGCAAACTCTTGAACAGGTCTAACCTTGTCCATGTTTTGATAGATTTCCTTGCGTTCGACCCCTTTTTTAGTTAAAACCTTGACTGGAGTAGAATTATTCTTGTCTGTAACCTGCGCAATACGCAAATTATGGACCTCATATTCACCAGATTCTGTCAAAGCATTAAGTCCAGACTTGAGTTTTTCCTTAGAAATACCCATTTGAACCTCAACACCCTTACCGACATCGATGTATTTCGACCGATTTACGGCATCTTTTAGGGTATCTGCGACGGCTTCAGTCTGTACTTTTTGTGCTCTAGACGTCTTATTCGGGTTATTCATTTCATCAATATAGTTCCGAACTGTCTGTCCAGTAGCCCCAATTGTCTTGGCAATATCGTCAATAATCATACCTTCAGACTGTAATTTTGCAATCCGTTGCATGTTATATTGCTTCAATTCTTCCTTGGCAATTGTTACTTTTGACCGGTAAACTGTTGTGGATAATCCCATTTGTTTTGCAATTTCATTATCGCTTAAACCGCGTTTTTTCATTTCATCCCGGTCTTCGATGAACTTGTGATTCTTCGGTAAATGTAAAAATGGGTCCCAAGGATATCGTCCAGAACGACGTTTTACCCCATAATGTTTGAGGATAATTTCTCGTCCTTCTTCGGAAAGTTGACTTAAATCGTTCATGATTTCATCTTCATTTTCGAAGACATTTTCGAAATCCAATCTTCAATCCTCCTCAAAATTAGTAAAATTGGCATAAATACCAATACGTCATATAAGGCCATATAAGCTCCGTCACAGCATTTTAACCATAAATGGAACTATTTACCGACCTTAACAGTAAAACGCGGTACAGGCCAAATATGGGCCTATGAGGGCTATTCCTGACGTTTTATCTTGCCAAAACCTGTAAAATCATCAAAAACGTTAAAAATCACATATAAATTTATAATACATAAACTCCAAACCACGTATATTAATCACTACCTCAATATCCATTGGCTGCACTTGTATGGCAATAACAAGCACCCTTAATCATTACCCAATGCTTCAATCGAAACGCATTGTTGTTGTATAAAAATACAAGAGAGTGTTATGGGAAACATGAAAGGAACATCAAATGTAAATCTTCGACCAGGGAAATGAAAGAGAAAACCTGGCGAATATCTTGCAGGAAAAAATGACGAAAAACTGCAAGAAAATACTAAGCAGAAAACGAAAGAAAAACTGCTTACTAAACTTGATATGGTTTAACCAATTTGTAAATTAATATACTTAGATTTTAAAGGAGGTAAATCTATTATGATTGAGTAATGCAGAATATCGATTAACAAATCAATATACGCAGTTTGGAATTTATGTATCTGAGGTTGGTCCGTTAATTAGTTGGCCATTTGACAAACAAATCAACAAAAATCTAGAATCAGTAAAAACAGAAAGGATATATTTGAACTTAAAAGACCTCTCAACGTTTAACAAGTCAAAATATTCAATTTTACCAATTCTAGACCATACCTCAAATAAATATGTAATTTTTTACAACGCTTATATTATAATGATTTTGGTCTATCCCCACAATCCCCACGTTTTTTCAGAAACTTTTTATATATATTGATTAAAAAACCTTGTATATTATAGCATTTTTTATATATTTAGATTATAGTTCCCGTACGCGCGATCTTATTAAAAAATATATAAAAATATATATAATTCAAT
>ERZ772799.85-NODE-85-length-36838-cov-3.079629_pt1 | contig 36838 bp, 24 predicted proteins | sample MGYA00511345_ERZ772799 | MGnify/ENA primary metagenome ERZ772799 (study PRJEB29015, sample SAMEA2738037) | human oral metagenome | biome: human oral; feature: human-associated habitat; material: saliva | place: China | collected 2238 ... | reverse complement strand
CCTCTGAGACTCCTGTATTTAAGGAGGCAATTGCATGGGCAAAGGCTAATATTAATCGCTTCCACAATGTTGACGAGGCATTTATTGATTCTATTCCTTCTCGTATTTCAGATTCTATTACTGAGTCAACTTTGCACGGTTGTCCTCCAGATGAGATTGAGCGGATTGCTACCTATCTCATTACCGAGAAGCATCTCAATACCTTCATTAAGTGCAACCCTACGCTTTTAGGCTATGAGTACGCGCGTAAAACGCTGGACTCCCTCGGTTTTGACTACATCGCCTTTGACGATCATCACTTCCTAGAAGATTTGCAATGGGCTGACGCAGTGCCTATGCTTGAACGTCTTATGAAACTGTGCAAAGAGAAGGGTGTTGAGTTTGGTGTCAAGCTCACCAATACCTTCCCGGTAGACGTTACTCGCGGTGAGTTGCCAAGCGAAGAGATGTATATGTCTGGACGCTCACTTTGGACCTTGTCACTTTCGCTGGCCAAGCGCCTTGCCGAGCAGTTTGATGGTAAGCTTCGTATTTCGTATTCCGGCGGCGCAGACTATAACAACATTAAAGATCTTGTCGATACCGGAATTTGGCCTGTTACCATGGCAACCACTATTTTGAAGCCCGGCGGTTATGAGCGCATGACGCAGATTGCCGGACTCTTTGCGGACGGAAATGCGGAAGCATTTTCCGGTGTTGACGTGACAAAGGTTTCTGCGTTGCTTGAAAGCTCACTTAAAGACGCGCGCTATCAAAAAGAGATTAAACCGCAGCCTGATCGCCATGTGCGTGGGGCACTTCCGCTGACTGACTGCTTTATTGCTCCGTGCCGTGATTCTTGTCCGATCCACCAGGATATTCCAGGGTATCTTAAGGCAGTAGATGAAGGCCGTTATGCTGACGCCTTACACATCATTCTTGAGCGCAACGCCCTTCCCTTTATTACCGGTACCATTTGTCCTCATACCTGCACCAATTCCTGCATGCGTAATTACGTTGATGAGCATGTTCATATCCGTAGCTGCAAACTTACCGCCGCAGAGAACGGCCTTATGGAAGTGCTTCCAACGCTTGCTTCTCGCGGTGCCGTTAAAGGCAAGAAAGTCGCCATCATCGGTGGCGGTCCCGCTGGTCTTTCCGCGGCTTCTTTCTTGTCGCGTGCGGGCATTGAGGTAGTTGTCTTTGAGCGTACCAATAAACTGGGCGGTATTGTTCGCCACGTCATCCCAGGTTTCCGTATCTCTGAGGAAGCCATCGATAACGATGTCAAACTTTGTCAGGCATACGGCGCAACATTCAATACCGGAGTTGAAGTCAAAGACGTAAACGCCCTGTTTTCTGAGGGTTATACCGACGTGGTGGTAGCCATTGGTGCGTGGGCGCCTGGCCGCAAGACTCTGAAGTCCGGCGAGGCTCTGGATGCCCTTGAGTTCCTTGAGGAGTTCAAGCGTGCACCTGAGTCCGTTGATCTTGGCACTGATGTAGTCGTTATCGGTGCCGGCAATACGGCAATGGACGTGGCTCGTGCGGCAAAGCGCGTGTCCGGTGTACAAAACGTACGTCTTGTGTATCGTCGCACCAAGCGCTATATGCCTGCCGATGAGGAAGAACTGCAGATGGCCATTGATGACGGCGTGGAGTTCATGGAGCTTCTCGCCCCGGGAGATCTGGCTAATAACCAGCTTACCTGTGAGGTCATGAAACTTGGCGCTCCCGACGAATCCGGCCGTCGTCGTCCCGAGGGTACGGGCGAGTTTGTGACGGTTCCTGCAACCGCTGTTATTACGGCAGTTGGCGAGCAGGTTGAACCTGATCTTTACACTACCTCCGGTATTGCGTGTGACGAGAAGGGCCTCCCTGTTGTGGACAACAACCTTCAAACTTCTCTTGCGCATGTCTATGCAGTTGGTGATGGACGTCGCGGTCCGGCAACGGTCGTTAAGGGAATTGCAGACGCTATGATGGTTGCCGTTGCCATAGCGGACTTCAATTTCTCAGGTAAGGAACTTTCCAACCTTGAGGAAGACGTTGCCAAGATCTTTGGCAAGCGCGGACAGCTTTGCGGTGATACCGATGCATGTGAGCAATCACGTTGTCTTTCTTGTCCTTCGGTATGTGAGGCATGCGTTGAGGTATGCCCCAACCGCGCAAACGTTGCCATTAAGGTTCCTGGCATTCGCCAGCAGCAGATTATTCACGTTGACGGTATGTGTAACGAATGCGGTAACTGTGCGGTCTTTTGCCCATACTCTGAGGGCCGTCCATACAAGGATAAGTTCACTGCGTTCTGGAGTCGCGAAGACTTTGACAATTCCGAAAACGAAGGCTTCTTACCCACGGCAGACGGCTTCTTGGTTCGTCTTGATGGCAGCGCAGCCATCTATAACGTTGATGATGAGGCCTGCGGTCTCCCAGAGAATATTCGCAAAGTGATTGTCACGGTACGAGACTCATATAGCTATCTTATGAGTGTCTAGAAGAAGCATAGTGCAAGCGAGAAAACAAGTTTTTTCTCGCTTGCCGCTTACTTTCATACGGTCACCGAAAAGTTGTTAGGTAGTCTAAATTTTTGTTTTAATGTGATAGATGTCTGATAGTGCTCTTGCTATGAGACAATCGTTTAACGAGCGGGCCTGGGGTACGACACACAACATTCTCCCAAGCACGTAAGGAGAGGCACATGGTTGAAGAGGTTGAGCGGTACACCTTTACGGTGAACGGCAAGACGGTTACAACGACTGAGAATAAGTCGCTGCTCCGTTTTCTTCGTGATGATTTACACCTGCTGTCCGTAAAGGACGGCTGTTCGCAGGGAGCCTGCGGCACGTGTACGGTTGTTATTGACGGGGTTGCCACACGCGGCTGTGTTATGAATACCAAACGCGCAAACGGCAAGGTTATAGAGACCGTCGAAGGTCTTTCCCATGAAGAGCAAGAAGCCTTTGTATACGCGTTTGGCTCCGTCGGTGCAGTTCAGTGTGGTTTTTGTATTCCCGGTATGGTTATGAGCGGGGCGGCGCTTATCCGCCGCAATCCCAATCCCTCCGAGGATGAAGTCAAAGAGGCAATTAAGAATAATATCTGCCGCTGCACCGGTTACAAGAAAATTATCGAAGGCATCTTGAAGGCTGCGCGTATTTTGCGCGGAGAAGAACAGATTGATCCGGAGCTTGAGCGTGGCGACAACTACGGCGTTGGCTCTAAGGCGTTTCGTGTCGATGTGCGCCCCAAGGTTCTTGGCTATGGCAAATATCCCGATGACGTTACGGACGTTGAGTATCCTGATATGGCATACGGCTCATGTGTGCGCTCCAAGTATCCTCGTGCGCGCGTGTTAAAGATTGACGTCTCGGAGGCAGAAGCTCTGCCGGGTGTGATTGGTGTTCTTAAAGCCGAAGATGTGCCTGTAAACAAGGTTGGGCATATTCAGCAGGACTGGGATGTCTTTATCGCCGAAGGTTCCATTACGCGCGATATGGGCGATGCGCTTTGCATGGTTGTGGCGGAAGACGAGAAGACCTTGGAAGCCGCAAAGAAACTCGTAAAAATTGAGTATGAAGAGCTTCCGGTGGTACGTGATATCTATGAGGCACGTGCTGAGGGAGCACCGCTGGTACATGAAGAAGCAAAGAGCAATCTTTGTCAAAGCCGTCATATCACACGCGGCAACGCAAAAGAGGCGCTGGAAAACTCTGCCTTTACCGTAACCAGGCACTTCTCGACACCTTTTACCGAGCATGCATTCCTTGAGCCTGAATGTGCGGTTGCATTCCCGTATAAGGACGGTGTCAAAATCCTTTCCACCGATCAGGGTGCCTATGATACGCGCAAAGAAGTCGCGCACATGTTTGGATGGGATGAGACGCCTGATCGTGTGGTAGTTGAAACCATGCTGGTAGGTGGTGGTTTTGGCGGTAAGGAAGACGTTACCGTCCAGCATATTTCCGCACTTGCCGCATACAAATATCAGCGAACCGTCAAATGTAAGTTTACGCGCAACGAGTCTTTGGCCTTCCATCCAAAACGTCATGCCATGGAGGCTGATTTTACCCTTGGTTGCGACGCAGAGGGTCATTTAACTGGTCTTGACTGTGAGGTCAATTTTGATACCGGCGCGTATGCTTCGCTTTGTGGTCCGGTTCTTGAGCGTGCCTGCACGCATGCGGTCGGTCCCTATAAGTATCAAAATACCGACATCCGTGGTTTTGGCTATTACACCAACAATCCGCCTGCGGGTGCATTCCGCGGCTTTGGCGTTTGTCAAACTGAGTTTGCCCTTGAAGAGCTCATAGACCTTCTCGCCGAGAAGGTTGGTATAAGTCCATGGGAGATGCGCTGGAGAAATGCGGTTGCTCCCGGAGACGTGCTTCCCAATGGACAGATCTGCGATCAGTCCACTGCCCTCAAAGAGACACTTTTAGCGGTTAAAGAGGTATATGAGGCACACAAAGACCACGCCGGTCTTGCATGCGCCATGAAGAACTCGGGTGTTGGCGTCGGACTCCCTGATGCGGGACGCGCAAATATCCGCATCGAAAACGGCAAGGTTGTCGTCTATTCTGCCACCTCCGATATCGGTCAGGGCTGCAATACGGTCTTTTTGCAGGATGTGGCGGAAGCAACGGGGCTTCCCAAATCGGTTATCGTCAACGGCGAATGTTCGACGGAAAATGCGCCTGACTCAGGTACTACTTCCGGTTCTCGTCAGACGGTGGTTACCGGCGAGGCCGTCCGTGGCGTAGCATTCCTGCTGCGCGATGCTCTTTTGGATCTTGAAGCCGGTAAGGAAGTGTCTGCTGAGCCCGTTGAGGCAAACGGTGACGGTAAGACCATCGTCTATTCCGACGGCCGTCCCTATGAAGGCGTTGGCTATGCAGACGGAAAGGCACTGATTGCAGGTGGAGGCGTCTATCCAAAAGACCCCGTTGCCGGTCTTCAGAAGCTTGAAGGTCATGAATTCCGTTACGTATACTTTGAGCCAACCGATAAGCTTGGTGCCGACAAACCCAATCCCAAGAGTCATATTTGCTATGCCTTTGCTACCACATGCGTAGTGCTTGATGATGAGGGCAAAGTTACCGATGTATACGCCGCCCATGATTCGGGCAAGGTCATCAATCCCATTGCAATCCAAGGGCAAATTGAAGGCGGCGTCTTGATGTCTCTTGGCTATGCAACTACGGAAAACTTTAAGCTCCAAGACTGCGTACCCAAATCAAAATATGCCACACTGGGGCTCTTCCATGCACCTGACATCCCTCATATTGAGGCAATCTATGTCGAGAAGGAACACCTGCTTCCGGTTGCTTATGGAGGCAAGGGTATCGGTGAGATTGCAACGATTCCAACAGCGCCTGCTGTCGCAAATGCCTATTACGCTTTGGATCACGTTATGCGCACCAAACTTCCCATGGAAGACTCGTACTATAGCAAGCCAAAAACTAAGAAGTAACGCAATGTGAGTTGCGCTGCGCGCGTTCTCATAAAGCGTTTGTAATTGTATGTGATTTGATCGATATGCGTTAAAAGAGGAGGTACGGTATGGGAGAGCTTCTCAGGATGGAGGGCGTCGACAAACGGTTTGGTTCATTTTACGCAAACCGTGATGTCAGCTTGTCTATCCAAGAAGGGGAGGTGCATACCCTTTTAGGAGAAAACGGCGCGGGCAAGTCAACGCTCATGAACTGCCTTATGGGTCTTTATACTCCTACGGCGGGAAAGATATTCATGCACGGAAAAGAAGTCAAGATAGACTCTCCCCGTGATGCCGTGGAGCAGGGAATTGGCATGGTGCATCAGCACTTCATGCTGATAGAGGCCATGACAGGACTGGAAAATGTCATCCTCGGAACCAAGATGCACACATCTCCTATTATGCAAAAAGAGCAAGACAAGAAAGATATTGAAGCTTTGGCTGCTCGCTATGGCCTTGAGGTCAACCTTGGCGCAAAGGTCTCCGAGATGTCCATTGGTGAACAGCAAAGAATTGAGATTCTCAAGGTTTTGTACCGCGGTGCCAACCTCCTCATTCTTGACGAACCAACCGCCGTACTCACCGACATTGAGGTCGAGGGTCTCTTTGATATCATGAACTCCCTGACGGCTGAGGGTAAATCCATTATCTTCATCTCTCATAAAATGCGTGAGGTTATGCGCATTTCTGACAGCATAACCGTGCTTCGTGCCGGACGTTCCATTGCAACGGTGAATATCAACGATACAACCGAACAGGAACTTGCCGATCTTATGATTGGGCGAGAGTTTACGGAAAGCTATTACGAAAAACACACCAGCTCCGATCAGCCAATTATGACCTTGACACACGTAGCGCTTCATCCGGAAATCAAACACGGCGGTCTTAAGGACGTGTCTTTGACCATCCATGCAGGAGAGGTATTAGGTGTAGCAGGTATTGACGGCAATGGCCAATCTCAGCTTGCACAGGTAATTACCGGTCTTGTTGAACCTGAAAAGGGTGAAGTAGAGACAACAGAGGGTAAAGTTGCGCTCTTCTCGCCGCAAGATTTCATCGATTTTGGCATGGCAAACATCCCGGAGGACCGCAACAGAATGGGTCTTGTGGGAGACATGTCCATTGCCGACAACCTGATTCTTAAGCAGACTACATCGGAGCGTTTTTCCTTTGGTCATGGCGCATGGTTGAGAACCGATAAGATTCAGCAATACGCAGAAGATATGCGCGAGAAGAACGATATTCGTTGCGTCTCCGTGAATCAGTCTGCCCGCAGTCTTTCGGGCGGCAATCAGCAAAAGGTTATTCTTGCCCGTGAGCTTGACGGAAATCCCAAGCTTATGGTTGCGGTGTATCCAACACGTGGCTTGGATATTGGGGCTACCGAGTTTGTACATGACTCGATTATTGCGCAACGTGATGCAGGTTGTGCGGTGTTGCTTATTAGCGCGGACTTTGACGAGGTCTTGAAGCTATCCGACAGAATTGTTGTTCTTTTTGAGGGCGAAATTATGGGAATTTATCCCGGTGATAATCCACCTGTCAAAGAAATCTCTCTTGCTATGGCAGGCCAGACAGGAGGACAGTCTCGTGAGTAAGAAAACGTTTAGCGTTTTTGGGGGAACCAACAGAGAGCATCTTATTTCTGCGCTCGTTCCGGTTATTTCCATTATTTTGGCGCTCGTAATCGGTGCCATTATCATTGCATGTTTGGGCAAAAACCCTATTAAGGGATACGCGCTTTTGTTCTCAGGTTCTGTGGGCAGTAAGTCACGTATTGCACAAACACTCATGAGTGCATGCCCTCTGATCTTTACCTCACTGTGCGCTGCCTTTGCATACAAGTGCGGTGTTTTTAACCTGGGAGGAGAAGGCCAATTTGTCATGGGCGCTACATGCGCCATTATGACGGTTCTTGGTTTTCATCTTGAAGGCATAGTGGCCATTGTCGTCGCACTTCTTGTGGGAATTTTGGTCGGTGGCATCTGGGGTCTGCTTCCCGGCATCATGAAAATAACTCGAGGTCTGAACGAGATGATCACGTCAATCATGCTGAACTATGTGGCCGTCTTGTTTATGAGTTGGGTTTATACGGGACCTTTCCGCGGTGGGGACAACCCCGAGACACTTCCTATACCCGATAGTGCACAACTGCCCCGTATTGCCAAATTTCACGTAGGAGTCATCCTTGCAATCCTTCTTGCGTTTTTCCTTTGGTACGTCATTTTTAAGGCCTCGTTTGGTTTTAAGATCCGCGCGGTTGGTATTAACCCCATTGCATCTCGCGTGAATGGTTTTTCGGTTGGCAAACTCATGGTGCTTTCCTTCATTATTTCAGGCGCCATTGCCGGCCTCGGAGGGTCTGTCGAGATTTTGGGTAAGCAGTACCGTCTGCTTGCCGGTTTTGGAACGGGAGTTGGCTTTGATGGCGTAGCCATTGCGCTTATTGCCCAACTTAATCCCATTGGTTCTATGGTAGTTGCGCTTTTCTTCGGAATGCTTACTACCGGAGCTACTTCCATGCAGGTTGGCATTATGGTGCCTACCGCCATTACCGAGATTATTCGTGCTCTTATCATTATCTTTGCGGTTTCCGGTATTGCCATGCTAAAGCTGCCTAAGATTAAGGCTGTTCTTCTTCCTGCAATTACAGGAAAGATGACAGACGAGAAGAGCAACGATTCTAAGAAAGCGGAGGTGGAGGCATAATGGATGCTCTTATTGCTGCGCTTCCTGATATTTTTGCTGCCTCAGTAAGAATGTGCGTGCCACTTCTGCTGGTGGCTCTTGGTGAGCTTTATTCTGAGCGTGCAGGTCTTGTAAATATTGGTCTTGACGGCCTTATGACCATTGGTGCCTTTATTGGCTTTGTCGTCGCATATAAGAGCGGCAATCTTTGGCTTGGCGTTTTGGTGGGAGCATGTTCAGGAGTGCTCGTAAACCTCATTTATGCCTTCTGCACCGTTACGCTCTGCGTAAACCAGGTAGTTGTGGGTATGGCTATCAATATTCTCACGCCCGGCATTGCGATGTTTGCATATAAGATTATCTTTGGCGATAGTTCAGGACTTGTCCAGGGTGCCTCGATGCCCATTATTGCCATTCCGTTCTTGAGCGATATTCCTTTTATCGGAAAGATTTTCTTTAGGCAGTCTCTTCTCGCATATCTTGCGTATCTCGCTATCCCGCTGTCGATTATCTTCTTTACTAAGTTCCGCTCCGGTCTGAGCTATCGTTCGGTAGGAGAGAATCCTCAGGCAGCAGAGACGCTTGGCGTGAATGTTATCAAGACAAAATATTTGGCGTGCATTGTGTGCGGTGCCTTGGCAGGAATTGGCGGATCATTTTTGACGCTGGTGTATACCTCTACCTATGCTGATGGTATTGTAGCCGGCCGTGGTTTTATCGCACTGGCTGCCGTTATCTTTGGTCGTTGGAGTCCGCAGGGTATTTTGGGAGCCTGTCTTCTCTTTGGTTTCTTCGACGGATTCCAGATCAATTTGCAGATTTTTGCGCAACAGGTTCCGTATCAGTTCTTCCAGATGCTCCCATACGTCTTTACGATTTTGGCACTTGTGTTTTTTGGAGCCGGAAAGATTGGTCCTAAGGCAAACGGTCAACCGTATTACCGGGAGTCGCGTTAGCTCTGTACGTATATATGTTGGTGTGGGGTTTGTGCGACAGGTGCTGTCGCTGAGATAAAGAAGTATCGGAAAGGGTTCCGGTACATTGAATGGAGGAAGTCATGGATTATCGTAACGTGAGTCGTCGTGGTTTCTTGGGTCTGTTCGGAGCGGCGGCAGCAACAACCGCGGGTCTGTCCCTTGCGGGCTGTGACGACAAAGAAACCTCATCGGGCGGTGGGGATTCGTCCAAGAAGACCAAAAAAGTTGCCATGTTTTTAGACGGCCCCGTCAATGACGGTGGCTGGGGCGCAAGCTGCTATGGTGCCATGGTTGAGTCAGCAAAGCAGCATGGCTGGGAGACGGCATATTCTGAGTCCGTTGCTCAGGCAGATTGGGTCTCCACTATGCAAAACTACGTTGACCAGGGCTACGATCTGATTGTTGCTCCGGGAAATCAGTACACCGCCGATGTAAAACAGGTGGCAAAAGACAATCCCGATGCCAAGTTCTGCATCTTTAACGATGAGATCTCCGATGTTGCAAACATTGAGTGCACTATTCCAAACACCATCCAGATAGGTCAGCTTGCGGGCGCCCTTGCCGGACTTATGACAAAGACCAAGAGCATCGGCTTTATCGGCGGCGTTGAGCTTGACACCACAAAGAACAAGATTAAGGGATATACCGAGGCGGCCAAAAAGGTGGACTCAAGCATTCAGGTAACCACTGCCTATGCGGGATCGTTCTCTGATGCCGCCAAGGGCAAGGAGCTTGCAAGCGGTATGATCAGCACTCAGAATATCGATGTCATGTTCGGCGATGCTTCAATCGTTGATACGGGTGCCCGTGAAGCTTTGGTTGCAGCCGGCAGTGACCGCTACGATATTGGACAGCCGGGAGACATTACCAAGGATAGCCCCTGCATCATTTGCTCCGTGGTGACCGATAACGTCAAGATGACCAATGAGGTCCTTGATGACATTGAAGCCGGTAAGTTTGGCAAGAAGACGGTGTACGGAGACCTCTCCAACGGTGGCGTGGCCGTGGGTACCTATTCCGATGCTGTTTCTGCCGACGTTAAGTCGCAGTATGAAGAGATTGTCAAGAAGATATCCGACGGCTCTTTCGTGTAAGAATCGGCGCCGTTGTAAAGTGCCGTCATAAAGGTCAGGCGCACAGGTAGGTGCGTCTGACCTTGAAAGCTCTGTGCGTGCGTCATCGCACATATCGTGTCTGTAAAATGTGCGGACTTATAGGATCGGCGCCCTTTTGTCTGACGCAAGAGCACCGAGACTTTATTTGCAGGAAGGGGAGTTTTGATGAAGAAATTAAAAGAAGTTGGCAGACCGCTCATACGAGTTGATGCGTATGACAAGGTCACCGGCCGTGCTAACTATACCGACGACCTCTGTCCCAAACCGTGCCTTGAAGCGAAGATTTTGCATGCAACCATAGGAAATGGCATTGTCAAATCTATCGATACGTCTGAGGCTTGTAAGGTACCCGGCGTTGTTGGCGTCTATACGTGCTTTGACGTACCGGAACATCCCTATCCTGTGGCCGGTCATCCGTGGTATGCGGATTCGCGTGCCGAGAAACGCGATCTTCCCGATCGTAAGCTTCTGGATGCACGCGTACGCATTTACGGAGACAATATCGCCGCCGTTGTTGCTGAGGATACCGTAGCCTGCGACAGGGCTCTTGCTAAAATCAAAGTTGAATATGAAGAGTGGCCGGTTGTCTACGATCCCAAGGAGGCTCTTGCAGGTACTGAGCATCCTATTCAAGAAGGAAAGCCTGACAATGTGGTCGCACACACGCATGTGCAAACCAGCGAAGATGACCTTGCCAAAAAAGGCTACAAGAGTGTCGATGAGGTCTTGCACGATCCTGCCTATCATCATTTTTCAGCCCATCTCACGACGGCCGAGCAGAGCCAGGCTCATATTGAAACCTGTGTTTCGTATTGTTATGAGGAAAATGACAAGATTGTCTGCGTTTCATCAACGCAGATTCCTCATATCGTTCGCCGTGTGATTGGTCAGGCACTTGGTATTCCTTGGGGAAAGGTTCGAGTTATCAAGCCCTATATCGGTGGCGGATTTGGTACGAAACAAGACGTTCATTACGAGCCTTTGAATGCATGGCTCTGCCATCAGGTAGGCGGCAGGTGCGTGAAACTTGAACTTAGCCGTGAAGAGCTCTTTTATGCTACGAGTGGTCGTCAGCCCAAGAGTTTTGATGTTGAGGCAAGCGTGGATGACGATATGCGCCTGCGTGCTCGTTCCATCAAAGCATGGTCTAACACGGGTGGCTATATCCACCACGGGCACGCCCTGATTTTGAATTCTGTCAATACGTTCCGCTGGCTCTATCATACGTGTGAGGATGCCATTTCCTGCGAGGCATGGACCGTTCACACCAACGGACCGCATACAGGTGCTATGCGTGCGTATGGCGTTCCCGAGGGTAACTGGGCTGCAGAATGTCTCATGGGCGACATTGCGTATGACATGGGCTGGGATGGCATTGAATTCCGTATGGCCAATGCCATTCAAAAAGGCTATGTGGATGAGTTCAGTCCCGGACATTATGTTGCAGCAAATACCTGCGGATTGCCTGAGTGTATCGAGAAGGGCAAGGCGTATATCGAGTGGGATAAAAAGAAGAAAGAATATGCAAACGAGACCGGTCCCATCCGTCACGGCGTTGGTGTTTCATGCTTCGTCTATAAGACGGCGGTGGCACCGTTTGCGCTTGAGACTGCTACGGCTGCAGTAACGCTTAACCAAGATGGCAGCGTTCAGTTGCAGATGGGAGCGACCGAGATTGGTCAGGGCGCTGATACGGTCTTTACGCAGATGGCAGCGGAGGCCATCGGAGTGGATAGTGAAGACGTGCATATCGTTTCATTCCAAGACACCGATGTAACCCCGTATGACTCAGGTGCGTATGCTTCTCGCCAGACCTATGTCTCAGGTACGGCCGTCAAGAAGGCGGGCGAGCAGCTCAGATCAAAGATTCTTGAATTTGCATCGTATATATATCCCAATGCACAGGGAACCCTTGACTTACACGATCATGCAATCTTTGATGCGGTTGGAGATAAGGTTTGTGATCTGAAGGAGCTTGCCCTTGAGGCGTACTACAACATGGAGCACAACGATCAGCTCTATGGGCGCGCCACCATCAATATACACTCCAATACCATTGCCGTTGGCTGTACGTTTGCAGATGTCACGGTGGATATGCCTTTGGGCCAAGTTACCATCAACAAGATTATTAACGTACAGGATTCCGGCAGGCTCATCAATCCCAAGCTTGTGGAGCAGCAGGTTCACGGCGGCATGTCGCAATCTATCGGTTTTGCCCTCTACGAGGAAATCCTGGTAGATCCGAAGAACGCTCGCGTGCTTAATCCTACGCTTTTGGATTACAAGATTCCTACAACTATGGATATGCCTGATCTTGAGGCTCAGTTTGTAGAGACCGATGATCCTACGGGACCGTACGGTAATAAGGCTGTGGGCGAGACGACGACTATTTCTCCGGCTGCCGCCATTCGCGATGCCATTTTGGATGCAACCGGGGTTAAGTTCTACGAAGAGCCCATGACCCCTCAACGTTTGTTCGAGGGCTTTAAGAGAGAGGGGCTGATTTAAATGTACGATATCGAATCATTGTATAGCGCCACCAGCGTTGACGACGCAATCCGAGCTCTTTCGGAAGATCCTGAATCCATCGTGGTTGCCGGCGGTACTGACGTGCTGGTAAAGATACGTGAAGGCAAATTTGCCGGTGCCCATCTGGTATCCATCCATGAGCTTCATGATGAGCTTGACGGTGTCAGTCTCGGCGCGGACGGTACCGTTGAGATAGGACCAATCACATGGTTCCATCATGTAACCACAAGCAAGGTTATCCAAGAGACCGTACCGGTGTTGGGAGAGGCTTGCGATACCCCCGGAGGTCCTCAGCTTCGTGTCTCGGGCACCATCGGAGGGAATGTCTGCAATGCTGCCACATCGGCCGACTCCGCATCCACTCTCTATGCGTACGGCGCGCTTCTCGATGTTAAGGGTCCTGAAGGTGCACGAACCATTCCCATTGAAGAGTGGTATGCAGGTCCTGGTCGCTCTACAAAAAAGCGTGATGAGATTCTGGTTAAGATCAGGATTCCCAAGAGCCACTATGAGGGATTTACCGGCTATTATTTTAAGTATGGAAAACGCAGGGCTCTTGAGATTGCTACGATGGGTTGCTGTTGTTTGGTAAAGCTCAGCGCAGATAAAAAGACCGTTGAGGATATTCGCCTTGCCTTTGGCGTTGCAGGACCAACGCCGATGCGTGCACTTTCCACTGAAGAGGCGCTGCGTGGTATGCCTGTTGCTGAGGCTGTCGAGAAGATCGGCGAACTTGCGGCTGGTGACACCAATCCGCGCGACAGTTGGCGTGCATCAAAAGAATTCAGACTTCAGCTGATCAAGGAAATGTCGAAGCGTTCCTTTGCTGAAGCGGCTCGCAGGGGAGGGGCTGAACTGTAATGGATCACAAAATTCTCAAATGTACGGTAAACGGCAAAGAAGTTCAGGTTGGTTTTGATCCGCGTGAATCACTTCTGGATACTTTGCGCAACAGACTGGGTCTCACCAGTGTCAAGCGTGGTTGTGAGGTGGGAGAGTGCGGCGCCTGCACTGTTCTCATTGACGGCGTAGCTACCGATACCTGCCTCTATCTGACTGAGTGGGCGCAAGGTAAGGACATCCTGACAGTTGAGGGCCTTCAGGCTGCTGACGGCACTCTTAATCCGGTTCAGCAGGCTTTTGTTGACGAGTTCGCCGTGCAGTGCGGTTTTTGTATTCCCGGTCTCATCATGAGTACCATGGAGATTGTCAACACCGGAAAAACGTACTCACGTGACGAAATCAGAAAAATGCTTTCCGGACACCTGTGCCGCTGCACGGGTTACCAGGATGTTATTAATGCAGTCGAGAAGGCCGTCAATCTTGTTAACGGCATGGTTGGCGAGGCACCCGAGGCTTAATGCAACAGGAGGTATTCGCTTCGTGCGAGTGAGGATAGGTTTTTTGAAAGGTGGTTTACATGGAAGCAACGATTGAGAAGTGGTTTCATCTCAAAGAGAGGGGAACATCAGTAAGAACTGAGCTTATTGCCGGTATGACAACATTTGTTACGGTTGCCTATATCTTGGCAGTTAATCCCAGTGTGCTTTCAGCTGCCGGTCTTGATAGCGGAGCCGTTTTTACGGCTTCGGCGCTCGCCTCCTTTATAGGAACCTGCATGATGGCACTTACGACAAATTATCCCTTTATTCTGGCGCCAGGTCTTGGTCTTAATGCGTACTTTGCATACACCGTCGTATTGGGTATGGGGTATAGCTGGCAGACGGCTTTGGCTGCGGTATTTGTGGAAGGTGCTGTTTTTTTGCTTTTGTCACTTACGAAGCTTCGTGACATGGTAATCAATGCAATTCCATCCAGTCTCAAGCTTGCCATTACCGCCGGCATCGGTCTTTTTATTGCCCTTATCGGCCTGAAAGGTGCCGGCGTTGTTGTAAGTAATCCTGCGACGCTTGTGAGTATGCTTAACTTCCATACGAGTTTTGCCGAAGGTACGTTCTCAACCGCAGGTATTTCGGCTATTTTGGCTCTTGTTGGTGTGTTGGTTATGGCCGTGCTGATGGCAAAAGGAGTCAAGGGGAGTATTTTACTTGGTATCCTTATTACGTGGGGGCTTGGGCTTATTTGCCAGTTTGCAGGCGTGTATGTCCCACAGCCGGATGCAGGTTTTGCGAGTCTGATCCCCGATTTTTCGCAAGGAATCTCCATTCCTTCTTTGTCTCCTATTTTGCTTAAATTTGACTTCTCCCATATTGGGGAAGTGGGATTTTTAACCGTTGTTTTTGCTATTTTGTTTACGTCACTGTTTGACACCATCGGTACCGTTTTGGGACTTGCTTCAAAGGCAGATCTTCTTGAGAGCGACGGCAGTCTTCGTAAGGCTAAAGGTGCCCTTGCAACACAGTCTTTGGTTACGATGCTCTCTGCGGCCTTTGGGATTTCACCTACCTGCGTTCCCGTTGAATGTGCTGCAGGTATCACAGAGGGTGGACGTACCGGTTTCTCGTCTTTGGTGGCAGCAGTGCTCTTTTTGCTCTCTCTGTTGCTTTCTCCATTTTTCTTGGCAATCCCTCTGTTTGCCACCGCGCCGGCATTGGTGGTCGTGGGCTTCTCTATGATGGGTGCTCTGTTTGGCGTTGATTTTAATGACATTACTGAGGGTATTCCTGCATTTCTCTGTGTCATCGCAATGCCCTTTACCTACAGCATTGCCGAGGGAATGTATCTTGGCGTTATTTCATACGTAGCGGTGAATTTCTTCTGCGGCTCGGAGAAGCGCAAAAAGATTAGCCCCATGATGTATGTGTTGGCTCTTGCATTTCTTATCAAGTACATCCTTATATAAGGCGTAATGAATAGAGAAAAATTGCTTTGTCCGATTACAGCTTAGGAGAACTTATGGATAAGAAATCTGGATGCTCCTTCATTTTGAAGGGTGATATATGTTACAGCGCTTCTCCCACACAATTTGACGCTCGTAAAAATGCATACGTTGTCTGTGTGAATGGAGTTTCTCAGGGTGTATTTGATGAGCTTCCCGAGAAGTACCATGGTCTTCCACTTGTGGACTGCAGCGATATGCTTATTGTGCCAGGCTTAAATGACATACATGTACATGCTCCGCAGTATACGTTCCGTGGTATTGCGATGGATTTGGAGCTCTTGGACTGGCTTAATACATATACGTTTCCTGAAGAGAGTAAATATGAGGCCTTGGAATATGCTTCTGCAGCGTATGACATCTTTGTCGATGATCTTATGCATTCTCCGACTACTCGTGCCGTCATCTTTGCAACGCTGCACGTTCCTGCAACAAAGCTTCTTATGGATAAGCTTGAAGCCACGGGACTTAAAACCTATGTGGGCAAAGTGAATATGGATCGCAATAGCCCCGAGATTCTTTGCGAGGACTCCGCAGCATCTTCTCTTAAGGCCACGAGAAAGTGGATTGAAGAGGTTAAGGGAACGTACAAAAATACACTTCCCATTCTTACCCCACGTTTTACGCCAACCTGCAGCGATGAGCTTATGAAAGGCCTTGGCGATTTGGTGCAGGAGTATGGTCTGCCGGCACAGTCCCATCTTTCGGAGAATCTCTCGGAAATCGACTGGGTTAAGGAACTGTGTCCTTGGTCAACTTGCTACGGCCAGACATACGAGCATTTTGGTCTTCTCGGTGGCTCAACCAAGACCGTCATGGCGCACTGTGTGTATTCGACCGATGAAGAGATTGCTCTTATGAAGCAGGCGGGTACCTATATTGCCCACTGCCCGCAATCCAATATGTTCCTTTCGTCCGGAATCGCGCCTATCAAGAGATATTTGGACGAGGGATTGAACGTTGGACTTGGTACCGACGTTGCCGGCGGAGCAAATCTCTCCATGTTCAGGGCAATCTCCGATGCCGCAGGTGTTTCCAAACTGCGCTGGAGATGCGTTGATCAAGACTTCGCCCCTCTGACCATTCAAGAGGCATTCTATCTGGCTACTTTGGGTGGAGGTTCCTTCTTTGGCAAGGTTGGCAGCTTTGCCGAAGGATATGAATTCGATGCTCTCGTACTGGATGATAGTGGTATTCGCAGCGTGCGTGAGCTGGATATTGCACAGCGTATTGAACGCTTTGCGTACCTTTCAAGTGAGGGCGGAACCATAGCTCAGAAGTATGTTGCGGGTGTCAGGGTTCTGTAAGTTTTATATACGGTTCTGAAAAAACTACCGGTCGCCTGCGTTTTTCGACCAATCACCGATACGGCTCCTCTTTTTATAAAGGGGAGCTGTATTGTATTCATGACAGTATTTTAGTTTGCATTACAAATTGTTTGTTTGATTTTGAGAGTTGCCTCGGTTTTTTGCTTCACCAAGTTCGGTATGTTTTTTTGAGCGCATATGCCCGTCGTTTGTGATTTCGGTTGTATGCGCAAAAAGCGGTGTATAGAGACATGCGCATTAAAACATGTCATTTCGGCGGAGAGGGAGGCGAGAAATACAACCGCCACAGTATAGGGATACATAAAACGAGTAGTTAGGAGGGGTGTGCTCATGAAGGGTAAGATTGAGTCATTTTTTAAATTAAAAGAGCACAATACCAATATTCAAACCGAGGTAATCGCTGGTATTACCACATTTGTTACCATCGCATACATTCTTGTAGTCAACCCGTCAATACTAAGCGCCGGTGGTATGGACAGTGGCGCGGTCTTTACGGCCACGGCGGTCACATCTGCCTTAGGAACACTTCTTATGGCGCTGTCGACAAATTATCCTTTCATTATTACGCCGGGTATGGGATTGAATGCATTCATGATCTACACGGTTGTTTTGAGCATGGGATACAGTTGGCAAGTGGCTCTTGCGGCGTTTTTCGTTGAGGGATTCATTTTCCTCATCATCTCGCTCACCAAGATTCGAGAATTGGTTCTCGATGCAATTCCGCACAGCTTGAAGCTTGCCATTACTGCCGGTATCGGACTCTTCATTACTTTCATTGGCCTCAAGAGTGCCGGCATTGTCGTTGACAGTCCTTCTACCTTGGTAACCATCTTCCCCTTCCACGGCAGCATGGAGGCCGGTACGTTCTCTACAGGAGGCGTTTCCGCCATCTTGGGGCTTTTGGGTATCGTGATAACGGCACTCCTCATGATCTATAACGTCAAGGGCAACATTTTGCTCGGTATTCTCATTACCTGGGGTCTGGGTCTCATCTGCCAGCTTGCAGGTATTTACGTTCCCAATCCTGCTGCCGGATACGGTAGCCTCATTCCTGATTTTTCTCGCGGCCTTGCCATTCCGTCCATGGCACCTACCTTCCTTAAGATGGATTTCTCGCAGGTATTCAGCGTAGGATTTGCCACCATCGTTATTGCCTATCTGTTTACCAACATCTCCGAGACGTTCGGCGCCCTTGTGGGCTCAGCCACTAAGGTCGGTGTTCTTGACGATAACGGTAAGTTCCCGCGCTTTAAGAACGCTCTTGTGTCGCAGTCCGTTTCCTGCATGACCGCAGCCGCTACCGGCACCTCTGCAACCACTGCCGTCGTTGAGTGTGCTGCCGGCATCGCCGCAGGAGGCAGGACGGGACTCACCTCTTTGGTAACGGCAATCATGTTTGGCGTTGCACTGTTCCTCTCGCCAATTTTCTTGGCAATTCCTTCATTTGCAACGGCTCCCGCCTTGGTTATTGTGGGATTTTTGATGATATCTTCGCTTTTAAGCATTGATTTTTCCGATATGTCAGAGGCAATGCCGGCATTTATCTGTCTCTTTACCATTCCGTTTACCTACAGCATTGTTGAGGGCATGGCAACGGGCTTCATTTCATATGTAATCATCAATGCCTTGGGAGGAAAAGAGCGCCGTAAGAAGGTCAGCATTGCCATGTATGTGATTGCACTGCTGTTTATTGTCAAGTACTTCTTTGTATAACCGTTTGTCCGGTTAGGTCTGTTCTGGCAGTTCCATTTGTTTTTAATATAGGTAGCGATGTTTTTAGCATCACTCATGGTCGCACCGAAGGGAGACCGATATGCTTAACAAGTTTTGTAAGATGCCTTTGTGGGAGTGCAACAGGACCCTTATTAGGGTTGCACAGGGACAAGAGCCCGCTGAGCTGGTTATCCGTCATGCTCGCCTGATTAGCGTCACTACGCATGAGATTCTTGAGGATACCGATATCGCTATTGCCTGCGGGCGTGTGGCGTATGTGGGCATTGCCCCCTATACGGCCGAGCATTGCATTGGCGAGAAGACCCGTGTCATTGACGCTCAGGGTTCTCTTGTAGCACCGGGCTTTATGGACGGACACATCCATGTTGAGAGCTCCATGGTTGGAGTGGACGAGTATGCGCGCGCCGTCGTACCTCATGGCACCACGGGCATCTATTGGGATCCCCACGAGCTTTGCAACGTGACCGGTCTTGAAGGTGTTGCCGAAGTTGCCAAAGTTGCCGCAAAGGTTCCGCTGAAAGCAATGATTACCACGCCTTCTTGTGTTCCAGCCGTTCCGGGCTTTGAGGATACCGGTGCAAGCGTTGATGCTGCGGGTGTTGAGGAAACCATGAGCTGGGACGGTGTGGTCGCTCTCGGAGAGATGATGAACTATCCCGGCATCCTTTCGTGTCAGGACAATGCCATTGAGGAGGTAAACGCAACACTGAAAGCCGGATGTACCGCTACCGGTCACTACAGCGTTTGCGAGACGGACCGTGGACTCAATGCATATATCGCATCCGGTGTTTCTTCTTGCCACGAGTCCATCAGGGCGGAAGATGTCCTTGCCAAACTGCGCCTTGGCATGTATGCCCAGATTCGTGAGGGCTCCGCATGGCAGAACCTCCATGATCTTGCTCCGGCTGTTGCAGACGGCAAGATTGATACGCGCCTGTGCAACCTTGTCTCCGACGACAACCATCCCAACACGCTGGTTTCCGACGGACACCTTGACCGAATCCTGCGTATGGCGGTGCGTGAGGGCATTGATCCCGTTACCGCCATTCAGATGGTTACCATCAACGTTGCCACCTACTTCCAGGTGGGTGAGGACATGGGCTCCGTTACTCCGGGCAAATGCGCTGACCTTGTTTTCCTCGAGGATCTCAAAGACTTCCGTGTAACGCGTACCATCATCGATGGCGAGGTTGTGGCCGAAGACGGTAAAGCTCTCTTTGAGGCGGGCGGCTATGTGTATCCTTCATGGATGACGGACACCATGCATGTTTCCGTCAAAATTGACGAGAATACCTTCCACATTCCGGCCGTTGATGCAGACGGTAAGGCTCTTTCAGGCGATTTTGCTACCGTGAGGTCTATGGTAGTGGCCCCCGGCTCCACCATTACCGGCAGCACCGAGGCTCAAGCACCCATTGTTGATGGCTGCCTGACTGCCGATCCGTCGCAGGATCTTCTCAAGACCTTTGTCTTTGAGCGCCATCACGATACCGGTACGTATGCATATGGCTTTGTAAAGGGCTTTGGCATCCATGGTGCCCTTGCTCAAACGGTTGCCCATGACGCGCATAATCTGCTTGTTGTCGGTGACAATGATGCCGATATGGCATTGGCCGCAAAGACGCTCATTGAGTGCGGCGGCGGTGAAGTTGCCGTGCAGGACGGAAAGATTCTCGGTCTTGTGAAGCTTCCCATCTGCGGTTTGATGAGTTCTGAGCATGTTGAGAAGGTTGCGGCCGATGTTGATAACATTGAGGCTGCATGGGAAAACATGGGCTGTACTATGCCTTCTCCGTTCATGACCATGGGTCTGCTGTCGCTGGCGTGCATTCCAAGCCTGCGTCTTACCAACCGCGGCTATGTGGATACGGATACGTTCCAGTTTGTACCATTGGTTATTGATAGCGAGGCATAAGCGGTACGTTTGCTTTAAGCCATTCGCCAAGATTGTGCGTAAGCGGTGTCTGCATCTACAGGCACCGCTTTTTCAAATACGTCCTATTCCCAAATGACAACGATGGTACTGTTATCAAGACAGGTATTGCCGTAGGGTTCGTTGCCGGTTTTAACCGTGAAACCCAGCTGCCTTAGAGAGTGTACAAACTTTACGGTGCGTGCATTATAAGTGTTGAGAATACGAGAAACTTGAATGGGCGAGAGGAGCGTCTGCTCGCGACCATTAATGAGATCGGCAATGGCATCGGCAACTTCGGTGTTACTCTCCGCAACTAAGTCGCTGTAAAACGAGTTGCCACTTCCATCCCTATCTTCGACGCCGGGGGCAATCTTTACCGCAAGGGCTGTCTTTCCATAGGTTGCATAGGTACGTATGCGAGCTTCGGTGCGGCCAATAAGATTTTTAATGGCCCAGTTGATGGCAGCGGTAGAAAGTGTGTCGGCTTCGGCGCGACTTCTGCCTGGGATGGCTTTTTTGACAAGTGCTCTTGCTTCAGTAACGTCTATCATCTCTTCTCCTGTCCGGGCAGTTTTGACGATCACTCTTAGTGTAGCGAATCTTGCGTATTGTAGGCGTATGGTACGTTTGTTGTGCGTATGCCCAAGCCCAGGTTCTCTGAATGACCGCTTATGCGTTGAAAGCTACCGTTTACGGTTTTTTGGTAACCTTTTTTCAATTTCCAAACTATTTGTAAGGTTTGCTCACTATTATTTTGAATAGTCATGGAATTACAAAAGACGTGGGTAATTCCAGGGAGGGGACTTTATGAGTACGTCAGAAGTAGCGGCATCCGAAACTGCCGATCATGATTTATCCGCAGCGCTCTTTAGCAGGAGTGGATTTCCGCCGATAAAAGACCTTGTTCCAACATCACTGCAACATGTTTTAGCTTCTTTTGCAGGTGTTATTACGCCTGCAATGATGATTGCGGTGACGTGTGGTTTTACACCGGATCAAGAAACGGCCATCATCCAAGTGGCTCTTATCCTTTCCGGCATTGATATCTTATTGCAGCAATTTCCACTTTTTGGACGCATCGGTGCCGGACTTCCGATTTTGACCGGCGTTTCGTTTGCATTTTTGCCGGCATTTCAAGCGGTCGGGCTTCAGTTTAATTTTCCTACGCTCCTTGGCGCCGAGTTGGTAGGCGGTGTTGTCGCCATACTCTTCGGTATGTTTTACTCCAAGGTCAAATGGCTTTTTCCTCCTTTGGTAACGGGTACCGTCATCTTTACCATCGGCGTCTCGCTGTATCCGACGGCCATTAGATACATGGCAGGAGGTGCCGGTTCAGCAAATTTCGGCAGCATCAATAACTGGATAGTGGGACTTCTCACGTTTTCCGTAGTATTTTTCCTTGCAAACTTTGGTAAGGGTGTCTTAAAACTTGGCTCGATCTTCTTTGGAATTATTGCCGGTGTAATTATTTCCATTCCCTTTGGTATGGTGGATACCTCGGAAGTTCTTTCATCTTCATGGTTCTCTTTTCCAAGGTTTATGCCGTATGAAATCATCTTTAATCCGGCTGCCTGCATTACGCTTGGCGTGGTCTACGTTATGGTAAACGTACAGCTTATCGGTGACCTTTCTGCGGCAACGGCCGGCAGTATGGATCGTATGCCAAATGAGAGGGAGATTGGCGGAGCCATTAAAGCTCAAGGCGTAGTCAGCATTATCTCGTCGTTTTTTGGCGGTCTTCCAACATCGGCTTTTGGTCAAAACGTCGGTATCATCGTTTCAAACCGCGTTATCAATCGTTGGGTTTTTGGTGGAGCTGCCTTTGTATTTCTTGCGGCGGGTCTTTGTCCTAAACTCTCGGCAACGCTTTTAATGATTCCGCAGCCGGTTATCGGCGGAGCTACCATCAGCGTTTTTGGAACGATTACCTTAAACGGTATCCGAATCCTTGTTAAAGATGGGTTGACTCCGCGTGCGTGCACGGTCTTTGGTATTTCGGTAGCGTTTGGTCTTGGAATTGCGCAGGTTGCAGGGTCTCTCACCGGTCCTGGTATGCCTGCATGGGTGAATACTATTTTTGGCACTTCGGCTATTACGCCCTGCGCCATCATGGCCATTATCTTGAACAGCGTTTTGCCACCGGAGAACAAAGAAATGCCTGATGAGAAGAATCTTCGTCCGCTCGCGTACAATGATATGGAAGATGCTGAAGTGCGCTAGGTATGTAATGCTCGTTAAAGAATAAGGGAGAGAGAAAGGGGTTTGTACTATGCAGCCAAAGATGAAGTGGGTATGCAACAAAATGCCTCAAAGCGAGGACAAGAACCTTGAGGTAATGTCGCTTGAGAATGTCAAAAAAGCTCGTGCGTTCCATAAGAGCTTCCCGCAGTATTCGGTGACGCCTCTGGCTAACCTTGAGGGCATGGCCGCAGATCTTGGTTTGGGTGGTCTGTTCATAAAAGACGAATCGTATCGTTTTGGCCTGAACGCCTTTAAAGTGCTTGGCGGCTCTTTTGCGATGGCACGCTACATTGCCGATGAGACAGGCAAAGACGTTGCGGAATGTGACTTTGACTACCTCACGTCAGAGCAACTCCAGAAAGATTTTGGCCAGGCAACCTTCTTTACCGCAACCGATGGTAACCATGGCCGTGGTGTTGCATGGGCGGCTCATCGCCTGGGTCAAAAAGCCGTAGTTCATATGCCCAAGGGCTCTACCAAGACGCGCTTTGACAACATTGCAAAAGAGGGTGCCCAGGTTACCATCGAAGAACTCAACTATGATGACTGCGTGCGCCTTGCTGCAAAAGAAGCGGAAGAAACCGAACATGCCGTTATCGTTCAGGATACTGCGTGGGACGGATATGAAAAAATTCCATCCTGGATTATGCAGGGTTACGGCACCATGGCCAACGAAGCCGCAGAGCAGCTCCGTGAACTTGAAGTAAATCGTCCAACCCATGTTTTTGTACAGGCCGGTGTTGGTTCTCTTGCTTCGGCCATGGTTGGCTATTTTACGAACCTTTTCCCGTCAAATCCGCCAAAATTTATCATTATGGAAGCCGGCGCTGCAGATTGTCTCTATCAAGGAGCTCTTGCAGGCGATGGCTCGCCTCGTATCGTTGGAGGAGATCTCCAAACCATTATGGCGGGTCTTGCATGCGGAGAGCCCAATACCATTGGTTGGGACATTCTCCGCAACCACGCAACGGCCTTTATTTCGTGCCCGGATTGGGTGTCCGCAAAGGGTATGCGTATGCTTGCGGCTCCTGTTGCGGGCGATCCGGCAGTCATATCAGGCGAGTCCGGCGCCGTCGGTATGGGAGTTATTGCAACGCTTATGAGTGATCCCGCGTATGAAGAACTCCGTAGTGCGCTTGAGCTTGGCAAAGATTCCAAGGTTCTTCTGTTCTCAACCGAAGGCGACACCGATCCGCTACGGTATCGTGAGATTGTGTGGGATGGTGCGTGGCAGTCAACGGATGAGGTTCGATAATCTCTGCGTTGCGTAGTGCTTATCGCACGGAACCATCGTTTACACAGAATTATCGTGGATGCAGTCCATTTGCCGCTTGAAAGGTGCCGCTTGCCGAGAAAACAAGAAGTTTGCTCTTTCTCTCTTGCAATACCGGCCACAAGTGCTTTAATTGATGGTACCAAACAAAAAGTTTGGTAAGCAGAAAAAAGGTTTGTAACACGAGGACAGATGTATAAACAGCTCATGTATCTCTGTGAATGCACATCTGCTTCTAAGACGAGTTGGGTACTGAAGGAAGTGAAGATCCCGGCTTCACTCCAAGAATAAAGGAGGATGTATGAAGGATTTGGATTACGGTGCAATCAAGGATGCGGCCAACAAGTATTCAAAGGATATGACTGCATTTTTGCGCGCCATGATTTCACACCCTAGTGAATCTTCAGAAGAGGGCGAGGTTGTTGCCTGTATTAAAGCAGAGATGGAGAAGCTCGGCTTTGATGAGGTTAAGGTTGACGGCCTCGGCAACGTTATGGGCTTCATGGGCACAGGCGATAAGATCATCGCTATTGATGGCCACATTGATACCGTCGGAATTGGTAATCGTGATAACTGGAACTTCGATCCCTATGAGGGCTTTGAGGACGACCAGCTCATTGGTGGACGCGGTGGCTCCGACCAAGAGGGTGGCGTGTGCGCCGGTGTGTATGCTGCCAAGATCATGAAGGACATGAACCTCATTCCTGAGGGCTATAAGGTTATGGTTGTTGGTACCGTTCAGGAAGAGGACTGCGACGGCATGTGCTGGCAGTACATTTATAACGTCGATAAGATCAAGCCTGAGTTTGTTATTTCGACTGAGCCTACCGATGGCGGCATTTATCGCGGTCATCGTGGTCGCATGGAGATCCGCGTTGACGTTAAGGGTATCTCTTGCCATGGTTCTGCTCCTGAGCGTGGTGACAACGCCATCTACAAGATGGCCGACATCATTAACGACGTTCGTGCACTTAATAACAACGGTGCCGAGGAGTCCACTGCCATTCGTGGTCTTGCAAAGATGCTTGATCCTAAGTACAACCCAGATCACTATGAGGATGCCCGTTTCCTTGGCCGTGGTACTTGCACGGTTTCTCAGATCTACTTCACCAGTCCTTCTCGCTGCGCTGTCGCAGACTCCTGTGCAATCTCCATTGACCGCCGCATGACTGCCGGTGAGACCTACAAGAGCTGCCTCAAGGAGATTGAGGAGCTTCCTTCCGTCAAGAAGTATGGCGACGACGTCAAGGTCTCCATGTATATGTATGACCGTCCTTCCTGGACCGGCGAGGTCTATGAGACTGAGTCCTACTTCCCAACGTGGATCAACAAAGAGTCTGCGCCACACGTTAAGGCTCTTGTCGATGCTCATAAGGCACTCTTTGGTGATGAGCGTATTGGTTGCGAGAAGTCCATGGCAACCCGCACCGGTCGTCCTCTGTGCGACAAGTGGACGTTCTCCACAAACTGCGTCTCCATCCAGGGCCGCTATGGCATTCCTTGTGTCGGCTTTGGTCCGGGCGCTGAGTCTCAGGCACACGCTCCCAACGAGATTACGTTCAAGCAGGATCTTCCTACCTGCGCGGCTCTCTATGTTGCAGCTCTGAATCTCTACGATGGTTCTGCTGTTACCGGCGATGCCACTGAGTTCCGCGCCAGCTTGACCGATAACGATATCAAGTAAGCTACCCCCTCATTCACATCGGCGGCCCCGACCCACTCCTCACATATATAGGGGCCGCCCGATGTAGAGTTTTCCGGCGAGAAGCACTTCTGGCTTCAAAGCACTGGAGCTCAAAGCACGTACTTCTCGCCGTTTGTTCAGGTAGACGTCCCTTATGGGACTGGTAATTTCAACGAGAGGATCTACTATGGCCGACACCATCCAGCCGTATCTTGACGAGCTTGCAAAGCTTGACTTTTCCAAGATGTACAACGAGGACTTCCTTTTGACGTGGGAGAAGTCAACCGATGAGCTGAGGGCACTCTATGCAGTTGCCGATGCACTGCGCAATCTTCGCGAGCGCAATATTTCCACCCGCCTCTTTGAGTCCGGTCTTGCCGTTTCGCTCTTCCGCGACAATTCAACTCGCACGCGTTTTTCCTATGCATCGGGCTCTAACCTTCTTGGTCTCCAGCTGATGGATTTGGATGAGGGCAAGTCTCAGATTGCTCACGGCGAGACCGTCCGCGAGACTGCAACGATGATTTCCTTCATGGCCGATGTCATTGGCATCCGTGACGATAAGTTCATCGGCAAGGGCGACGCCTATATGCGTGAGGTATCTGCCTCCGTCAAGCAGGCTTTTGAAGATGGCGTTTTGGATCACCGTCCAACGCTGGTATCCCTTCAGTCCGATATGGATCACCCCACTCAGTCCACGGCCGACATCCTCTACCTCATCAACGAGTTTGGCGGCCTTGAGAATCTTCGTGGTAAGAAAGTTGCCGTTACGTGGGCATATTCGCCTTCATACGGTAAGCCTCTCTCTTGCCCACAGTCTCTCATCACTCTTCTTCCTCGCTTTGGTATGGACGTTACCCTGGCACACCCCGAGGGCTACGACCTCATGCCGGAGCTTGTGGACGTGGCCGGTAAGTTTGCCGCCGAGTCCGGGGCAACTTTCAAGAAGACGTACAACATGGCAGAGGCCTTCGAGGGCGCTGACATCGTCATTCCTAAGAGCTGGGCTCCGTATGCCGCCATGGAGAAGCGTACCAATCTCTATGCCGCCGGCGATGATGCGGGTATTGATGCTCTGGAGAAGGAGCTTCTCGCCGAAAACGCCACTCACAAGGATTGGTGCTGCACGGCCGATCTTATGGCAAAGACGGCTCATGGTATGGATACCATCTATATGCACCCACTGCCTGCAGACATCAACGGTGTTTCTTGTGAGCACGGCGAGGTTGCTAATGAGGTCTTTGATTACCACCGCGACGGTCTTTACAAAGAGGCTTCTTACAAGCCATACGCTATTGCTGCAATGATTTTCTTGCAGAAGGCAAAGGACCCCATTGCTACACTTAAAGCACTTGAACAGGGGAATACCCCTCGCTGGTTCCAGGCGTAATTAGTTTCACATATCTGAAAGGAGGCCATGCTATGACACGTATCGGGTGCATAGTCATGGCCTCCGGTGCGTCTCGGCGCTTTGGCTCAAACAAGCTTATGGCAGAGCTGGACGGCAAGCCCCTTATCCGGCACGTTATTGAAACGGCTCAAGCCGCGGGCTTGGATCCTATTGTGGTAAGCGTTGATGATGCGTTTCACGCGCCGGTGGTCTCTCTGTGTCAACAGCTTGGCGTGCGCCTTGCGCTCCATGCCGGCACACTTCAAAGCGACACCGTTCGCTGCGGGATGAAAGAGGCAAACGTTGACGCTGCGGCGGGGAAGCCGTGGTCGGGAGCGGTGTTTCTTCAGGGCGACCAGCCACTTTTGCGCCCTGCAAGCCTGAGGGCACTTCTCGCCGGTTTTGAGGCGGCGCCGGATAAAGTTTTGCGTTTGGCATGGCACAAGACGCCGGGAAGCCCCGTGGTATTTCCCGCCGTCCTGTTCGATGCTTTGCGCGAGGTCAAAGGAGATACGGGAGGTTCGGGCGTGTTTGCACTACACCCGGAGTATCAAGCGTCAGCCGTGCTTGTTGAGGCGGCGTGCGTTGAGGAGCTCATGGACGTTGACACCCCCGCCGAACTTGAACGCCTTGCTCTGGCTACAAAAACATCGGTATCTATAAGCGGTTTGACGACCGAGAGATTGGGAGTTGACTGATGAACGTATTAAAGAACGGTTTCCTTGTGTTGCCTGAAGGCGTCTTCTGCGGAGACTTGGTACTGGATGGCGAGAAGATCGTCCAGGTGGGAGGTACGTACGAGGCGAGCGCAGATGACAGCGTTATCGATGTCACCGGCAAATACGTATTTCCGGGCTTCATTGATGCCCATACGCACATGCAGTGCTGGACGGGCATGGATTGGACGGCCGACAGCTTTGAGACGGGGACGCGCGCCGCTGCCTGCGGAGGTACCACCACGATTGTGGACTATGCCACGCAAGACAAGGGCATGACGCTGATTGAAGCGCTTGATGAGTGGCACCGGCGCGCCGACGGTACCTGTACCGTCAACTATGCGTTCCACATGGCCATTGCCGACTGGAACGATCAGGCCAAGGCTGATATGCAGGTTATGCGTGACGCCGGCGTTATGTCATTCAAGACCTACTTTGCCTACGATCATTTGCGCCTGGATGACGCCCAAACGCTTGAGGTGCTTGAGCGTATCCGCGATATTGATGGTGTTTTGTGCGTCCATTGCGAAAACGGCACTCTTGTCAACGAGATGCAGCGGCGCATGATAGCGGCAGGCATTACCGGCCCCGAAGGCCATCCCATGAGCCGTCCGGCTGCCTGTGAGGCAGAGGCTATTTCTCGTCTGTGTTATCTAGCGGAGCTTGCCGATGCTCGTATCAACATCGTGCATCTGTCCAGTGCGCTTGGACTTGAAGCGGTTCGTGCGGCTAAGGCACGCGGCAAGGTGAAGATGGACGTTGAGACTTGTCCGCAGTATCTGTTGCTGGATGATTCGCGCTATCTTGAGAGCGACTTTGAGGGCGCCAAGTACGTCATGAGCCCCCCGCTGCGCAAGCCCCACGACGTGGCCGTGCTGCGGCAGGCGGTCTGCGACGGAGAGATCGACACCCTCGCCACCGACCACTGCGCCTTCAGCCTCAGGGGCCAGAAAGACCGCGGCGTCGGCGACTTCACTAAGATCCCCAACGGCGGTCCCGGCGTGGAGCATCGTCCCGCGCTGATCATGACCAGTTTCGCCGACACGCTTGGCCCCCAGGACTTCTGCCGCCTCATGAGCGAGAACCCCGCCAAGGTCTTTGGGATGTATCCCCGCAAGGGTGTGCTAGCCGAGGGCTCCGACGCGGACGTCTGCGTCTGGGACCCCAGCTGCCGCTGGACCATCCAGGCGGCAACGCAGCACCAGAACGTCGACTACACGCCCTACGAGGGCTTCGAGGCCCAGGGACGCGCGAAGTACGTCTTCGTCAACGGCGTCCTCGTCGCGCGCGACGGGGAGCCCACGGGCGAGAAGCCCGGCAGCTACGTCAGCAGGTAGCGCGTCCCTACAATCAGGCTCCAGCGCCGGCCGCTCGGGTGCGTCCGGCGAGAGAAGAAAGGAAAGAGCATGAACAAGAAGGCCATCGTCACCGACAAGGCTCCCGCCGCGCTCGGTCCCTACTCCGCCGCCATCCAGGCCGAGGGCGTCTCGGTCAACGTCTCGGGCCAGCTGCCCGTCGACCCCGCCACCGGCGAGTTCGCCGGCGACGACATCCAGACCCAGACCCGCCAGAGCCTGACCAACATCAAGAACATCCTCGAGGCTGCCGGCGCCAGCATGGCCGACGTCGTCGAGACCACGGTTCTCCTCACCGACATCGCCGAGTTCGGACCCATGAACGAGGTCTACGCCGAGTTCTTCGAGGCTCCGTATCCCGCGCGCGCCGCCTTCCAGGTCGTGGCCCTGCCCAAGGGCGCCAAGGTCGAGATCAAGGCCGTAGCCAGGGTCTAGCGGAGAGGCTCGCGGTCGTCGCGTGCTGTGACATTGGGAGCCCTGGGCGGAGAGTCGCCCGGGGCTCCCTCGTGTCGAGGGACGAGACGGGCGCGGCAGCCAGGCGAATGCCGACCGAAGCCTGGTCCGTGGCTTCGCAGGCAGGCGTTATGTTTCTAAAAATATTACGTATCCGCAGGTCACAGGCCTAGTTCTTGGGGTCGTTCGCCTGGTTTCGACTATCTTTTGCCTTGCTTTAGGCGCACGATGAGGGTGCATGGAATAGTCCTCCCTGACCGTGCCGAACCGACGTTTTGCTGGGGGGGTAGCGCGTGCCGCGACGTTCGCACGCGCCTGTTCATCGGAGCATCACATGGACGAGAGACTTGTCATTGCGGCCTCTGCGCAGGAGGCGGCCAAGCTGGCTGCCTCGGGCGCGGGCTACCTCGCCGGAGGGACCGAGCTCAACAGGCTCGGCTCGAAGCTGCACTACGAGAAGCTGGTTTCGATTCGTCGCATCGCCGAGCTCGCCAAGGTCGAGGCCAAGGGCGACGAGGTCCGCATCGGCGCGGCGGTGACCTTCCAGGACGCCCTCCAGAGCGAGCTGGTACCCGCCTACCTCAAGGAGGCCTTGCTCTTCATGGGCTCGCGCACCAAGCGCAACATGGCCACCGTCGGTGGCAACGTCGCATGCTGGCGTGACGACTCCTACCTCGCGGCGACGCTCCTTGCCGTCGGCGCGAGCGTCGAGCTCATGAACGAGACGGGCGCGACGAGGCGTCTGGGCCTCGAGGAGTGGGCTGCCACGCAGCCGGAGCACAGGCTCGTCTGTCACCTCATCGTCCCGGCCAAGCCTGGCAGGGTCGTCTCCAAGCGCTACGCCAACACGATGGAGAGCCTCTCGTACCTCGTCGTCTCGCTCTGCCAGGACGGTGACGCCGCTCGCGTGGCGCTGACGGTCAAGGGCGTGGGTGCGTTCGTCTCGTCCGAGCTCTCCGAGGCGGCGGCGCGCGGTGCCGGCGAGGACGAGCTGGTCGAGCTCGCCTACGGGCTCGACGTGGCCGTTCCCAGCGACATGTACGGAAGCGAGAGATACAAGCGCTACCTCGCGGGTGTCACCCTCGCCCGTATGCTCGAGGACGGCGGAAGGGATGGTGCGCGATGAGGATCGAGTGCAAGATTGACGGGCGCGAGCGCAGCTTCGAGCTCGACCCGACGCTGTCCCTGCGCGAGCTCCTGGTGAGGAACGGCGACTTCTGCGTGCGTGACAGCGACGACGGCGAGGGCTTCTGCGGGTCCGACACCGTGCTGGTGGACGGCACCCCGGTGTACGCCAACCTCATGCTTGCGGGCGAGGTCGACGGGCGAGAGGTTCGCCCCCCCGCCGGCCTGGCCGAGCCGGGCAAGCTGAGCTTCGTCCAGCAGGCGCTCATCGACGCCGGCGTGGTGCAGAGCGCCTACAACTCCCCCGCCACGGCGCTCATCCTCACCTGGCTCCTCGAGAACGAGCCCAACCCCACGCGCGAGCAGGTGAAGGACGCGCTGTCCGGCATCTACATCCGTGACGCAAGCTACGAGAACTACTACCTGGCGGTCAAGCTCGCCTGCGAGCTCCGCGACAAGGGCGGCTACGAGTCGAAGATCGCCCCCGACTACCGTCCCGAGCTCAGCTACGTGGGCAAGCCCGGCTCCAAGGTGGACGGCCCCCAGCTCGTGAGGGGCGAGCGCGCCTTCGTGGAGGACTTCGTCGATCCCGACGCCTGCCACCTGGTCATGCTCCGCTCGCCCTACGCCTCCGCCTACATCAACTCCATCGATGCGAGCGCCGCCGAGGCGCTGCCGGGAGTCGTGGCGGTCATCACCTGCTTCAACTGTCCCGACATCACCTACATGCAGGCCGGGCAGGGCAACCCCGAGCCCTCCCCGCACGACACCAGGCTCTTCAACCACAAGGTGCGCTTCGTGGGCGACCGTGTCGCCGCCGTCATAGCCGAGACGAAGGAGATCGCCCGGGAGGCCTGCGGTCTCATCAGCGTCGACTACCAGGTCCTGGACCCGGTCTTCTCCGTCGAGGAGGCCATGGCCGAGGGTGCGCCGCGCGTGCACGACGGCATCGTGGAGTACGGCGTCGGCGCCCCCGAGGACCTGGACGAGTACAACAAGGACGCCGGCGATGAGCGCGAGGGCAAGGTTTTCTATCCCTTCCCGCTGAGGGCCGACATCCACAGGAACATCGCCGCCTCCAACAAGGGCGGCATCGGCGACGTCGAGCGTGGCTTCGCCGAGGCGGACGCCATCGTGGACGAGACCTACCGCACCACCAACGTGCAGCAGGCCCCCCTCGAGCCGCACCTCTGCTACGCCAAGATGGAGGGCGGGCGCCTCCAGGTCTATGCCTCCACGCAGGTTCCCTACCACGTGCGCCGCATCGTCTCGTGGGTCTGCGGGCTCCCCCAGAACAAGATCCACGTGGTCAAGACCAGGGTCGGCGGCGGCTATGGCTCCAAGCAGGACATCCTCGTCGAGGACGTCTGCGCCTACGCGGCCTACGCCACGCATCGTCCGGTCTACTACCGCCACACCCGCGCCGAGGAGCTCGTGGCCGCCTCCGCGCGCCACCCCATGCGCGTGCGCGTGAAGATGGGCGCCAAGAAGGATGGCAGCATCACGGCGATCTTCATGGAGGTGCGCGCCAACACCGGCGCCTACGGCAACCACTGCCTCACGGTTCCCATGAACTCCTGCTCCAAGGTGCTCCCGCTCTTCAAGGTCGACAACATGGCCTACGACCTCATCACCTACTACTCGAACAAGCTCCAGCCCGGTGCCTACCAGGGCTACGGCACGCCCAAGGGCAGTTACGGCATCATGATGGCCATGGCCCAGCTGGCCGAGAGGCTCGGCATCGACTTCAAGGACATGGCGGTCAAGAACCACGTCGAGACGGGCTACCGCCTCGAGATCCTGAAGGGCCTCGGCGAGGGCCGCGAGGGCAACGTGGTTCCCGTCGGCTCCTGCGGCCTGGACGAGTGCATCAGGCGCGGCTGCGAGATGATCGAGTGGGGCAAGCGCGAGGAGTCCGACGACCCCGACTGGAAGATCGGCAAGGGCTTCGCGATGATCATGCAGGGCAGCGGCCTGCCCGGCCTGGACCACGCGGAGGCGATCTGCAAGCTCGAGACCGACGGCACCGTGATCCTGAACAGCGGCGGGGCGGACATCGGCACCGGCCTTGACACCATCTCGACCAAGGTGGCGGCGGAGATACTCCACCTTCCCCTCGAGCTGGTCAGCGTCATCTCTGGCGACACCGACTCCGCCGCCTTCGACACGGGTTCCTACGCCTCGTCGGGTACCTTCTTCAGCGGCAACGCCTCCGTGGACGCCGCCCGCAAGCTCGCCCGCGGCATCATTGCCGAGGCCGCCCTGCAGATGGGGGAGGACGAGGCGGACCTGGAGCTTCGGTATCCGGGAGAGGTGCACTCCACCAGGACCGACGCGACCCTGAGCTACGGAGACCTCTCACACGCCTGCTGCGCCGGCGACGGCCGCGGCCAGGTGGTGGCGCACGGCAGCTTCATCACCACGGCCAACGCCATCCCCTATGGCGCCCACTTCGCGCAGGTGGCGGTCAACGTCCGCACGGGCCAGGTCAAGGTGCAGAAGTACTACGCGCTCCAGGACGCCGGCACGCCCATCAATCCCGAGCTCGCACAGTGCCAGATGTACGGCGCCGCGCTCAAGTCCATCGGCCACACCCTCTACGAGGACATGACCATCGACGAGAAGGGCCGTCCCCTGCGCACCACGCTCACGGACTACGGCGTGCCCATGATCTTCGAGCAGCCAGACGACTTCAAGGCGGTCATGGTGGATGTCAACGACGCCGACGGCCCCTTCGGTGCGAAGTCCATCTCCGAGATCGCCTGCAACGGCGCGGCCCCTGCCATCGGCAACGCCATCCACGACGCCTGCGGCGTCTGGATGCGCAGCTGGCCCATGACGCCGGAGAAGGTCCTGAGGGAGCTCGGAAGGATCTGACGTCCCCGCCAGATACTCTTCACGTTGTGAGCGGTACGTTTTCTAACCTAAGCGGCACGCAATGGCCAATCTCTCACTTTTGAAGCTTTTGTGAGGGATTGGCCATTAGACTTTTCGTCTTGTTGTCATACAAAAAGTCTTTAGGGGGGACGTACTCATGGCAGCAGACGATCTGAAAGAGTTGAGGAAGTTCGACGGAAAGCCCAGCTGGGGGGCCAGTGTCCCGCACGCGCTGCAGCACGTGCTGGCCATGATCGTGGGCAACATCACGCCGCCCATCATCATCGCCTCGACCCTGGGGCTTCCCGACTCGGACAAGGTCATCCTGATCCAGGCATGCATGCTCATCGCGGGCATCACCACGCTCGTGCAGCTGCTCTCTCCCTTCGGCGTGGGCATGGGCCTTCCCAACGCCATGGGCGTCGCCTTCGCGTACCTGCCCATCCTGCTCACCATCGGCAAGGCCTATGGCGTCTCGGGCATCCTTGGCGCCCAGCTGGTCGCGGCGTTCCTCTCCATCTTCATCGGCATGGCCATGGAGAAGATCCGCCCGCTCTTCCCGCCCGTCGTCAGCGGCACCGTGGTGCTCTGCATCGGCCTCTCGCTCTATGGCACGGCCATGAACTACATCGGCGGTGGCGCGTCCAACCCCAACTTCGGGGCACCGGCCTACGTGGGCGTCGCGGCCCTCGTCCTGGTGGTCACCCTGGCGTTCAACTTCTTCGGCAGGGGCATCCTCAAGACCCTGGGCATTCTCTTCGGGCTGCTCGTGGGCTACGTGGTCTGGGCCATCTTCATCGGCGTCGACACCTCGGGCATCGCCAGCGCCGTCTGGGTCGCGCTTCCGCAGCCCCTGCACTTCGGCCTGACCTTCGAGCCCAGCGCGATCGTCGCCATGATCCTCATGTACGTGGTACAGGCCGTCCAGACCATCGGCGACGTCTCGTCCACCACGGCCGGCGGCTTCAACCGCCAGGCGACCGACAAGGAGCTGGGTGGTGCCGTCAAGGGCACGGGCGTCTGTGGCATGCTGGGCGCGCTGCTCGGAGGCTTCCCCTCCGATCCCTTCAGCCAGAACGTGGGCATCATCGTCACCACGAAGGTCGTCGCCAAGCGCGTCTTCGTCATCGTGGGCACCATGCTCATCGTGGCCGGCCTCATCCCGAAGTTTGGAGGCCTCATGACCTCCATCCCCAACTCCGTGCTGGGCGGCGCCACGCTCTCGGTCTTCGCGGCGATCACCATGTCGGGCATCCAGCTCATCACCGAGCAGCCCCTCAACTACCGCAACCGCATGATCGTGGGCGTCTCGCTGGCAGTGGCCGTGGGCCTCACCAACGTGCCTGCCGTCCTGGGCTTCCTGCCCGCCGAGGTCGCCAGCGTCATCACCGGCTCGCCCATCATCACCGGCTTCGTCGTCTCGTTCCTGCTGAACGTCATCGTTCCCGAGGACGACTCCGAGGCGGAGGAGTAGGGGTCCCGCTCGGACCAGGGCTTCCGGTACCGGCACGCCGCTAGCGCAGCTGAACGAGCTCCTTCTTCTGGAGGCTCCCGGCAAGTACGGGGGCCTCCAGCCTCAGGTGGGAGGCGAGCCTGCGCGCGTCCTCGAGCGTCGACTCGTCCTCCGCCTGGTTGACGAGGACGACGTCGAAGTCGAGCAGTCCCAGCCCGAACTCCGCGTCCAGGAGGCGCGCCAGGTCCTCGGGGCGCACTGGGTCGTCCATCGAGGCTCCCGTGCGCTCGCAGTAGAGCTCGGGGCGATGCACCACCTCGCGGACGGGGCGCCCGAAGCCCGACGCCCCCATCACCAATATGGTCCTGGCGCTTCCCTCGGGAATCACGGGCTCCCAGGTCTCGTGCGCCTTGAGCGGCAGCTGCCGGGAGCCATCCGCCTCGACCAGCACGTAGGGCGAGGTCTGTACGAGCTCCGCGGGCGAGAGGGTCGCGGGCGCGCCGAGCTTGCCGCCCTTGCCCAGGCCGCCCACGCACACCACCCCTCGTGTGGCGCCCGCCCGTGCGAGGTCCTCGCGGCTGGGGTCCACGAGGGTCTCGATTCCCTCGAAGGGGAGGAAGTGCGTGGTGGTCGTCAGGATCACCGCAAGTCCTAAGCACTTGTCCCCAGAGGGGGCCGATGACATGCCACCGGTGGCCGCGGTCACAAGGCCTTCCTCGCTGCCCGAAAGTTCCTCCGAGAGGGTCCTGAGCAGGGTTGTCTTGCCGCCGCTACCCACCACGCAGGTGATTCCGGGTGCCACTCGCAGAAAATCGCCAATAAGCATTAGACTACCTAATCCTTAGTAATATACTGGGGCGAACACGGACCGGCGGGCCTTCCGTGGCCTGCTGGCAACATCGTAGCAGCCGGTCTTCTCGCCCTCGGGGGCCTTTTTTCTGCGCGTCGTTATAGGCGCCCAGAAACAGCGACGCCTGGCGGAGGGGCCGCTGCGGCGGGACGACGGAACAGCTCCTGTGATGCCGGGCGAGGGGGCCTGCCGCAGGGCGAGTGGGGAGTGGTCGCATGCTGGTCGTGATGAGGGGCGCCGGGGACCTCGCCTCGGGCATCGCCCTGCGCCTGCGTCGCGCGGGCATGGAGGTCGTCATGTGCGACATCGCCGTCCCCACGGCCGTGCGGCGCACCGTCGCCTTCTCTGAGGCCATCCGCCTGGGGCAGGCAAGGGTCGAGGACCAGCCCGCTCGGCGGGCCGCGGACGCCGCGGAGGCCCTGCGCATCGCACGCTCGGGCGAGGTGGCGGTTCTGGTCGACCCCGAGGGCAGGGTTATCGAGGAGCTCCATCCCGACGTGGTGGTGGACGCCATCCTGGCCAAGCGCAACCTGGGCACGAACAAGGGCATGGCACCCGTGGTCATAGGCGTGGGTCCCGGCTTCACGGCCCCCATCGACTGCCATGCCGCGGTCGAGACCAAGCGCGGCCACGAGCTCGGGCGCGTCTACTACGAGGGCACCCCCATCGCCAACACCGGCATTCCCGGCATCATCGCGGGCCACGGCGCGGACCGCGTGCTGCGCGCACCTGCTGACGGCGCCTTCGAGCCCGTGCTCAAGATCGGTGACGTGGTCAAGGCCGGCGAGGGCGCGGCATACGTCGCGGGCGAGCCCATGCCCTG
>ERZ772799.81-NODE-81-length-38649-cov-3.599212_pt1 | contig 38649 bp, 33 predicted proteins | sample MGYA00511345_ERZ772799 | MGnify/ENA primary metagenome ERZ772799 (study PRJEB29015, sample SAMEA2738037) | human oral metagenome | biome: human oral; feature: human-associated habitat; material: saliva | place: China | collected 2238 ... | reverse complement strand
CCCCGGGTTAGACGACCCCCCGCTGCACGACACCAGCACCGAGATCACCGCCGCGACCACACCGACGCGACACGCCACCATCCGACTCATCACACAACACCTCCATTGGTGCCACAAATCCCGAAAGCGGCACCTCCGCCCGGGATTCCACCGACACTAGAACCACACACCACCCCCCGGAGACAACAAAGGGAAACTCTGACCAAAAGTTAAGGACCCGACGAGGTCGGTGAGCAGGTCCTGACTCTCAGCGGGGCGGGAAGGGCTGTGGGTGTTGTGTAGCGTGTCGGTGCCTGCGGTTACTCTGGTGGTCATGCCCAGAGTCATGGCCGTCACCTTCGAGCAGTACGGTCGTCTGCACTATCTCGATCCGGACGGTGGTGACTACCGCGTCGGTGACCACGTGCTCTACCCGACCGACGACGGTGCGGAGGTGGCCTGTGTGGTGTGGGCTCCGGAGGAGACGATGGTGGAGGCGCCGCTGCCGAAATGCGCGGGACGTGCCACCGAGGCCGATCTGGAACGCGATGAGGTCAACCGGGAACACCGTCGCAGGATCCGTGAGATCGCGGTCGAGAGGATCACCGCCCACGGGTTGCCCATGAAGGTGATGGCGACCGACTACATAGATTCCTCGAAGGAATACGACAAGCTGGCGGTGATCTACTTCACCGCTCCGGGTAGGGTGGATTTTCGGGCCCTGATCGGCGACCTGGCCCGTGCCGTCGGGGCGCGTATCGACCTGCGGCAGATAGCCTCTCGCGACACCGCCAGGCTGGCCGGGGGCGTTGGCATGTGTGGCCGGGAGCTGTGCTGCACCCTGTTCCTCGACGATGTGGAACCCGTGTCCATGCGGTTGGCGCGCAGCCAGAACCTGACGGCGAATCCTCTTCAGATCCAGGGGGTTTGTGGGAAACTGCTGTGCTGTCTCGCGTTCGAGCATCCGCTCTACGTCGACTTCCTGAACCAAGCGCCGCCGATCGGTGCGCGGGTCACCATCCCGGAAGGTCCGGGACGGGTGGTCGGGCACGTGGTGCCTGCAGGTGAGGTGGCGGTGCGGACCACCGATGGTGTGAGACGTTGTCCGCTGGCGCATGTCTGTGTCAGCAAAAAGAACCGAGGGGCGCGCCATGTCGCCCCAGAGGAGGAAAGCTGATGCGCAGAGGGATTGTCTGGTTCCAGGGAATGCTGATCTTTCTCGCGATTGTTCTCGTGGTGGTCTTCTTCGCCAGCGGGATGCTGTCCCCGGGAAAGCAGCAGGAGAGGGAGAAACCGACGGGTGAGTCGTCAACCCAGCCGGCTCCCGCTGTCGGCGATCAGAAACCCGGGGTGCCCGCGATTCCTGTCTCCGATCACGAGACATGGCCGCAGGAACCGGTCGAGAACCCCGATCGCCAGCTCGACGTCAAGGCGTCCAACCCCGCGGTGCAGCTCCCAGCCGCCCTCGGAGACGACCTGACCCCCTACTGGCAGCAGTCCTTGAGTTGGCAGCCCTGCGGCAAAGCCATATGCGCCACCATGAAGGTGCCCCTGGACTGGGACAATCCCGGCAAGGCTGCGCTGGACATCAAGATCACGAAGGTGGCCTCCGAGAACCCGACGAAAGGACCGTTGTTCGTCAATCCCGGTGGCCCCGGCGTGGAGGCGGGATCGTTCACCACGACCCTGGGACGTGACAGGTGGAAGGGATACGACATCGTCGCGTGGGATCCGCGCGGTTCCGGGGAATCCACCCACGTGCAGTGCGGAACCACGGAACAAACCGATGCGGCCTACAGCGCGGACGGCACCCCGGACGACGAGGCGGAGAAGGCTGCTCTCAACGACTCCTGGGCAGCCTTCGCCCGGGAATGCCGGGAGGCTTCCGGTGAGCTTCTGGATCACCTCACCACCATCGAGAACGTCCGCGACCTCGACCTGCTGCGTTTCCTCATGGGTGCGGAGAAACTCAACTACGTGGGGGTCAGCTACGGCACCTTCATCGGTTCGATGTACGCGGAACTGTTTCCGGAGCACACGGGGCGCCTGGTGCTGGATTCGGCTGTCGACATCACCAACGAGGGGGAGGTGTTCCAGGCCGAGGGGTTCGAGACGGCCCTCGGGCTCTACGCGGACTGGTGTGCGGGCGAAGAATCCTGCTCCCTCGGGAACTCGCGCGATGAGGTGACCTCCCGCATCAACTCCTTCCTGCACGGGCTCGACGCCAACCCGCTCAAGGTCGAGGACCGGCAGGTGACGCAGGGTCAGGGAGCGATCGGCATCGCTTTGTATCTCTATTCGGGGGAGGAGGCCTACCCGTTGCTCACCCGCACCATTGAGGCGGCGTTGAACGGCAAGGGCAAGGCCCTCCTCAAAGCGAACGACGACCTGACGGGCCGCCGGGCAAACGGATGGGAAACCTCGGCCTACGCCTTCCCGGCCATCCGCTGCGTAGACCATCCGGACGCGGGGGTGGCCGCCACCGATGACATACGGAAGAAGATGGCCGAGAAGGCCCCGGTGTTTGGCAGCAACATGGGTACGGAACTGGTCTGTGAACGCTGGACCGCCAATTCCGCACCCAACCTGAAACTGACCGGCAAGGGCGCGGCACCGATTCTGGTGGTCGGGTCGACAGGTGATTCCGCGACCCCCTACCAGCAGGCCGTCAGCATGGCGAAGCAGCTCGAATCCGGGCATCTGCTCACCTACGACGGTCCCGGTCATGGTGCCGTGACGGCGGGCAACGCGTGTGTCGACGAGACGATCACCGCTTATCTTCAGGAGGGCACCCTCCCCGAGGACGGCAAGACCTGCAGCTGAGAATGCGCATTGCCGACGGGCACGGACGAGTTCCGTGTCTCCGGGTCTACCCTTGGGACATGTCTGCGACAAGCCGGTTCATCGATCGCATCTGGCCTCCTGCCTGGCTCTACTCCACGTACGAGGCCCAAGTGATCAAACGGCTGGATCGCTCCGCCATGCCACGGCACGTCGCGGTACTGGCGGACGGCAACCGTCGGTGGGCACGGCTCAACGCACCCGGTCAGCCCCTTGTCGCGGGGTATCGCGCAGGGGCCGCGAAGCTGCAGCAGTTCGTCGAATGGTGCGATGACATCGGAATACCTGTCATCACGTTGTGGGTGTTGAGCACCGACAACCTCGACCGATCCGCCGCGGATGAGCTGGAACCGCTGCTGGAGGTCATCGACGAACTGGTGGTGGCGCTGGCCGACACGGGGCGGTGGCGGGTGCAGGCGGTCGGTGATCTCGACCTGCTGCCCACGGAGCGGGCCACCAGCCTCAGGGCGTCGGCGGCCAGAACCGAAGCGGTGGTGGGCATGCACATCAACGTCGCGGTCAGCTACGGTGGCCGACACGAGCTGCGCGACGCCTTCAGGTCGCTGCTGGCGGAACGGGCCGCCCAGGGGCGCACCCTGGAGGAGGTGGCGGCCACCGTCGAGATCGATGAGATCTCGGAGCACCTGTACACGAAGGGCCAGCCGGATCCGGACCTGATCATCCGCACCTCGGGGGAGCAGCGGCTGTCCGGTTTCCTGCTGTGGCAGTCGGCGCACAGTGAGTTCTACTTCTGTGAGGCCCTGTGGCCGGACTTCCGCAAGGTCGATTTCGTGCGTGCCCTGCGCAACTACACCCAGCGGGAACGCCGTTTCGGTCGGTAGCCGCTGAGGTCAGTGACGCAGCGCCTCGACGAGCTGCTCGATGGTCTCCTGTTTCGGGGTACGACCGTCGGCCAGGGTGATGTGACGGGAAAAGTAGTTGGCGTGTGAGATCGGTCCCATGTTGACGGTGTGGATACGACCATCCCTGAGGGCGCGACCGTAGGGGGACAGGGGTGCTGTGAACCAGCGCCCGGGGAAGGCGAGGGTGCCCAGCGACTGGGTGTGGTCGCGGCTGCCTTTGAGGTGCGTCAGTGAACCGATGTGATCCAGCCCCGGATCGTCGGCATAGCCCCCGCCGATGGAGACGACGTCGACCCGCACGTCGTGGGCGGCCAGGAAACGGGCCACCCCGCAGGCGATCTGCGCACCACCGGAGTAGCCGATCAGCGTTACCGGCGCCGGGTCGTCGGGGTCGTAGCCCGCGTTCAGGAGGGAACGCCACACCACGCACGCGACCCCGAAGTTGTAGGTGCCGCCGTAGCGCGGATCGGCGGAGACCAGCACCTGCATGACGTTGCGCAGATTGATCAGGAAAGGCAGGGGCGACCAGGGAAACCGGCGTCGCACCCAGTCCAGGCGACGCCACAACCAGGCGGTGGCGCGCTGTGGCAGGCCGCGATTCTCCATGGCGTAGGGGAATACGTCCTCGGTGATGATCACGTCGGGAAGCTGGTTGCGTACCTCCTCCAGCACCGCGTGTTCGCGGCGCGATATCGACCTTCCGTCGAGCACCGCGATGCCCGACAGATACACCGCGAACCGCCGGATGCCGGCGGCGGGTGCGGGTTTCGGGGCCGGAAGGGAGGGCGTCGGGTAACGTCGCGCCCACCATTCGAGGGATTCGAGGGGAGCCAGCAGCGCCAGGACGACGATCACCAGCAGCGTCACCTCGAGCAGAACGAGAATCATTGGTCGGATCATGGGAGCGCCTTCGCCTCGATGGGGATGAACGGCGCTCCGGCCAGCATGTCCCGAGGCCCCAGGATCGCAGGCCGGCCCGTCACCAAGGTCCAGATGCGACCGGTGAGGTACGCGATGGGATGCCCGAGCAACCGCGAGGCGAGCTGCATGATGCCCCAGGCCAGGCCGGTGGCGATCAGGGCCTGCCACCAGCTGGTCTCCATGGCCGCTGTCACCAGCAGCCACAGGCAGATCGCGCTCCAGCCCTGCTGGATGCGCCCGATCAGCACACCGAGGTGGGGGATGAATACCAGGAATCCGTAGGCCAGGGGAGCGGTGGAGGACAACGTCACCGCCAGCAGGTCGGTGAGGTGCATGCCGTGCTGAGTGATGGGACCGGCTACGGCCCACAGGATCAGCGCCTGGATGGTGTACAGCAGGGTGAGGAAGATCCCGCCGACCAGCAGCATCGCCAGGAACCGGACGCCTCTGACGCGGTTGATGAACAGCACGGCGCAGTGCCCGAGCAGGGTGGAGACCCCCGCCACCAGCGCGATGAGCCCGGCGGTGGGCAGACTGGGTAACCCCAGGGAGGGGTCCTCAATCACCCGGAGTGAGGCCACATCCCAGATGGTCGTCAACCATCCGAAGAAATCCACGCCCCCATTGTCGCGGAACGCTCCGGGAATCGACGCAGGTTCCACGCCGGTTCCGCAGGTCAGCTGAGCCGGTTTCAGGGGAGGGTCGTGTGCCTCACTGCTCAGCGGTGTGCTTCTCGACGGCTGCCCTCGCCTCGTCCAGGTGGGCCTGGCAGATGGCGGCCAATTCCTCGCCGCGTTTCCACAGCGCCATGGACTCCGCCAGCGTCGTACCACCCGACTCCAGCGTGGCGACGGTCTTGACCAGCTCGTCGCGGGCCTCCTCGTAGGACAACGTCGTGAGTGTGGTCATCGGGACTCCTTCAGGTGACTGGCCTGCGTGGTGAGGGTGAGTTCGCCATCAGTCAGATGGGCCGTCAACGTTCCCCCGACGGGGGCATCGGCGACGCCGGAGACGACGTGCTGTGCCTCGTCGACAAGCAGGGCGTAGCCGCGTTGCAGGGTGGCTGCGGGGGACAGGGCCCGCACCGCCGACAGGTGAGAAGCCAGGTCGGTTCGTCTGCTGGTGAGCTGCTGGTCGACGGCGGTGCGGAGCCGGTGACGCAGCAGGGCGAGGCGGTCGCGGTGCCCCTCCAAGGCGGCGGCGGGGCTGGCGAGGACGGGGCGGCGTCGCAGCTCCGCGAGTTCCTGCCCGGCCTGTCCGATCCGCGCCTCGATGGCCTGCCGGAGCCGGGCGCGAGCCAGGACGACGAGGTCCTGTTCGGTTGCGAACTCTGGAACGATGCGGGAGGCCGCGTCGGTGGGTGTGGAGGCCCGCAGGTCGGCGACGAAATCCAGCAGGGGGGTGTCGGATTCGTGTCCGATGGCGGAGACCACCGGCGTGCGGCAGGCCGCGACTGCCCGCACCAGGCCCTCGTCGGAGAACGGCAGCAGATCCTCCAGGGCCCCGCCGCCGCGGGCGATGACGATGACATCGACCTCCGGATCCTCGTCGAGGTCCTGGAGAGCCTGCATCACCGATGCGGCAGCACCCGGCCCCTGGACCGGCGAATGTGCGACGGTGAAACGTGCCGGCCAGCGCCGGGTCACGTTGCGCAGCACGTCGCGTTCGGCGTCGGAATCCTTGCCGGTGATCAACCCGATGCGGCGGGGCAGCAGCGGTAGCGGGCGTTTGCGGTGGGGATCGAACAGGCCCTCGGCCTGGAGTTTGCGGCGCCGCGCGTCTAGCTCGGCCAGCAACCTGCCGACCCCGGCCACCCGCAGCTCCAGGCATTCGAAACTGAGCGACGCATTGGGTTCCCACACCCGCGGTTTCAGGCGCACCGCCACCTGCGAGCCTTCCGGCAGCGGGCCCGCCGTATCCAGCACGAAAGCCGTGGTCGTCACCGAACAGGAAACGTCGGTGAACCGATCCCGCAGGGTGAGGAACTGGGTGGGTGCGGCGCGGCGTTTGATTTCGATGACCTGCGCCTCCACCCAGATCTCGCCGAGCCTGCCCACCCAGTCCGCGACCGCGCCGACGACTCGCGCCAAAGGCTGCGGATGTTCGGGAGAACTGGTCAGGGCCATGTCAGGGAGCCTACCCATGTATCCCGATGAGCACCCGGACTACGCTTGGGTCATGAGTCAGCAACCCCTCGACAGATCCGAATTTGAAGCCGCGCTCTCAGCTCGCAAGGACCTCGGTCCGGAGATGGAACCGGCGCTTGTCGAATCATTTGCAGAGAAGGTGGTTGCTGAGATCAGGCGTCAGCAGGCGATGCGTCCGGGACCAGGCATGTCGCAGACGCTCATTCCAGCCGGACAGGGCCGTGTGCAACGCCACAACCGTTCCTACAGTGCGATGGGGTTGGCGATCACCTCGATGGTTCTGGCTATTCCACTGACAGCCATCGCGTTGATATTCGGCGGGCCTCTCATGGGGATATTGGCGTGGGCGGGGATCGTCGGCATCAATTTCGCCGCCGCCCTGGGGAATTTCAAGTTCAACGACTCCTCGTCGAGCTGACGTCCAGCCGCCAGCAGTGATCCGGCCAGATTGCGACTCCCGTCCCCGGAAAACCCCGCCGGTGTGGGCCTTTTAGTATTCGGTGCTGTGAGCAGCAGGAGGACGGCCCGGAAACCCGGAGGACATTCGCAGGGCTGGGTGCCGAACCATCACGGGGCCTGGGCGATGTTGATCATGCCCTACGTGATGGGGATGATCTGGGCCATCGGGGCTAGACGGTTCTCGTGGCCGCTGGTGTTGCTGGCTCCGGTGTGGGTGATCGGCTACTTCGCTTTCTTCGCGACGGCGACGTGGCTGAAGTCGAACTTCAAGCCCCGGTATCGCCGCGCCGTGGTCACCTATGGTGCGATCACAGCCGTCCTTGGTGTCCTGCTGTTGACGCTGAAACCCGCGTGGTGGGCGTGGGCGCTGGTGTTCGGGCCGCTGACCGGTGTCGGGTTGTGGCTGGCGTGGAAACGCCGTGAGAGGTCGTTGCTGTCGGGTTTGGTGACGGTGCTGGCTGCCGCTGCGCTGCCCCTGGTGCTCGGCTCGGAGGGGCCGCTTCACCTCGCTGGTCTGCCGGTGCTGGCGGGGCTGTCGCTGGCCTGTTTCGGGTACTTCTTCGGCACCGTGTTCTACGTCAAGACCAACGTGCGGGAACGCGGCCGGGTGAGCTACATCGCCTACTCCGTCACCTGGCACGCGGCCTGCGCGGTGCTGTTCGCGCTCGTCGACTTCCACCTGCCCCGCTGGTGGCTGGTGGCGTTCTTCATCACCTGCACGCTGCGGGCGTGGCTGGTGCCCTCGCTGGGGGTGATGAAGGGCCGCAAAGTGACCACCAAACAGCTCGGCTACACGGAGATGATCGCCACCGCGGCGCTGCTGGCGATCCTGATTCCCGGGGCGTTGACCGCCTGACCGACGCTCGGTCGGAAACACCGGGAGGCGGTGTGCGCCCCGTACACTGGCCCGCATGAGCACCAGCAAGCGGGTCATCGTCGCTGCGCCACGCGGATACTGCGCGGGCGTGGACCGCGCCGTCACCACCGTGGAGAAGGCCCTTGAGACGTACGGCCCGCCCATCTACGTGCGCAAACAGATCGTGCACAACAAGCACGTCGTCTCGACCCTCGAGGAGCGGGGGGTGATCTTCGTCGACGAACTGGACGAGGTGCCCGCCGATGCTCTGGTAGTGTTCTCCGCGCACGGCGTCTCCCCGGCGGTGCGTGAGGAGGCGGCCCGCCGCGAGCTGCGCACCATCGACGCCACCTGCCCGCTCGTGACGAAGGTGCACCGCGAGGCGAAACGGTTCGCCGCCAAGGACACCGACATCCTCCTGATCGGACACGCCGGGCACGAGGAGGTGGAGGGCACGATGGGGGAAGCCCCGGACCGCACCACCCTCCTGGAGAGCCCCGACGACGTCGACCGCCTCGACCTGCCCGCCGACAAACCCCTCGTCTGGTTGTCGCAGACCACCCTCAGCGTCGACGAGACCATGGAGACCGTCATCCGTCTGCAGCAGAAGTTTCCGCTGCTGATGAGCCCACCCACCGACGACATCTGCTACGCCACCCAGAACCGGCAGCAGGCGGTCAAACAGATCGCACCCCACTGCGACCTGATGATCGTGGTCGGGTCAAGGAACTCGTCGAACTCGATGCGCCTGGTGGAGGTCGCGCTCGAGGCCGGCGTGAAACGTTCCGAACGCATCGACTATCCCCACGAGATCCAGGACGCCTGGCTCGACGGCGTTTCCACCATTGGCCTGACCTCGGGGGCCTCCGTGCCCGACGAACTGGTCCAGGGGGTGCTGGAACTGTTGAGGGAGCGGGGTTTCCCGAAGGCCGAGGAGGAAAGCCTCATGGAGGAGAACCTGACCTTCGCCCTACCGCCCGAGCTGCGCCGCGCCATCAAGGAACACGACGCCGTCTGAGACCGGCCGGCGGTTTCAGTCGTCCGGTGGCCTCCAGATCACTCGGAGGCGATGTGCATGCCGATATTGATGACCCGCCCATCCGAGGCGCGGTAGAAGAACCGCCTCACCCCCCAGGGTTCATCCGTCAATGGGTGAACCACGTCCAGACCCGCCTGCTCCACGCGGGTGAGTGCCTCATGGACGTCATCGACGAAAATCGACACGTCCGGGTTGACCGGTGCGGAGGCGTCGTGGGTCATCACGCTGAGCTGATGGCCAGCATCATCTCCGAGGGTGATGATCCAGCCGTGATCCATGAGGACACGAAACCCCAGAACGCTCGAGTGCTCCTGCACCGCAGCGGACAGATCGGACACCGTCAGATTTGGGACCACTCGCTCAACATGCACACACGTATTTTCGCATGCAATGTTCGTGACGTGCGCCGTCGGTGACGAGTTGCGACCCGGGGTCGGATCATGAAGTGACCGCGCCGGGACATTCGTGCTGGGTGACGTGTTCTCCTCGCCTGGTCGGACCGGTCAGACGAGGAAACGGAAGTAGGGGCTGGTGGAATCGACCTCGTTGACCTCCATGCCGCATTCGGTGATGCGGGCCAGGAGGAAACGGTAGTCCTCGGGGTTGCTGAGTTCGACGCCGACCAGGGCCGGGCCGACCTCACGGCTGGAGCGTTTCACGTACTCGAAGTAGGTGATGTCGTCGTCGGGGCCGAGCACTTCGTCGAGGAAACGCCGCAACGCGCCCGGTTGCTGCGGGAAGTTGACCAGGAAGTAGTGCTTGCGACCTTCGTGCAGCAGCGACCGCTCCACGACGTCGGCGTAGCGGGCGACGTCGTTGTTGCCACCCGAGACGATGCTCAGCACGCGTGACCCGCCGGGAATGTGGATGCGTGTGCCCACCCCGCCGGTGGGCAGGGCGGCGGCTGCGAGGGCCCCGGCGGGTTCGGCGATGATGCCGTCGGTCTGGTACATGTCGAGCATCTCGGAGCACACCTGCCCCTCAGGGATGCGGGTCAGTTCGATCTTCGCCTCGTTGATGACGCCGAAGGTGTAGTCACCGACGAGACTGACCGCGGCGCCGTCGACGAAGGTGTCGATGTTGTTGAGCGGGAACGGACGACCCGCGGAGATCGCAGCCGCCACGCACGGTGCCCCGTCCGGTTCTACCCCGACGATCCGCACCTGCGGGTGGTGGGTGCGCAACCAGGCCGCGGCCCCCGACATCAAACCGCCGCCACCGACGGGCAGGACCACGACGTCCGGCACGAACCCGAGCTGTTCGACGGCCTCCGCGACGGCGGTTCCCTGCCCGGCGGCGGTGCGCGGGTCGTTGAAAGCGGGCACGAGGATGCGTCCGTTGCGCTCTGCGAACTGTGCCGCGGCCCGGGAGGCCTGGTCGTAGGTGGAACCTTCCATGACGAGCTCGACGTGACCGCGTCCCAACGCCTGGATGCGGTCGCGTTTCTGCCGGGGCGTGGTGGTGGGAACGTACACCACCGCGCCGATGCCCAGCGTCGCCGCTGCGAATGCGACCCCCTGCCCGTGGTTGCCGGCCGATGCGCACACCACACCGGCTTCCCGTGCCTCGGGTGGGAGCTGCGAGATCAGGTTGTAGGCGCCTCGCAGCTTGTAGGAACGCACGGGCTGGAGATCCTCACGTTTCAACCACACCTCGGAGCCGGTGGCCTCCGTGAGTCGCTGGTTCAGTTCTACGGGGGTGATGCGGGCCACCCCTTTCAGCCGGTCGCGGGCGTCGGGAATGAGGGCAGCCAGATCGGAAAGCACAGTCACGGCCCCAATTGTGCTCGTCGGAGACGGGATCCGCACTCTTCACGGGGACACGTCGCCGCGTTCTTCTGCCGCTTCCGTGGCTGCTCCGGGTCCGTGACGACCCGCGATGATGCAGGGGTGGGGGACGCTCAGTCCTCCACGATGACCGCGTAGCCCGCGGATCGGGGGCGCCGGGAGATGAACTGCTCCTGGGCGTACTGGATGATGGAGTGCGTCGACCAGCCATCCACCACTGCGCCCACTCCGCCGCCGACCAGGGGGATCTTTTTGGCCAGGAAAACGCCAAGCCGTTTGCCCCCGACGTGGTTCATCGACTGCTCCAGGAGAGCCCGGGACACGCGGGCATCGAGTCGCGGGTCGAAGGCGGGGGCGGTGGCGACGGCGGCTGCGGAACTGGGCAGGTCACCTGCTGCGATGAGAGCCGCGGATCCGCGCGGGCCGAGCATGACCACGAGGATCGCGGTGCGGACCCGGGGATCGTCCAGTTCGTAGCCGCGCAGGTGTGCGATGCCGGCGACAGCACGCGCCTGGATGAAGGCGGCTGCGGCCATGTTCGCGGGAATGGTCACCAACGACAGCAGGAAACCACCCCAGTTCGTCGCGAATCCTTGGCCGCCGGCCAGTGCGATGTGCTGATTCGACAGCCCGCGGATGGCGTTCTCGTGGTTCTGCTGGTGGCGCAGCTGGTTGTTCGCGATGGCACGGGCTCCCAGGAGTTTTCCGCGACCCGTGATGGCGAGATCCAGGAGGCGGTGGAAGGCGTCCGAGGTCAGGCCTTCGGTCGTCGCAACCATCTTGTTGTTGGTGTCTTTGGCGTCGCTCATCCTCTCACCGTCCTTCTACCCCAACCCGCATTATGTCATTGTGAAAGATTTTGCTGCGTGTACCAACCAAAATCTTCACCGTGGTCGATGAAATCATCAAATGGCCCCCAGGCCAGCGGGAGACCCCGTAATCCTGTAAGACTGGGACCCGTGCTCGACAACGTCTTCGGCTCACCCGATGCCTGGCCGGACTCCGACCTGATCGGGTACAGCGACGAGTTCGACCCCGCCTTGGCGCTGGTTGCCTACCGCTGCGGGGTGTTCCCCATGCCCATAGAAAAGTGGATGGGGTGGTGGTCGCCCCTGCGACGTGCCGTGCTGCCCCCCGGGGGGTTGCGCATCACCCGGTCGCTGCGCAAGATGGCGGCACGTTACACCACCACCGTCGACCGCGCCTTTCCCGACGTGCTGGCCGCCTGCGCCGACCCGAAACGTCCTGACGGGTGGATCGATGACCGCATCGCCTTCGCCTACACTGCCCTCCATCAGGCCGGATACGCTCACAGCGTCGAGACCTGGGATGCCGACGGTCGGCTGGTCGGGGGGCTCTACGGGGTGCATCAGGGAGGGCTGTTCGCGGGGGAATCCATGTTCCACCATTCCGAACTGGGCCGCGACGCATCTAAGGTGGCGTTGCTGAGGCTGGTGGCAGAACTCGCCCGGGCCCGCGTCGATCTGCTGGACGTGCAGTGGCTGACGCCACATTTGGCGAGTCTCGGAGTGATCGAACTGTCCCGCGCCGACTACCTGGCCCGGCTGGACATTGCCCTGGAAGGAGAGCATCGCAACACGTGGGCGAAAGCTCAACGGTGGGATTCCCGACAGCTGCTGGCGGCCCACGCCTGAGGCGCTGCCTGCCTCCTCCGAGAGCACGTCGCACGGTGGGTGAATCTGCTTCTTCGGTCGCGTGCACGGTTGGCCCGATGCGCTCGGGGGTGATGTGGGGGTGTGGTTTAGCTGGCGATCGGTATGGCGGAGAACCGGGCGTTCGTGTGGGTCCGGGTCATGGTTTCGGGCAGGCCTGCCACGATGTCCTGCCGGTGACGACTCGATTCGTCCCACGAGGTCTGTGCCGTGGTCCAGGCGCGCCGGGCGGTGTCATCCCACTGCGCCATGGAGCTAGCCAACTCGCCCTGCAACCTCGCCAGGAGGGTGCTCAGCTCGGCGTTGGCCTCGACCAGCCCCGCGATGCCCTCGGGGAGTACTGCCGTGGTGCGACCACGCCGGGGGCTCGCGGGGCTTCTCCGGCGGTCCCGGGTGGGTGTGCGACGTGCGGGAGGGATGGGCACCTCTGTTTGTCCCGTCAGGCTGGCATGCACCATGTCGAGGCCCTGTTTCACGCGTTCGCACTCGGAGTCGAAACGGCTGTAGTCGTGCTGGAACACGGTGAACTCGTCCGCGTCCCAGTGTGCGGCGAGCACGGGGAGTTGTTTCTGCAGCCGGATCTGAAGGTCGTGGATCTGCTGGTGTTTCGTCTCGACCTGTCCAGCGGCCTGTGCCATCACGGGGTTGTCCGCGTGCTCGGTGACCATGGTGTTCTCTTCCGGTCGGGTTTTGTTAAAAACGACCATATTCCCGGGAGGGGTCATCGAAGGGATGTCGCAGCCACGGCGGGTCACACGGCGATACCCTGTGCGGGTGCTCGGATATTTCGGACCCGCAGGGACGTTCACTCATCAGGCCTTGCTCGGCATTGATGAGTCCGATGGGGTTCCCTTCGCCAGCGTCGGCGAGGCTCTGGATGCCGTCAGGCAGGGGCAGGTCGATGGTGTCGTGGTGCCGATCGAGAACTCCGTGGAGGGCGGGGTCTCCGCCACCCTCGACAAGCTCGTCGACGGCGATCCCCTCGCGATCACCGGTGAGGTGGTGATCCCCGTCGAATTCGGGATCTACGTGCGCCCCGGCACCACCCTCGACGACGTCACCTCGGTGCTCACCCACGGACACGCGGCAGCGCAGTGCCGCGACTGGCTGGCCACGATGCTCCCCGGCGCGCAGGTGACGGAGGCCGGTTCCACGGCGGGCGCGGCCAAGGAGGTCGCGGACCCGGCTTCCCGTTACGACGCTGCGATTTGTGCGCGGGTCGCGGGCCGGCTCTACGGGCTCGAGGAGCTGGCCCATTCCATCGAGGACAATCCGGGAGCGGTGACCCGTTTCGTCGTGGTTTCCCGTCCGGGTCGGGTGCCGGAACGCACCGGCGCGGACAAGACCACCCTGGTGGCCTACATGCACCAGGACCACCCGGGAGCCCTGCTGGAGATCCTGCAACAGTTCGCGGTGCGCGGGGTGAACCTGTGTCGCATCGAGTCGCGCCCCACCAAGACCATCCTCGGCAGTTACTGCTTCGCCATCGACGCGGAGGGCCACCTGGGTGATCGCCGCCTCGCCGAGGCCCTCCTCGGGTTGCGGCGGATCTGTCGTGACGTGCTTTTCCTCGGCTCCTACCCGCGCGCCGACGCCCAACCAGCCGACGTGCGCCGAGGCTTCGACGACGAGGCGTTCGAGGAGGCCTCCGAGTGGTTGCGGTCGCTCGATGCCACCTGAGGTGCTCCGTTGACGCGAGCCGGATGAGCCGGTGTGGGAAGGTGGGGCTGGGAATCGTGGTCCTGCGACCGGGTTTCGCACGACACCCGCGTAGAGTTCATCCCATGATCGATCCCAAGCTGCTGCGCACCGACCCCGACCTCGTCCGACGTTCGCAGGAGGTCCGCGGGGATTCCGTCGAACTCGTCGACGAACTGGTCTCGGCTGATGAGGCACGCCGCTCGGGGATCGCGACCTTCGACAGGCTGCGCGCCGAGCAGAAGGAACTCGGCAGGCTCATCCCCAAGGCTCAGGGCGAGGAGAAGGCCGCACTGCTGGCCCGCACCAAGCAGCTTGCAGCCGAGGTGAAGGCCGCGCAGGAGCAGTCGGAGGCCGCCGGGGACCGGTTCAACGAGCTGATCATGCAGCTCGGCAACATCGTCATCGATGGTGTGCCGCGCGGCGGTGAGGACGACGGCGTCGTGATCGAGACCGTCGGCGTCCCCCGCGACTTTGCCGCCGAGGGTTTCGAACCCAAGGACCATCTGGAGCTCGGCGAGGCGCTGGGCGCCATCGACATGGAACGCGGCACGAAGATCTCCGGGTCGCGGTTCTACGTGCTCACCGGCCTCGGCGCGCGCCTGGAGTTCGCGCTGCTGAACCTGGCCATGACCAAGGCCGTCGAGTGGGGATTCACCGCCATGATCCCCCCGGCGCTGGTGAAACCCGAGGCGATGGCTGGCACCGGTTTCCTCGGTCAGGCCGCCAAGGACGTCTACCACCTCCCCACCGATGATCTTTACCTCGTCGGCACCTCCGAGGTCGCCCTGGCGGCCTTCCACAGCGACGAGATCCTCGACGCCGATTCCCTGCCGCGCCAGTACGCCGCGTTCAGCCCCTGCTTCCGCCGCGAGGCCGGCTCCTACGGCAAGGACACCCGCGGTATCTTCCGGGTTCACTGGTTCGACAAGGTCGAGATGTTCATCCACTGCCTGCCCGAGGACGCCGAGGAGTGGCACCAGCGGCTCCTCGGTTTCGAGAAGGAGTTCCTCGAGGCACTGGAGATTCCCTTCCAGGTGCTCGATGTCGCCTCCGGGGACCTCGGTCTTAGCGCTGCCCGCAAGTACGACTGCTACGCTTGGCTGCCAACCCAGCAGCGCTACCGCGAGGTGACCTCCACCTCCAACTGCACCCAGTTCCAGGCCCGCCGCCTTGGGATCCGGTACCGCACGGAGAAGGGAACCGAGCACGTCGCCACCCTCAACGGCACGCTGTGCGCCATGACCCGGATCATCATCATGCTGCTCGAAAACCATCAGCAGGCCGACGGGTCGGTGCGCGTCCCCGAGGCGCTGCGCCCCCATCTCGGCGGCCTGGAGATGCTCACGGCGGGCTGATCTTCCAGCCCGCGAGCCATTTCCGGGGGTGCCTTGCGCTGGTCGGGTCAGTGACCCCACGAACCCAGGAGAAACGATGACCTTCACACCCGCCCTGGTTGCCCTCGACATCGACGGCACCATCGTCAGCGTCAACGGCGACCTGCCCGGTGACGTGCACGATGCGGTGCGGCGCGTCGTCGCCGCTGGGGTGCCGGTGGTACTCACGACGGGACGGGCCTGGGCCGGAACGCAGAAGATTTTCGATGCCCTTGGTCTGCCGCCCGGTCCGTCGGTGTGCGCGAACGGTGCGATGATCGTGAACTATCCGCCCGTCGAGGTGCTTCACGAGGCCCGTTTCGATCCCGCCGATTCCATCTCCCGGGTGGCTAGACTGGCCCCGAACGCGGCGATCGCGGTCACCGATGGCATGCTGTGGCGGGTCTCGACACCCTTTCCCGAGGGGGAATTGAACGGCGACTTCGTCGTGGAGAGCGTTGAGGAGCTGGCCTCGCGCCCGGTTTCCCGCATCGTGGTGCACGATCCGGAAACCGACGACGACGTCTTCACCGAGATGGTCGAGGCGCTGGGGTTGCGGGAGGTGTCGTACTACATGGGCTGGTCGTCGTGGGTGGACATCGTCCCCAAGGACGTTGACAAGGCCCGGGGCTTGGAGCAGGTGTGCGGGGAACTCGGTGTCGCCGCCGCCGACGTGTTGGCTCTCGGCGACGGCTACAACGACATCGAGATGATCCGGTGGGCCGGTCGTGGGGTTGCGATGGGCGACGCCCCTCATGATGTGAGGGCCGCAGCAGATCACGTCACCGGCGACTTCGAATCCGGTGGGACCGTCCAGGAGTTGGAACGCTGGTTCTAGAGCGCCGCCGAACCGGGACGAGCAGGACGGTGAGAGGAAGTTGTCCTGTGAATCCGGTTCGGCGGCGGTTCGTGTGGGAGGGGATCAGGCGACAGAGGAGGCGGGGCTCAGGACCTCGACGGCGGCCTCTAGCACCTCACGCTTGCTGGGCTTGCGCTTCTTGGCAATGGACTTCACGACCCCGCTGCGCGCTTCGGCCCGCCTGAGGTGGCGTTTGACCGTCGAGATGGAGCAGCCGACTCGCGCAGCGATGGCGGACAGCGGCTGGGTGGGGTTGGCCTGCCGCAGCCGGTGGATTTCCTCGTGGTCGAAACTGCGACCTGAACAGACTCCGGCGAAGCTATCCAGGTCCTCCGGCTCGACGGTGACGTCGAGGCGTGCGCGGATCTCGCGACGCTGGGTTTCGGTGGTGCCGGCCACGAAACCTGCGACGTCGTAGGAGACCACCGCGTCGGTGAGGCACTGGGCGCGCAGAGGGCATTCCCCGCAGAGCTTCGCGGCGTGGGCGGCGAGAGCCGCCTGGGTGCGGATGTCGGCGGCGGTCTCGACGCTGGTCTCGTCCTCCAGGAGAGGATTCTGGAAGAGTGAGGCGAACTTGACGCAAGGGGTGGCGTTGTCGAGAGCGATGGTCACGGTGTGGGTCCTCCTTGCCCTGTGGATGGGGGTCTTCTTGATGCCTGTCACACCAGAGTGGCGGATCTTCCAGAAGCTGATAAGCGCTTTTGGTAAGGGGAGCTACCTGACTTTTGTAGGTATCCGGCTTGCAGGCGGCTGAGTATTCCTACTCAGAAAAATTGCTTTCGCAAACCCGCGCTGACTGAGGTTTGCGTGAACAATCTGTCGTACTTTCGGCCAAAACCCCTAGTCGCGAATCATGGGTGGGTACTCAGGGGTTACCTACCGGGGCGGTATGAGTACTCAGGGATTTTCCGGAGAGCAGGAAGGGTACTCACCAGGCCCAACGAACCCCGTAGCCCCACCCGGGCTGCATGTTCCTGAAGGTGGCGACGGCCTTGTTGCGCATCACCTCGACGGGATGACCGGAAAGAGTGGGGGACATTATTTGGGCGGGCCAGGCGCGGTCGATGCGCTCGACGAGTCGTGGGAGGCGCGCCTCGAAGTGCAGTTCGATTCTTGCGGCGTGCATGGATGTGACGGGCGCCAAGCCGAAGACCGGCTCCAGGCAGTCGTGGTCGGGCAGACGCACGGACACCGAGAAGGTGTGGGATTCCCCGACATTCAGGCGGCGGGGGAGCCGCAGCTGAACGGTCCATGAGTCGCCGTTTTCCCGAACATCTGACAGCTTGCAGCCCTCGAGGGCGTAGTACTTCAGCTCGGGATCGCGCAGCAGTGGCAGGAACAGGTGCTCGTCGAGGGCATTGATACCGTCGCGGAGGGCCATCACCGTGCGATTCAGCAGGATGGCGGGCGAGTCGTCGCGAAGATCCAGCCGGCAGTGGGTGCTCGTCGTGATGAAGTCGATGTTCTCCAGAGCGGGGGCGTGGTCGCTGGCGAGCAACAGGTGGGTGATCTCGTGGGCGGCTTTCTCGATGTGGCGGTACAGGGTGCGGCGCCCTATGTTCAATGCGGTGGCGGAGTGATTCACCCGCTCCCCGGGGGAGCCGGTGATGTTTCTGCAGAACCCGGCGGCGAACAGGAACGCGCTCCGGGTGCTCTCCTCCAGGTGCGCGGCGCACGACAACAGTGCCTTGGAGACCAGGTGCCTGGCGAAGGGGGAGCCCGGGGTGAGTCCCAGCGTCGTCAGCAAGGGTTCGGGTATCTGGAGATCGGGGTTCTGGATCCCATCGGAGCGTAGTTTCTTGACGGCATTGAACAGTTCGCTGGCCAAGGCCTCCGGATGTTTCGTGGAGGCAGCATCCTTTTCTGAGCTGTCCATGGCGAGATATTAGCTTTGGTCATCAGACTTCTGAACGCGTGGAGAAGAATCCGTTGTCCCGACCGTCTCCGGGGTAATGTCCGTCAATGGATGGTGACGGAAGGAGACTGATGTCCAAGTCCTTTGCGCAGTGGTGCGGGCAGTGGCTGGAGCGGCTGCCGACATGGCCACGGTACGCCCCCAGGGGGTGTGGCGTGACCGTGAACCTCGTTGTCAAACGCCTGTTGCACCCCCGCATCGCCAATGAACCCGCGTGGGTTGGTGTGGGTCGGGGGGAGAGAATCGACGACGAACGTGGCCGGGAGCTGTTGTCATGGCTCGAGGTGCGACGTGAGGTCGTGGAGAAACTGCTGGCCCTGCTGAGGAGCGGAGTCGATGACGCCATGGCTCGGGCGCGCCAGCAGAAGCTGGATGTGACCGTCAGTCGGATCGCCGAGGCGCTGGCCGTCGCCATCGGATCGACGTGGAGGCAGGACGTGGTGCTCACCGACATGGAGGTCGAGTCGGTGTGGGAGGCCTTCCTGCGCAACAGCGTCCCGTTGGGCAGGCGGATGGGCAGGCACGAGTTTGCCGGATACCAGGGACTCTACGATCTGCTTTGGGAGGACGAGGGACACGCCAGCCTGGCCGCCGAACCCTACGGGCGCTACGGGCTGGGTGAGAATGAACGCCCGCCGTTGGTGGTCGAGGAGAGGGAGAACGTCTTCCTCGGTCTGCAACGCTCGGTCTTTTCTCGGTTTTCGCTCGCGGCGCGAGAATCGTATGTGAAGGGGAGTGCCGATGAGATTGCGCGACGCGAAGTTTCCCGGGCGTGCGCCAGGCTTGGGCTGATCGACGAATCGGCCAGGATTGCGCTGAGAAGCCTGTACGTCGGATTGGTGAACGGGCCGTCGTGTCCCGGATGGAAGCCCCTGGGCACCACACCCGGGAAACGCGCCTGGGATGACGATCTTCTGCCGCTCGGGGAGGAGGCCGATCCGCAGGGCGATCCAACCCTGGAATGGGAGGGGATTCATGCCGGACTTGCGGCGCTGGCTCAGGCAATGATCGCCACCTTCACCGGTCGAACCCAGCAGGGGCAGTACCTGAAATGGGCCGAAAAGATGGAGGAGGCCCATCAGGACGCCATGCGTCGCGCCTGGCACGAGTGTTTCCGGCTGGACATGGCCGGCAGGCACGTCACCGAGGCGATGGCGTCGAAAATCGTCAGGTGGGCCATCTACGGGGGCATCCCGAGCGGCCAGAAACAACGCAGGGATTCTCGTCGGTTGACGGGTGTCCACCAGGACGAAACCCCGCCGGAGGAAACAGGCGGGACGGTAGAACCCGACCGGCTGGTGATGTTCGGGCGCGCCCTCGAATGGCTGCGCGCCAATGAGGAACGCGCTCGGGCGGTTGTCCGGGGCGACGAGGACGCGACCGCTGAGTATGCGCGCGCCGCTGCCGAGCTGGGGCTTCCGAGCATCGACGAGGTGTGCCATCACATGGATCAGGACTGGAAACAATGAGTGGAACCGACAAACAGATCGTCATCGAGGCGCTCGGTGGTGGCCCGGTGCAGATAGGAGCTGGAGGACCGGCGCCGGCGGGGAACGTCACGCTGCCCCTGGAAACCGTCGTCGTCGCGGTGAACCCCGCTGAACCCGAGGAGGCGCCCTGCTGCCTGGTGGCTGATGTCGAGGTGTCCCGTGAGGAGCTGGCCGACCTTTACGGAAATGCGGTGGCCGGGCTCGCGTCGCAGGCAGCCGGGTGGGATGGGCCGGGACGGGTCGGAAAACTGCCTCTCGCGCCCGACGACGAGGACATGTCCGAGGCGGTGGTGCGGCTCGGGATGGTGCGGTGGCTGCAGGAATGGTCGCCGCTGCCGCTTGACTGGCGGCTGTTGCGTCTGGAGGAACTGACGCTGGTGGCCTCGCTCACCGGGCATCTCGCGGACGAACCCGACCCGCTGCCCGAGCTGGTGGAGCTGTGCAGGTATTTCCACACCCACCATGACGAGGACGACTTCACGCCCCTGGTCGGGCTGCTCGGGGACGCGCTGGAGCAGGTCGCGAACCAGTCCCCGATGACCGGGGACTCGGGCGACTGGGCGCGCCAACTGCTGGCCACCTGGCCCGTCGGGGAGGCAACCGCACTACCCGGGCGGCTGGACGCTGAACTCATCGACCGGTTCAGGCCCGAATTTGCCCTGGCGGCGGGCGCAGGGGAGTGGGGGGCGCTCGTCGAATCCGTGACCGTCGACTGGGAGCAGGTGCCTCGCGGCTGGGTGGGAACGGACGAGAACAACGCTCGATGGGTGCTGGACTTCGACGTCAATGGTGCGGCCCACTGCGCGGTCGCGGTGGACGGGCCGCAGGAGGTGCGCTGGTTCGGTGGGTTGCCCTGGGGGAGGGAACCGGGTGAGGGCGACCGGCTTGATTTCGACCTGCTGTCCGGAGAGATCCCCGAACCTGTGCTGAGCGGCCAGCTCGACTACGACCCACAGGCCCGCAGCTGGGGTGGGTCGGTGACCGGGACGGCGGCGCAAACGGCCAGGCTGCAACGGGACCGCGACGCGGACGCCGGGATGTCGCTTCGGGTGTGCCACGATACGACCCGGCTGGACATTCCGGAACCGGCGGCGGTAGCGCGCCGCTGGTCGGTGCGGGGGGTGAGTGCCCTGAGGCTCCTGACCGCTGCCAACGACCTGGATCTGCGTGCCGGAGCAGTCGCGTCCCTGACGGATGCGATTGCGTGCTGGGAGGTGGCCGGACGGAAACGTGACGCCGAGGCCTGCCGTGGTCTGCTGCGCACGGTGGGGTCGGACGAGTGGAAGAACTGGGTGGGCCTCACCGTCGCCGAACGGTGGTTGCTCCACCCGAGGTCGTGAGAACGTGAAGGCGAGGTGCGCATCGCGCACCCCGCGGTTTGTTGATGTCACGGCCCGGGCCGTCCGGCTCATCACCAACTCCACAACATGAGCTTTCACCTCCTGAATCCTGAGGACGGGGCTTTCCCGTCACCCGACTTTCGGATCCAGCGGCACCCGGGAATGTGGTCGTGGGGCGAACCCTGAGGTTCGCCCCACGAACGATGAGATTGCGGTTCGCAGCCTCGGCTGCTCGTCATGTCACCAACGCCACAGCATGGTGCACCTCCTTCTGTGAAGCTGAGGGACCATCCCTCACAGCACATACGGATCCAGGGGTGTGGTGATGTCGCCCAGGCTTCGATTGCGCTCCCGAACGGGAAGAGATTTCTCCTCCATCGGCGAGGCAACGGCTGTCTCGTCCGTCAGTGATGAGTGATGCCACGAAAGGAGAACTGAAATGACGTCATCACGACCCCCGGTGCGGGGCACCGGCCCCGTTTTCATTTCCTACCATCAGGGGAGCGGGACCGTCGATGCCGAGTTCATCGAAACCTATCTGCGCGTCGGGGGGATCGTGCCGTGGCGTGACATCCGTGACCTCGAGACCGGAACGGTCGAACGCAACGTCACCCAGGCCTTCGAGGAGGGGCTGAGCGGTGGGATTCTGCTGCTCTCCAGCGGTATCTCCAAGAGTTGTTTCGTGCCCGAGACCGAGGTGCCGCTGCTGGTCGAGGCCCAGAAGAAAGACCCGGAGGGTTTCCAGCTGCACATCATCAACACCTTCCGGAAACCCGGTTCCCCGGACGAATGCGACATCGATGCTCCCAGCAAACAGCTAGGGGCGAAATACCCGGAAGCGGAACAGCTCAGAGACCATCTCCAGTGGCGGCTGCTGCGCTCCGATGACGAGGGTGGCACATCGGTCAGCGAACTGAATCAGGTCCTTGGCAGCCTACTGCGCAACCGCCTCAAGGTGCGCCGACCGGAGCTCGGCGACGGGGAGATCGAGATTGGTCTTCAGACCCGGCCCGAACCCAACCACCTGCCCGCGGACAGCCGCACCGTCCCGGAGGCCGACCTCCACATTCGGCTCCGGCAGGATTCCGCCACGCAGATCCCGGAGGAACTCGACTACCGCTGCCTGCAGCAGGCGCTGCCTGTTCTCATCGACGCACTCCACGCGGCCCAGATCAGGAGCGTCCTCTTCCGGGGAGGCTGTCATCCGAGCCTGGCATGGGCGCTCGGTTCTGCGCTACCGCACGCCCGTGAGATCGAACGCTTCACCTGGCGCGACACCTACGGCAAGGAGTGGACCTCCACGGACAAGCCCGCGGAATACAGCACCAGTATCTGCCTGGAAACCCTGAACCCCGACGGGACCAGACGCCCCCTCGGGTTCGCCCCCGACGAGATGCCCTCCAGCGCCAAGCTGCAACGGGCCCTCTGGGGGAATGCGCCCGCAAAGAACCTCGTCGTGCTGCTGGCCGCCGACGACCTGCGTCCCTCACCCCTGCTCGCTCTGGCCAAGAAGCTGGATGACGCGCCGGTGCTGGTCATCAACCTCCACACCCCCTCTGCCGATGGTGTCAAGAAATGGATGGACCACACGGAAGGGGCCGAGCTTGCCAGGCGCGTGGGCGGAATCCTCCGGAGCCTCGCGGACCTCGCCACCACTCTGCATCTCGCGGTCAGCGCACCCGTGGCCATGGCGGCCCTGACGGCCCGCTGGTGCAACACCCTGACGATCAATTTCTACGAACTTGGTAACACCGGCATGGGTGTTCGCGAATACATCCGGGTGTTGCGCACCGAATCCGGGAACAGTTCCCCCATCACGGGAGTCTTCCCCCAGGGCATGCCCCAGGTGGACGAGGTGAAGAAACTCATCAACCTCACCCCGCACGACGTCACCTACTATCCCGAGGCGGGGGAACCGTTCACGTGGGCGGCCCCCGAGGGGCCGGGCCAGTGGGTGCGACGCCAGGAGCAGTCCGAAGAGCTGCCGTCGCTCCGGGTGCAGGGACGCGAGATCCCTGTGACGAGGATCCGGCAGGGAGACATCGCCCCGAAGCCGGATCCGGTGTCGGGGGTCGGATACATCGTGCCGCGGATCAGCGCCGAGATGGCCCGCAGACCCGATTTCTTCTTCCCGCACGGCGAGGTCCGCGGCCAGGGCGGCAGCATCATTGGATGTCGCAGACTCGGATGTTTCGAGGCGGTCTCGGACAAGGTGCTGCCCTACCTCGAATTCCTCGATCCCATCCCACAGGACTGAACGTGGAGTCACCGAGATCCCTTCCCGCGGTGCGGGTCAGGACCTGGCAGGTTCTACTGCGGATGGAGACGGGGGACCATCACCTGGCCCCCACGCCCTCGGGAATCCACGCGATGGTCTCGTCGTGGCTGCACCGGTCGCCGGGCAGTGGCGGTGGGGAGTCGCATTCCGAAGAACACCGGTACGCGGTGCGGTGGCGGCAGGTCAGCGAGTTCGTCGTGCTCGTGGAGCTGCGGCTGTTCGACGACTTCCTGACCCCGTTGCTAGTGGACCGCGTCGCCTTCGGGAAACGGGAGCGGCTCGGCATGGTGACGCTGCGGGTCGAGGGGATCCAGGAGGTGGCCTCGGCGAACCTCGCCGAGATCGCGGGCAGGCCGTCGAAGGGGTGGCGGCTGCGATTCCCCGAGGGCGTCACTTTCAAACGCGGCGACGTTTTCATGCCCTGGCCCGATCCGTATCTGCTGCTGGGCAGCGTTCAGCGGCGACTTGCGCTGATCTGCGGTCGGGGCCGCGGCGAGCGGCTGCCGCGGGAGGTGATGGCGTCGGTGTTTCCCACGCAGGTGGAGCTTCAGTCCGTGCGATGGAGCGAGGGAGATTCCCGGCAGGCCAGCCTTCGTGACGTCCGCGTCGCGATCGGGGAGGTCGATTGGCTCTGCACCGGCGACGCGGCCTCGTCGAGCCAGATCGACCGGCTCCTCCAGGTGGGGGAACTGATCGGCGTCGGGGCGAGAACGGCCTGGGGAACCGGTGTGGTGGAGATCGCGGACCGGATCCCGACGCGCGCGATCGCCGCGGGAAACAAACGCCACCCCCGGCGCGGCCCGTCTCGTCCGTCAGGAAGTGGTGAAGCCCGAAGAACCCCGTCCCCGCGGCGTGTGGAGACGGGGGAGTGGGGGTTCGACGACGAGCGGCCAGGCGGGTCGCGGGACAGGAGGTATGGCAGTGAATGACTACGCCTATGTCGAGGAGATCGACGAGGACCACATCCAGGTGTGGCCGCTGGTCGACTCGGAACTCACGTGGGATGGAAAACCGGTTCTGACGAGGCAGAATGATTTTACGTTCGAACCCGATGCCTGTGTCGATTACGAACCCGGAAATCCGGGGTATTACCGCCTGGTCGATATCGTCAAAGGCGATCCGCCCGAGATGTGTCAGCTCGGTGAGCGGATCTTCGTGGACATCGCGAAACCCAACAAGAAACGCCGGATCCGGGGGCATGAACTGGAGATACCCAAGGGGAAAGAGTGGACGCAAAGCCTCCGCGACATGGCCTACGGGCGCGAATTCGAGATCCTGGGAACCGATCCGGAGCGGTTGTGCTGGACCGGCGAGGGCGTGCACGCCTGGATCGAAGCGGCCACGGAGGAGAGTAAACGCAGAAATGCCGAGAAGAAGCGCAGAGAGGCTAAGAAAGAGGAGCGAGAAACCCGAGAGAAACTGAAAGAGTTCCACGACGGCGGGAACGCTTTCATCAATCCCTACACCTTCGTTCCGCTGCCCGAAAAGGTGAAACGGAACAAGCCCCACGGCCACGCGAGGGCAGTCGAGGGCGGGCTGACGGGGTATCTCGACGTGGAATTCGCTTTCCGTTCCCCGCTCATGATGCCGGTGGACTGGAACATCGCCGAGGAGACAACCGACACCGGCACCCGGATCGAGGAATGCGTCACGGTGCCGGGATCCTCCGTGCGGGGCGCCGTCCGGTCGCTGTTCGAGGTGATCAGCAGCAGCTGCCTGTCCGTCCTCGACCCCGACTACCTACCGGTGCATCGAGAACACCTGGGCATGCACCTCGAAAAAAAGTTGGCCGTGGTGGACGAGGTCGACTCCGACGGGAAAGTGATCTCGGTGCTGCCCACCAGCCGGGTGGTCTGGATCCGAGCCGAGGCGCTGTGGCGCCTGTTCGGCGGGGCGGAGGGGCTGCGCTCCGGGGTGCGGATCTCCTTTGATGATTTTGATAAAAAGTGCACCTGTCCGCGTAGCTTCGGTAACAAAGTGAACTTCGGTAGCGAAGCGAACCAGGTAACTCGTGACCAGCTCACATCAAAGGGGGAATCCACGCTCACGAAGGGCGGCGACTGGGTGGTGCACGTCGCCGACGCCGGGGCGAAGAGCAGCCATCCCGCCGATCACATCTATGTGGCCGCGGGGAAACTCGAAACCACCCCGATCAGGCTGGGCGAGAGGACCTGGGAGGACTACCGGGAGCTGTGCAGGCGCTCGGTGGACGTCACCGGCGGTGAGCTCGCCCCCAAGGCACCTGCGTGGGATGCCGAGGAGTGGTCGAAAGTGGCTGTGCTGGTCAAGCACAAGAGCGGCACCACGATTGGGAAACGACGTAAGAGCGACGGCGCCCTGGCCCCGGGCGATTCGGTGTGGATCACCATGAGCAAGGGTGGCGAGAGTGTGGTCACCGGGCTCACGATGTCGTCGAGCTGGCGGAAGCTCGGGGAGGGCCCGATCCGCGAGCGGCTTCCCGACGAGTCCCTGCTGCCGTGCCGAGATCCGGATGAGCTGTGCCCGGCCTGCGCGACCTTCGGTTTCATCGAGGCCCGCACCGAGGGTCAGCGAGGCGACCAGGCGGAACACAACGCCTACGCCTCCCATCTGCGGTTCGGGGCCTTCGAAACCGACGCGCCGGTGTCGCTGCGGCTGGTGCTTCCCCCGCCGACTCGCTCCCCGCGCCCAAGCGCTGGGGCGTTCTACCTGGAACACCTCACAGCGGAGGGTGAGAACCGGGAGGCGGGTGTGGCCGAGCGAGGGAAGCCGGCGTCCCACTGGGGCCATCTGCGGAGCCGCTCCGGGATGCGGAGGATCGCTGGTCGCAAGTTCTACTGGCACGGCCAGGAACCCGAGGGCACGACCCCCACGCCCCGCCAGGTGCGTCGCGCTCACTACCCGAAGGAAGGCGCCCCCGACTGCCAGGAGACCAGGCGCTGGATCACCGAGGGAACCCCCGTCCTGAAGGGACGGATCCACTTCGAGAACATCGACGCCCGCCAGCTCGGGTTCCTCATGTTCGCGCTGGCACCCCAGGAACTCGCACAACGTGCCGGTATCACCGTCAAAGGTGACCTTGCCATCCACCTCGGTGGCGGCAAGGGCCTGGGTTTCGGCACCGCCGTCGGTCGCATCACCGATACCTGCATCCAGGACGCCGCGGGCAGGTACCGGGCAGGTGCAGGGACGGTGGAGGTGGATCCGTGCAGCGCCGCCATGCAGGTCATCGACCCGGAGGCGCCGTGGATCACCGGACTCGTCAGGGCGCTCGGCACCAGCAGTGTCCCCGCTGATCGCATCTGGTACCCGACCATGGGCAACTTCACACGGCGGGGCAGCGAGGCGGAGCAGAAGGAGTTCGACAAGAGCTTCAAGTACTACGCCGAGTTCTCCGGAGGCAAGAACAACCAGATCAGGATGCGCACCCTTCCCAGGATCGACGACCCGATCCAGTACATGAGCAACGAGAAGTGAAAGGACCGGAGATGACGTGTTTCGCATCCATCGGGGTCAGTCAAATCCAGGGGTATCTCGCCCGGTCCCGCCGCCTGTGGGGACGCCGCGGCGCCTCCGACATGCTGGCCTACCTCACCGACACCAGCGGGGCCGCCGACTGCATCGAGGAGCGCAGTTTTGAGACCGCGGGGGAGATCCTGCAGGGTTTCCCCGGGGTGACGGTCAACGATGACGCCGTTGACGTCGACTCGGTGCTGAACATCCGGGGCGAGGATCCTGGCGAGGTCCGCAAAGCCACCGAGGCCCTCGCGCTCAACATCAAACTGCACCTGCCCGCCGCACACGTCCACACCACCTTCCGGGAGGCTGCCGGGTACGGCGACGTCATCCGCGCCGAGGACGACGACATTCCTGCCGAAACCAGGCAGTATCCGCCGTCGATGATCGAGTTTCCCCTGGCCCATCACTGCGACGAATGCTCCTCGGGCATGGCCTCGGAGGAAACCTCGGTGGGGGACGAGACGACGCGGCTGTGCAGCGACTGCGCCTCCCGTGCTCCGCGGAAGGGCCGCAACAGGCTTCTGAACTGGTCCCTGCTGGGTGGGGTCCAGCAGGGATTCATGGTGGAGCAGGTCATGCTTCGCGAGCTCCGGAAGCAGGAGAAATTCGGACATCTCACACAGGTGGAGCATTTCCAGGAGTTGGCGCGGCTCGGTGATCTCGGCTCCGAGGGGTCGCGCACCCACACCGGCAACCACGTCGCCACCATCTTCGCCGACGGCAACGGCTTCGGGAAGCTGTTCCGGGAGCTGAGGGCGGCTGCTGCGGATTCGGAGGACGGTCTGCAGGAGTTGCGGAGGGTGTCCAAGGCCGTCAAGGACGCCACGAAACTGGCGCTGCGCAAAGCCATCGAGGAGATCACAGACGACCGGGTCTCCGCGGCGAACCCCATGCCCGCCGTCCCGCACATCCTCGGCGGCGACGACGTGCTGGTGACCGTGCCCGCCACCAAGGCATGGCCCTTCCTCACCACATTCCTGAAACACCTGGAGCAGGAAGCGGGCAGCGACACCTTCGGACTGGGGGCAGGGAAGGTCAGCTTCTCCGCGGGCATGGTGATCTGCAAACTCGCCTACCCCATCGGCGACCAGGTGGAACTGGCCACCACCTTGCTGCGCACCGCCAAGGAAGCGGTGAGGGGCAACGATTGGTCATTCGCCTGGCTGGATGTCACCAACGAGGGCCCCACACCGTCGAGACGATTCCGCACCCTCGACGACTGGGGACGGATTGGGGAACTGCGAGACCTGGCGCGTCGACTCGGCGACGACGAACGCGGCAACGCGGCGCGCGCCACCCTGCGCCAGGAACTACGGATCAGGGACGAGAAGGACCGCACCCTGCACCTGAGACACCGGGCCGGCAGGCTGTCCGGGGCCGCGGACCTCCTGAACGCGGTGTTCGGAAGGAACTGGGAGCGGGCCACGAACCACGGCACCGAGGAACTCTTGACGGTACTGAACATCATGAGGTGGTACGCATGACGACGACCAAGACCACGATCGAGCTGGACATCCGTTTCAACACCGCCTTCCGCATCTCCCAGGGATACGGGCAGGGGGAGGTCGACGACGTGATCGACGAGGAGAATCCGCTACCAGCCACGTCGCTGAAAGGCGTCATGCGGGACGCCGCCCGCATGGTCCTGCCGGGAAAACGACGAGGCACGACATACGTCGACCATCACCTGGTGGATGCCGTCTTTGGGAAACGCGGCAGCAACAGCTCCCCATGGAACTTCTCAGACGGGAAACTCGACCACACGGATGAGCTTCGGGAACGGATCCGGGTGCGCTCCCGGGTGGCCATCAACGAGCAGCGCCGCGCCCAGGACGGGGCTTTGCTTTTCGCGGAGGAGCTGCACGCGGATCGGGCCACCGCGACGATCTCCCTGACCCAGCCCCTACCCCCGGAGGAGCTGGACACACACGTCGCGCTGCTGCACGTCGCCGCGCGACTGGTCGACGGGATCGGCGCCGATCGGCGTCGCGGCCTGGGGTGGGTGAGCATCACCACCGACACCGACGACATTGAGGCAATGGTCACCAGGATCGAGCGGGCCAGGAACGGGCAGGCCGGAAACGAGCAGGTCAGGAGCGCATCATGAGCTGGTGGCGGGTAACTGTGACAAGCGAACAGACGATCGTCGTCGGCACCGGGGCCACCCGGGCCTTCCACACCCCAAGCCTCGGATACATTCCCGGTTCCACGCTGCGCGGGGCACTGGCCACCGCCTGGCGGATCCGGTACGGCGACCCGGATTCCGTCTTCCAGGAAACCTTCGACCATTCGGTGCGGTTCGGGCCCCTGCTGGCCGTGACGGGGGACATCGCCAACCAGTCCGTGCTGCGCCGCAAGTACGCCCCCGGCGACGGCGAATACATCGACTGCGCCTTCGAGGACGCAGGGAATGTCGTGGGGGAGCACCTCAAGGGCAACGTGATCTGGGGCGACAAGAACGCGTTGAAGGTGGTGACCACCACCGCCATCGACCCCGAGAAACGCACCGCGCTCGACGGGAACCTGTTCTCCCGCGAGGCCCACCGTCGCCGGCAGACCTACCACGGCCTGATCCACGGCGACGAGAACCTGGTGGGGAGGTTGGCGGAGCTGGAATCCGCCAGCATTGGGGGTCGCAGAAGCGTCATGGGGCGCGCCCGGATCCGGATCGAACCGACATCACCACCCGAGCTGCCCGCATCGGGGGATGTGGTGCTGCGCACCTTGTCGCCGACGATCCGCCTGAATGATGCGGGCGCACCCACCCTCGAATGGAAAGGAATGAAAACCTTCGAGGGCTTTGAGGTCGTGGATGCCTGGGGTGGCAGGGTCGCAGGCGAGGGAATCAGCGGCTGGCACCTGGCGTCGGGCACCCCGAAACCCGGGGACATCGCCATCGCGCCCGGGGCCGTCGTGAAACTGCGGGAACCCGACCGGGACAAGGTGCTGAAACTGCTGGAACGCGGCCTCGGGACCCGCAGGGCCGAGGGATTCGGGTGGCTTGAACAGGTGACGACACCTTGGCGGCCACCCGGCGGGAAGCCCGGCGAGGATCACACCGGGGGAGTCGCGACCCCGGATCTCGACGCCATGCTCAGCTGGCCGCTGGAGGACCGCAGGGCGGTGGCGGGCTGGCTGCAGGAACTGCGGCAGGGCGACGACACCAAGACCTTGGAGGGCAGGCGCGCCTGGCTGAACCTGACGGAGGGCCGGCGGACGGCGGCCCGGCGCGTGATCCGCGACACCCCACAGGCGCAGCGCAACCCGTGGGCATCGAGGCTACGAGAGGGACGGAACTGACATGATTCTCACCTACATTCGAGTGACGATCCGCCCGTTGGGACCGTGGCGCGTCGGAGCGGTCGGACAGGACCAGGCCGCGCTCGAAACGCTGCGCGATAACGCCGGAAGGCCGGCGCTGCCGCCGTCGAGCCTGGCCGGTTCCTTCCGGGCCGGCATCGACGAGGCAGCCCGGGAACTCCTCATGGGTCAGGAGAAAACGAAGGACGGAAAACCGGACTTCCAGGCCTCGACGCTGTGGTTCCTCGGCACCCGGCTCACCGGAGGCGAGAACGGACAGCCCGAGATCAGACGCCGCACCGCCACCGCCGTCGACCGGAACCGTCGCGCGGCCCGCAACCACGGGTCGCACGACGTCGAGGAGGTCTACGACACCGAAACCATCCAGCTCTACCTGCGGCACGAGGGCGACCCCGCCAAGGCGCTACAGCTACTCGGACAGTGGCAGGTCACCATCGGAGGCGGAATCAGCACAGGCCTCGGGCACGCCAAGGTGACGGCCATCTCGTACCGCACCCTGGATCTGTCGCACCCCGCCGACCTGCTGGCCCGGGTCTCACTGCGAGACGCCGGACCGGACGCCCTCGACGCCCTGCTGCAAGGCGGCACCGACCACAAGGTGACCGCCGAGGAATCACCCACCCTCCTGGAAGCGACGATCCGCATCGACGGACTGAACCTTCCCACCCAAAACCTGAAGGATCAGCTGAGACCGGAGGACCATTGGTTCCACGGCACCCGATGGAAGGGAATCCTCCGGGGCCGGGTGGAATACATCGGACGCAGCCTCGGCCTGGACATCTGCGGCGCGGAGGACCAGCAGTGGCGCGGCTGCGGGAGGTGCGCCGTCTGCGAGGTCTTCGGGTCCGGAGAAACCGGAGTGGGCAGGTGGAGTTTCCACTTCACCCCACTGGAACCCGACCATCCGGCGGGACGGACCCGCAACGCCATCGACCGTTTCACCGGAGGAGTGGCGGAGAAGAAACTCTTCCCCGAAAAGACGGTGACCTGCCAGGCGCAGCTGGTGATCGGACAACTGGACGGCGTCGAGGAACACCACGCCTGGGTCCTGAAGGCCCTGCTGCTGGCGCTGCGAGACCTGCAGGAGGGATACCTCGGCATCGGAGGCCGGACCTCGACGGGGCTCGGCTCGGTGCAGTTCGAAAAGCTGAAGCTCGGCGAAGAATTCCAGCGTTTCAAGATGACCGCGACAAGCCTGAAGGACGTCGAGGGCATCACCGAGGCCGACATCGAACTGGAAAGAACCCACCGCTCACTGAAAAAACAGAAGGAGAAAGAGGAGAAGGAGACGCAGCATGCCTGAGCAGAAACGAACCACCGAGACCCGCTACCTTTCCGGACAGGGCGAGGTGGAATGGTCCCAGCTGCGGAAAGAAGCGAGCGGCCTCACCTGCGCCTGGGCCGACTACGACGGCTTCCACATCGGCCCCTGCCCCGACAAGGCGCCCCCGTACAGCCACATCTGGGGCTGGAGCCGCGACGGCGAGGTGCTGCTGCGCGGCAGGATCGACGCAGGCAGGGTGATAGCGGGATGGCTACGGAAAACCCCGAGCGGCGGGAAGAAAGAAAAGGAGGTGCCCACGGTAACCCGGCAGGTGATCACCTGGAAACCCGACCACGAACGCCTAAAAATTAACTTCGCAGGAGAGAAAGAACACTGGCCCGAAACAATGCAATCGGTGGAGGTCCTAGGAGAAAACCCGGTGACATTCATAAAAGAAGAAAACCCTTCCTAAACCCGGTTGAGCCAAGATGTGACGAAAACTCCCAGCTCCCTGCGACTGAGCATCGTCGAGACACCCTCGGGAAGGGGTGTTGGAGAACGATCAAAAACAGCCTCAGGTGTGTATGAAACGTAACGAGGGGTTGTACCCCATTGAGGATAGATCCTGTCCGCTACTCGGAGAGGGTAAGGAGGGGTGGTGTGTAAAATCGCCGCAACAGGGCTTGTCAGGGCAGCATGTCAAGAGGGTAGGGTCTGAAACCACCGCGAATCTTAAAGCGGATTGAAACTTGTCCCGAAACTAGTGATCATCATTCCGCCCGCCGTCTGAAACCACCGCGAACCTTAAAGCGGATTGAAACTAGATTGACAGCTCGCTTGCGGTCCCATACAGCCCACCAGTCTGAAACTGCCGCGAACCTTAAAGCGGATTGAAGCCTCAAGAAGAAAAGCTCAAAGCTAAAGGGCGGGTCTGAAGCCACCGCGAATCTTAAAGCGGATTGAAAAACTGGATTGACTCAGTTTGGCGAGCTGTTCCCGTGAGGAATCGTTGAGAACCTCGATGGGTTGTTTTTCGTCGTATTCGACCTCTTCTTGCGCAGGGCGAGTTGGGGATTTCGTACATGACGTGGAGGGGAAAATAATGACTACTGACAATTCTTCTCGATGAGGAGAAGGTGGTGGAGTGTTTCACCCTGCCCGCGCTTCGTTGCGCCTGGGAGAGGGTGTTGAAGAAGGACGCCCAGGACGGCGACATCTCCGATTCGCCGAAGAGCTCTGAGCGGGGACGTACCGGCCCTCGGACCTGACCCGGGTGGTGATGCGACTCCGTGAAGAGGGCTACACCCACATCCTGCAAACACGGGAAATGGCCTGAGGGCAGAGTTGGAGGAAACCGGCAATCCCGGATGTCCGCTGCTGGGGGTTTTGGAGACACCCTCGGACAGGGGTGTTGGAGAACGACCAAAAACAGCCTCAGGTGTGTATGGCACGTGACGAGGGGTTGTACCCCTCTGAGGACAGGTTCTGTCCGCTTGTGGGAGGGGGCGAGGAGGGGTGGTGTGTAAAACCGCCGCAACAGGGCTTGTCAGGACAGCGTGCCAAGGGGTAGGGTCTGAAACCACCGCGAACCTCAAAGCGGATTGAAACAACATCACCAACGTTGGTGCACTCATATACCACACACTGAGGCTTATTCACAGGCGACGTGTCAACCAGTGAAACCCCTAGTCAGAGCGCGTTTGAGGATGGCTGTGAATAAGCCTTACTGTCTGAAACCACCGCGAACCTCAAAGCGGATTGAAACTGCTCTTCTCTCTGTCCGAATTGTCAACACTCGTCTGGAACCACCGCGAACCCTCAAGTTGCTCTTCGTAGTTGGGCGTGATGTCTTGGGTGGTCGCGTTGTGTTGCCGCGTCCGGTGGGTGTTCTTGACCTGCTGCCGAGGCCGGGCGGATAGCGGGCGTGACGCGACCCTGCAGTCGGGGTGGCCGGCGAGGGGCCTCGTCGCTTTCTACCATCATCCGTCGTCGATCAGTGCAGGCTGATCGCGTCAAAGTCGGACAAGTTGGTGCTCACACTCGCCACCGTGCACCGTGAACACGTAGACTTGACCACAGCTCGTGGCCCCTGCTTGAGGGGATGTCTCACACCACCCATCCCATCGCGGGGCCGCGAGCCCTTATGTCAACGACCCGCCACACTCACCTACGGATTGCCGGAAGGGGATGGCGTCTGGATGCACCGGGCCGCAGCGCAGGAGCTGCCCGTGACAAGGGCTTTTACCGGGGCCGTGGCGTTGGGACATGCTAGGTATTCAGATCGGGTGAGAAGGGAACAGCGCGGTGATCGTTGATGATCGAGGTGTCGCGATGAGTAGGAAGGACTGGCCGTAGCGATGAAGGCGAGGACGTGGGTCTTGGTGGCAGGTGCCGTCGGGGTGGCGGCATTGGTGCTCTGGTGGGTGTGGAGTGTGGTGTTTGCTGTGGAACCACCTGTGTTGCGTGACGGGGAGACGCGGGCATCATCGTCGGGGCGGTACACATCAGAGTTTCTCTCGGAGGAGATCGACGGGAAGCGCAATGTGTATCCGGTGATCAAGAATTCGGCGGGCGAGGTGGTATGGAGCGACGATCAGCGCTATCTCCTGAGCGCGCATCCGGTGGGGGTGGTGTGGCAGGAGGGTGCCGACGTGCTGTGGTTGCTGTCTGGTGATATTGGCACATCCCGTGTGGTGGAAAAGGACGGGAAGTGGGTCAAGGAGTGGGACTGGGACACGCTGCCTCCCGACATCAAGAAAATCAAGGATCACTGATGACGGCGGCGCTGTGTGCGGATACCGGACGCCCAGATTCCTGGGAACTGTCACGCGTCGCCGCCCCGACTGGGTGTCACGCTGATGAGCCAAGAAGCCATCGGCAGAGGCCGTGAGTGTCGAAACCGATCATGGATCAGCTGTTCTCCTCGGTTTCCTGCAACCATTTCCTGGTCGCTTCCCAAGTGGCCTGGTAATCGGCCTTGCGCAAAGCCCTTCGCCACGGTTTGACGGCACACGCCGACGCCCAGAACACGACGAGAGCGGCCAGCCCCGACGGCAGCGCCAGTTCGGGTGCCTGCCACCCGCCGATACCGGCCCCAACGATGGGAGGAAAAACGAAAATCCAGACGGCATAGGCCCAACCGCCGGGCCTCGGATTCCGGGCCCGCACCACCGCCGGATGCTCCGCCAATGCGACAAGCACACTGCTCGTCGTTGTCGTCGCAAAGCCGATCAGGATCGCGGTCCCGAAACCAAGATCCAGGTGCAGCAGCCAACTGAGGAGATACAGCGCGCCGACGAGAAACGGAACCCCGACCAGCGACGACAGCAGCCGACTGAGCACGCTCGCCCACAGCGGTATGTCCTCCTGGAAGTCATCGTGGCCCTGGTCATCCCTGCGAATCACCCAGCCGTCGCTGAGCTTGCCCTCTCCGAACGTTTCCGCGGTCATCTCTTTCGCGGCTTCCCACTTGGCGCGCACCTCGGCCTGGCTGTCGCCCCGTTCCCACGGCTGTGACCACAGACCAACGACCCAGAACACAATGAGAGCGGCGAGGGCCGTCGGCAACGCGACGCGGGGCGACTCCCACCACCCGACGGCGAACCCCACCAGCGGCGGCACCACGAAAATCCACATGGCATAGGCCCAGCCACCGGGAGCCGAATGCCGGGCGCGCACCACCGCAGGTCGCTCACCCAGAGCCATCAGGACCTCGCTGGCCACAGTCGTCACCAGCCCCAGCACCACAATGGCGCCGACGTCGGTTCCCGGCTGCATGATCAGGCCAAGCAGCCACAACACCCCCACGACCAGAGGTGCAATGACCACAGAGATCATCACATGCCCCGCCATGGCCTGCCCCAGAGTTGCGTATCCCGCCTCTTGCAGTTCTCGCCTTTCCTCCGCCATCGGATCACCTCCTTGGATCACGCCTCTCGGTGTTCTCGATACGCGAGAAACACCACGTTACGGCGCTCCATCTCGCGCACGTGAAGTCCTTCGCCACGGGCCTGACGACATCAGAATGCCGCAGCCCCCAGAATCGCACCTCCCTGGCGGAGAGTCAGCTCACTTTCGTCCAAGAAGCTGAACCTTGGCGACGGTGCGGAGGGGCGGAAACAGCGGTGATTCGCGTGATCCTACTGCCCGGTGATGGGTCCGCGACATCAGAAATATAAATGGTTTTATCGCTTTAGAGCTGCGACAGATTCCGCGTGGGTGTCGTCTCTATTGACGCGCCCGAGGAGCCGAGTGGGGTGACGAATTTTCAAATGCGTCCAACGACCGGGCAAAAGGGCCAGTCAAACGGTGAATGGCCCGCGATGGCGTATTTGTCAACCTCCGGGCCTGTCGTGCCAAAGCGCTGCCGAGGCTCGCGATCGTGTGCTGGAGTGTTCCGCGGTCCAAATTCCCTCACCAAGAGAGGACTGCTTCATGAAGATGACGCGTTTGTTCGCGGGTGCCCTGCTGGCCGTCGTGCCGCTCGTCGCGGCTCCGGTAAGTCAGGCCTCCGCCGTATCGGATGCGCCTCAGGCCGCCGTGCAGGGTGCCCCCGCGGTGGTCGTGCAAAGCAGTGCCGCATACTCCCGCACCATCCTGGTCAAGGTCAATGAGCTGCGCGCCAGCCTCGGGCTGAAACCCGTGACGCGCTACGTCCAGCTGGACTCAATCGCCCAGGACTGGTCTCAGCAGATGGCATCGAGGAACTCGATGTCGCATCGGCCACAGTTCTCCAGCAAATACCCGCAAGGGTGGAGCACGGCCTCGGAGAACGTCGCCATGCGAGGCGGCTCCGGGGGCGGTGACATCGGCGCCCGACTCTTCGAACAGTGGCAGAAGTCGCCGGGCCACTACGCCAACATGGTCGCCCCCGACGCGAACGCGCTGGGCATCGGCCTGGCCTACAACTCGTCCACCAAGTCCTGGTACGGCACCCAGAACTTCGCCAACTACAAGAACCCGGGCGGTTCTGGTCTCGTCGCCTCCTGACGAGGCCGAATCAACGTTTGCGACATCGGGGCGGTCCGGATCGGCTCAGCCGATCATCGGGCCGCCCCGATGCGTGGGTCATCGCGAGTGACCAGGCTCATCGCAGCTTCTTCTCGGTAGTCAAGAGGCCGACGATGGCCGCGACACGCCCGGAAAGCCGCACAATCTGAGAATTTTTCAGGTTGTGATTCAGATTAACGAAACCCCTAGTCAGATCACACTTAACCATAGTTAGTCGTCGTTCGGTAGGCGGGTGCCTGGCTCATCGCGGCTCTGTGGGGCTCCGTGGTTATGTTGTGGTGGAGGCAGTCCATTTTCCCTAGCCACGAGAGGACTGTTTCATGAAAATGACGCGTTTGTTCGCAGGTGCCCTACTGGCTGCCGTGCCCCTTGTCGCGGCCCCGGCTGCCCAGGGTGCTGTCAATGGATCGGATGTGCCTGTCCAGGTCATTGAAGCCCCTGCGGGAGTCACTCAAAGCAGTGCTGCGTATGCCCAGACCATCCTGACCAAGGTCAATGAGCTGCGTGCCAGCCATGGACTGAAACCCTTGACCCGTTACGTCCAGCTGGATGCGGTCGCCCAGGACTGGTCCGAGCAGATGGCAGCGAGGAACTTCATGTCCCACCGACCGGATCCTGGCAGCCATTACCCGGCAGGAGCGAGTGGCGCTGCGGAGAATGTCGCCATGCGCAGCGGCGATGCTCCCGGTGAGGACATCGGCACCAAGATCTTTGAGCAGTGGCTGCACTCGCCGCGCCATTACGACAACATGGTGAATCGGGATCTGAACGCCTTGGGAATCGGCCTGGCCTACAACTCCGCCCAGCGCTGGGACAACCCGCTGGATGGCCGCAACGCCGATGAGTCCTCGATCGAGAAGGACTTCCAGATCCTGTCCGACTACACGACGCGGGTGCGGACCTACAGCAGCGGCGACCAGCCCAACATTCCCGCCCTGGCCGAGAAGGCCGGCCTGCACCTGACGGCCGGCGTCTGGGTCAGCAAGGATGAAGAGCGCAACCTGAAGGAGTTCGACGCCATCGAGAAGGCGGTGCATGACACCAGCTCCATCGAACGGGTCATCGTCGGTAACGAACAGGTGCTGCACGCCGGCCGCACCCCGGCCGAGCTCATCCAGAACATGCGCGAGGTCAAGCGCCGGGTACGCAAGCCGGTCTCCACGGCCGAGCCCTGGCACATCTGGCTGCGCTACCCCGAGCTGGCCGCCAACGCCGACTTCATCACGGTCCACCTGCTGCCCTACTGGGAAGGCCTGCCGGTCCAGCAGGCGCTGGAGTACACCTTCGGGCGACTGCACGAGGTGCAGCGCCGCTTCCCCGACAAGAAGATCGTGATCGGTGAGGTGGGCTGGCCCAGCCAGGGCGACCGCCGCGATTCCTCCCGGGCCTCGCCGGCCAGCCAGGCCGAGTTCATCCGGGGCTTTCTGGTGCGCGCCGCCGCCGAGAACATCGACTACTTCCTGATGGAGGGCATCGACCAGCCCTGGAAGATCGAGCTGGAAGGCCGTGCCGGCCCGTACTGGGGCTACCTGGACGCCTATCGTCAGCCCAAGTACAGCCTGACCGGCCCCATCGAGCGTGACCCCAACTGGGAGACCAAGGCCGCCCTGGCATCGGCCATCGGCGTGGTGGCACTGTTCTGGTTCATGTTCAGCTTCTCCAACCTGCAACTGCCCAGCCGCATCGCCTTCGGCGTGGTGCTGCAGGCCGTCATCTCGCTGTTCGCCTGGCTGGTGGCCCTGCCCTTCGACTACTACATGCGCCCGACCTTCCTGGTGATCCTGGTGCCGTCGCTGCTGGCCATGTCGACCATCCTGCTCACCAACTTCTTCGAGTTCGTCGAGATGTTCTGGCCAGGCAACCTGCGTCACGTCTACCGCCCACGGCCGCTGGCCCCCGGTGCGCGTGAACCCAAGGTATCGCTGCACCTGGCCTGCTGCAACGAGCAGCCCGACATGGTGATCGCCACCATCAAGAGCCTGGCCGCGCTGGACTACAGCAACTTCGAAGTGCTGGTCATCGACAACAACACCAA
>ERZ772799.79-NODE-79-length-39200-cov-4.212875_pt1 | contig 39200 bp, 39 predicted proteins | sample MGYA00511345_ERZ772799 | MGnify/ENA primary metagenome ERZ772799 (study PRJEB29015, sample SAMEA2738037) | human oral metagenome | biome: human oral; feature: human-associated habitat; material: saliva | place: China | collected 2238 ... | reverse complement strand
GTCGACCCCACCGGTCCTCACCAGTAATACGGCGCGCCAACACTGTATGGTCTGCCTCAATGTGCTGGCCTGTCACTTCCAACCCCAGGCCATCAAGGCCCGTGAAGGCGCTTAGGTCAGGGCGATCAAAGATAGTATTGGACATGTTGAGGTCTTTCAGATGGACGGTGTAGGAACCCCCATCATCGGAAGGCCTCGACCCCTATCCGGCCATGACACGCCCAACCCCGCCCACAACACCTACACCCTCAAATGCGAAGAGCCCGTTTCCGGGCCTGACCTGCTCGATGGTCTATTTGCTCCCTATGGCGGATGCATAGAGCTACCTCATACTTGTGTGTTTGGGGCCGCGTGTGTGCGCTTTGCGGGAGGGATGCTGTCCCTTGATAGACGTTTATACATCAATAGCTGTATAATGCTGTATGAACGTCTGTTGTAGAGGAGGTGTCTACTTTGATGCTTGACGAGCTTGTAAGTTACATCGACGCCGAGGGTGGGGTGGCGTACTCTTCGCAGCTGAAGGGTGCTGGCTTTTCTGCGGGACTTATCTCTTATGCGAGCGAAACAGGCCGTATTGATAGGATTTCACGCGGTATCTACTGCACGCCTGATGTTTTCGAAGATGACTTTCTCGTGATTGGGGCACGTTGGCGCAAGTGCATTTTTTCGCATAACAGCGCGTTGTATCTAAATGGATTATCAGACAGGCTTCCGGTAGTGCAGTCCGTGACCGTACCTAGGGGGTATAACCCGGTCAGGCTGATTGAGGAGTTTCCAGGCATTCAGATTCACTGGGTTCGCCCTGATATTTACGAGCTTGGCGTAACAAATATTATGACGCCGTCAGGTAATAGGGTCAGGTGCTATAACTCTGAACGTTCAATCGCTGATCTGATTAGGCAAAGGAAGCTGGGTGGCGTTGATGCGCAACTTGTGCGTGACGCTATTGGTGGATACTTCAATAGCCGTGAGAAAAATCTTCATGAGTTGGCGCGCATGTGTGAAGTGCTCGGAGTGAGGCGCGAGTTACAGGTATACCTGGAGGTGTTGTAATTGGTAACTATTCGCAATGATGCGAGCCTTAGAGGCAAGATTCGGTCTGTTGCAAAAAGAGCCGGGCTTAGACCTCAGGAGCTACTGCAAATGTATCTATTTGAACATCTGTTGCTTCGTCTTGAGAAAAGTCCCTATGCTGAGAAATTTGTTCTCAAAGGTGGACTGCTAATTGCGTCGATGATTGGTGTTTCCCTACGTACTACGATGGATATGGATACGACTGTAGTTGGCATGTCACTGGATCGCGCAAATATTGAGCGTGCGATAAAGGATATTTGTGGTGTCGATGTTGGTGATGAGATGGAGTATGTTTTTGAACGTATCGAGCCTATTCGAACCGATGATGAATATGCGAACTGGCGTGCCCATGTTCGGGTGAGATACGGAAGAATGAACGCGCCTGTAAAAGTAGACATCACAACAGGTGACTCTATAGTTCCAAAACAAATCGAATACCCATATCCGATGATGTTTGAAGATGGAGCAATCAATGTGTTGTCTTATCCTGTGGCGACGATACTGGCTGAGAAATTTGAAACCGTTGTTGTCAGGGGTGTAGCCAATACGCGGGGTAGGGATTTCTATGATATTTATGCATTCTTGAAACTTTATAACGAAGATATTGATTTTGTTCAGGTAAAGCAAGCTCTAGATGCGACGGCGGTAAAACGAGGTTCCTCGTCTAGCGTTGCCGAGTACAAGTATAGGTTGGAAGAGATTAGAGCTTCTGAAACTATGTTGTCTGTGTGGGATGAGTATACGAAATTAACGCCGTATGCATCCGCTATACCGTTTATTGATGTTGTGAACGCGGTGATACAGCTTGGTGATTCAATATTTGCTAAATCTAGTAACACATAAATCTGTCTTTCAGTAAGGCAAGATGGCTCGTCTGGCAGAGATTGATATTTTGCGGAAGCTTTAAATGCATCATATGTAGGTTTGTAGCCTACAATTGCAACATGGTTCGACCGAACCACCTGGAAACTGATTGCGTCAGAAAACTTCAGTTATGGGCGGATGCGTAGCTCGAATTGGGAAGGCGTAGTGGTTGGGGTGATGGAAGCTGTGTCTAGATGAATTTGCCGGTGAGGCTGGTGGGGCAGGCTTTGATTTGAGCGGGGGAGCCGGTGGCTACCACCTGACCACCGGCCAAACCTCCGCCAGGGCCCATATCCACCACATAGTCTGCGCTGCGGATTACGTCCAGATCATGTTCAATAACCACCACGGTGGCGCCTTTAGTAATCAAACTGGCAAACACTCCCATTAGGGTCTGCACATCCTTTGGGTGCAGGCCAATAGTGGGTTCATCAAACACAAACACCGAATCGCCCTGGCCCCGGCCCATCTCACTGGCAAGCTTTAACCGCTGCGCCTCGCCACCAGAAAGCCCCGGTGTCTGCTCGCCAAGCGTCAAATAGCCCAAACCCAAATCGTGCAGCACCTGCAATTTCTTGCTCACCCGGCTAAGGCCCGCGCAAACAGTCAAAGCCTCATCAACACTCATAGCCATCAGGTCGGGCAGGCTGTAGGCGGCGCCGTCGTCAAAAAAGCACCTAATTTCGTGAGCCGCACGCCCATAACGAGATCCGCGACAATCGGGGCAGCAAATCTCGACGTCGGGAAGAAACTGCACGTCAAGGGAGATCTGCCCAGTGCCGTCACAAGTGTCGCAACGCAAAGAACCAGTGTTATAAGAAAACGCGCCAGCCGTAAGCCCACGGCGGCGGCCAGGCTTCGAGCCGGCCTCAGCGGCAAGTTTGGCTCCATACTGCTTAGCCGCCTCGGACCTGGCGAAATGCTTACGCAACTCATCATGCACCCCCGCATAGGTGGCCACAGTCGAGCGCACATTAATACCAATCGGGGTGGCGTCAATCAGCATAACCCGGCCAATACCCGGTGCCTCCAGCCAGCGCACATGCCCCGGCAGCGCCTGACCGGCAATTCGCGCCTGCAAAGCCGGGATCAGGCTCTCAAGCACCATGGTGGTTTTACCTGAGCCCGAAACCCCAGTCACCACTGTGAGTCGTCCCTGGGGAATATCCACCTCAAGTGGCTGCACCGTGTGGATCGCGTCCGTGACTAGGCGGATACTGCCGCGCTCAAAAAGATCCGCCCGCGCCGGCTTGGGCTGGTTCTGCTGCCTCAGATACGGCCCAATAATCGACGCAGAATTGTCCATGACCTGCGCAACCGTACCCTGGCAAACCACCGTGCCGCCGTCGGAACCAGCGCCGGGCCCCATCTCAATGAGGTAATCACTGTGGGTGAGCACCTGAGTGTCGTGGTCAACTAAAATCACCGAGTTGCCATCCGCCAACAGATCATCCATCACCCCCGTCAAACCCTTGAGATTATGCGGGTGTAAGCCAATCGAAGGCTCATCAAGCACATACAGTACGCCCGTGGTACGGTTACGCACCGCCCGCGCTAGCTGCACGCGTTGGCGCTCACCGGTAGAAAGTGTGGACGCCGCACGATCTAACGCCAAGTAGCCCAGCCCCAGGTCAAGCAACCGTTGAGCGGTGTCAAAGAAAGCCTCACAAATATTTTGGGCCATGGGACGCAGCCTCTGCGGCAGTGAGTCGGGCACCCCCTCAACCCACCCCATCAGTTCAGACAGGGTCATTTGTGAGGCCGCGTCCAGACCAATACCGCGCAACCGGGGCGCCCGGGTGGCTTCAGACATACGGGTGCCGTGACACTTAGGGCAAGTGTCCTCTTGTAAGAAACGCTCCAGGCGCTTCATACCCTTTTCATCTTTAACTTTAGAAAGCGCATTTTCGACCGTATAAATGGCGTTGTAATAGGTGAAATCCATTTCGGCCGACTGGTTCGTTTTAGGATTTACGTAAATAATGTGCTTTTTTAGCGCCGGGCCGTGGTAAACAATCTCCTGCTCCGCCTCAGTTAGCTCCTTGAATGGCACATCGGTGCGCACACCCATCTCGCGGCACACGTCTTTCATCAGGGCCCACATCAGTGTGCCCCACACTACGACGGCGCCCTGATCAATGCTCAGGTTCTGGTCCGGCACCAGCGCCGCAACATTCACGCTGCGGGTCAGGCCTGTGCCCGAGCAAGTTTGGCAGGCTCCGCGTGAGTTAAACGCCAGGTCCTCAGCGCCAGGGCCATAAAATTTTACGCCGCAGGTGGGGCAGGTAATTTCAGCCATGCGGGCGACGTCGAATGAGGGCTCAACGTAGTGCCCGTTAGGGCAGCGGTGGTGGGCTAGGCGCGAAAACATCAGTCGCAGACTGTTGGCTAGCTCAGTCATGGTTCCGAAAGTACTGCGGATTCCGGGCACGCCCGGCCTTTGCCGCAGTGCCAACGACGCCGGCACGTAACGCACTTCGCTCACGTCAGAGCGTTGGGCTTGGCTCATGCGCCGGCGCGTGTAGGTGGACAGTGACTCCAGGTAGCGGCGTGAGCCTTCCGCATAGAGAACCCCCAGGGCCAGGGAGGATTTACCTGAGCCAGATACGCCAGCAATACCAACGATTTTATTTAGCGGAACATCAACGTCTAGGTTCTTCAGATTGTGCACGCGCGCCCCGCGCACCTCAATGGTCTGGGGTTTTTGGGTGCGGGCGGCACTCTGCGGGGCGGCACGCTGCGAGGTAATTGGCGACGGCGCCGCCTGGGACTCTTCGAAAGCGCGCATTTTTCCTCCAAGCAGGCGCGACGCCACCAGGGTTGTAACCAGCTGCGGCCTGCGAGAGAAATTATCCCACACAGGCCGCAGCTTTTAGGGCGCAGTCGGCGTCGTGCTTTTGCTGGCTTCTAAGTGAGCTGGGTAGGGGGCGTGGGGTGGGAACTCTAGATGTTTGTCCTTTTTACCCTTTTAAGCCTGCTCTAGAGGGGCAGTTAAAGGCACGATGGCGGGGCGCAAAGCTGCAGCTAGACGCTGGTTGCTGCCAGTTGCCTGACTGTAGAAACGCGCTGCTACGAATTCCTTGCAGGCGGGGGTGCCTGGTCTGTTACTGGTGGGTGTGCCTGGTTTATTGCAGGCAGGGGTGCTCGGCGCAAAAAGCGCAGGATCAAGCTTCCAGCCGGCTTGCTCAGACAGCTGGGAGAAAAACACGAACTGCGTGCGTGTATTGCCCTCGCGGAAACTGTGGATAACGTTCAACTCGCCCCAAATCTCAGCCAGCTCTGTCACGAAAGTTTCATGATCCAAGCCGCGCAACAAATCCATTTTGCTGAGCCTGCGGTATTGCTCATTGGCTGCCTGCCCTAAGACTGGGCCTGCTGGATAGTACTGGTAAGACATTTGCGGAGCAGTCGGATCTCCCAACGGGTAATGGACAATGTCTGGGCCAGACTTGACCATGAACGTGCCCAGGGGAGCAAGCCGCTCCTGACCTGCCCACTCATAGACATCTTGGAAAATATGGCGGTGAATTGCCTTCATGTGGGCGTAATCGAAGTTGCCTTTGATCGGCGTTTGCGCCAGTTCCAAAATTCTGGAGCTAGCGTAGCCCTCTTCCAGAAAGCGCAGCTTGACAGCGTCAGGTTCCCCATATGGGTTGCCAGGAGTGGTGAATTTATTGCGTAACACCGAGGTGCCAGGGATGAAGTAATCCTCCCAGGTGCGAAAAACTTTGCGTGCCATCAGCCTTGCACGTGCTTTCTGATTGCTGCGCGTGCCTGTTCGCCGGTTAGGTTGCCACATGCCTGCTGTTCCAAAATGTTGCACAGCGCCAGGTCGGTGACTTCGTGGCCTGCCAGAGCCAAAGCCGCCTTGGCAAATGCGAGCTTTTCTGCGGGGGTGCGGTTTTCGCAGGTTTGGTTTCGGGGTTGCGTTTCTGCGTTATCTGCGCCGACGGCGTCACTGCGGCTTGTGGCAGCATCGCTACGTGCGGCGACGGCGTCGCTGCGGCCAGGGCGGTCAGTGCTGCGGCTTGTCATGGGCGGCCTCGTTTCTTCCGAAAGCTCATTTTACGGGGCGAACTGCGCCGTCGTGAGCAAAAGCAGGCATAGACTTACGCTAGTTATAGACGCAAGGAGGGGAAGATGGGCGCCCAGGACGTACCGAAAGTGCATGACCCCAGTTTTCGCGGGGACATGATTATCCGCTTCCTACCTGACAGTGACCAGGTGCTAGCCCGCATGGACCGCTCTACCGTGCAGGTGTTTACGAATCTGGCGGACTACCTGCAGCTCTATGGGCCGTACGTGGATCGTGTGGGCTACCCAGACGGCAAATACCTGTGGCACCGGCCCGTCGGGGAGCGGCCCACCTACTTTGAGTATCGCTCACTGGACATATTCGCCCTAAACGACCCCTACTACAGCTACGAAATTAAGCAGCTGCCGCAGGGATGCTCGATCCGCACTGGTATTAACGTGCCTTACTTTGATCTGCCCGGCGGTGCGCGCCAGGTGCAGTTTCTGGCCGAAGACATTGTGTTGACCGCTATTGAATGCCTTAAGCTGGGGATTTTGACTGGGAGGTCAGAATAATGTGGTGGCAAGTTGCTGAGCTGTTTCACTTTGCGGAGACGGCAGGGGCGCAGATTCGGCTCCGTGACGCCGACGCACTGTCGCTGACTTGGGATTGCGGGCGCAGCTGGCAGCACGTGTGGAACACCAGCGGCGAACACGCCCAAGCTTTTTACGGCGAAAGCGAGTACGCCGAAACTCGCGTTCCCACCATGATCAGCGACTACAGCGGACTCATGCTTAACTGGGCAGTGCTACGCATTGGCCGCAAAGCGCGCTTTTACAAGGGCTGGGAGGCGATCCGGGTGCCCGCAAGCGCCCAAAGTGTGGATCCACGCTGGGGCTTTGAGCAGCTCACGTTGATCACCGGGCGCCTGACCAGAGACGGCAAGCCCGTACCAATGCAGCTGCGCACCATCTTCCCTGACCACTACGAGCTCAACCAGTTCTCGCATGTGGCCGGCATGAGATTCAAAGATCTGTTGGCGGCCTTCAAAGACCCAACCGGCGGCATATTGGCCAACTGGGTAGAGCCGGCGCCAAGCTCTGAGCGCCCGCAGGGTGCTGAGAAATCAGAAAGCTCCAAATAGGTTGGCTGTGAGGCCAGATTAGCGTGATGGTAAGGCCGGCCTGGAGCGACGATAAGGCCAGCTCAAAAGCGCTAGAAAATTTTTAAATATTGCGGCGGGCGCAAGCCTGCTGCGCTTGATAGGTATGTAAGGGAACGTTATGGGTAAATGGTTTGATCAGGCCGCAGAGATTGAGCGCTTGCGTACGGAAAACCACCGGTTAAAAGCGCAGGTCAGGAGCTTGGAGTTGCGTCTAGGGGTCAGTTACGGCCAGTCGGGAACCAGTGATTACGGCCAGCCGGGCGCCTATGGTGACGCTAGCGAGTACGCTCCGGGTACCTACGGGGCCGGCGACGGCGTCGTCGGGGCAGGGGCTGCAGATTACGAGGCCGCCGCCTGGCTGGAACTAACCCCCGAAGAACTCCACCTAGTGCGGATGGGCAAAAAAATCAACGCCATCAAAATTTACCGAGACCGCACCGGGGTTAGCTTAGCTGACGCCAAAGCCGCCATCGACGCGGTTGGCTAGGAGGAACCATGCTGTTCATGGGTCATCGTGAGGACGACGGCTGGCTACGGGCTACCTTCAACCTAACTTTCCGGGCCTCATGGGAAATGATGCTACAAGGGGTTTACGAAGCCTGGCATTACTTCGCTAATGTTGAAATCCTGGTCGACCATAAGCCGATTGAAATTAAAACCCCTGAAGACATTCTCAAGATCCCTGAAGACCGCAATATTGTAATTCGTGGATTGCTAATGGTGGCTAGGACTAATGTAGAAATTGTTTTCTACAACCAAGTCCACTTCATCAACGTCTATGTTGAGTGCAACAATGAAGAACTAAAAAACCTGGACTACGAGCACTACAACAAATTCATTGGCAAATTCATTGACAATATGGAAATAGCCATGAATATGCCCGAGGAACAACTCAAAGCTGGCAGGTAGGTTGCGCCGCATAGTAGCTGGTCACAAGTCTGCATGCTGAGCCAAGAGCGGATGGAGAACTGTAATGATTTTGATTCGTGAAAAAGAGGAAAAGGGCTGGGTTCACGCCAACTACCGGCTCACCCGCCCGGTTTCGTGGCAGCAGCAGCTAAAAGCGGTGCACGGGGTTTATGGCTATTTCAAAAAAACCGAGATCCTAGTGGATGGGTTACCAATCCAGATTGGTCAGCCGAAAGAAATATTGCAAACCCCTGAGTCTAACGCTATTTCTATTCGGGGCGTGCTAACAATTATTGACGTGCCCGTGGTGGTAACCTTCTACAACCAGGCCGACTACGTAAATGTTATGGTTGCCTGCGCAAACGAAGAATTCCAAAACACTAACTACGAAAAGTTCAACAAATCAATGAGTCAAATCATGGATAGCCTTGAACTAATGATGTACATACCCACAGCTAACCAGAACTGATAGGGGCGGGCCAGCGCCGATAGGCGGGCCTGCATTTGCGGGCCCGCGCTGAGACGCTCAAGCCTCTGCCCGCGCTGAGACGCTCAGTCTTTTGGGCTGCTGCGGCTCTAGGACCTAGAACCCCAAAAGCCTGCGGTAAATTTGCAAATCTTCGTCACCAAAGACGTTGAAGACAACATCCATTTGCGCCTGGGTTGCCTCCAACCAGCGCTGAACAGTGTTAACCGCAACCTTTGCCGCAGGCTCCTTGGGGTAGCCAAACACGCCAGTGCTAATGCAACAAAAAGCCAGCGACTTCAAACCGTTTTCCTGCGCCATATCTAGACACTGTAAATAGCTGCTCATCAGCTTATATTTCCCAATGTCTGGCAGTGCCGGGTTATAGATTGGCCCAACCGTGTGAAGCACGTGCTTAGCCGGCAAGTTATAGGCGCCAGTGATTTTGGCGTGCCCAGTGGGTTCCTCATGTCCCTGGGCCTGCATCAGCTGCGCGCATTCAAGGCGCAACTGCACGCCAGCAAAAGTATGGATAGCGTTGTCAATGCAAAAATGTCCCGGCTGCCAGCACCCCAGCATCTGACTGTTGGCAGCATTAACAATACCGTCAACAGCTAGGCGGGTAATGTCACCCTGCCACAGACGAATCCGAGGATTAAGCGGGCTGACGGCGGCGTCGTCGAGACTAGAAATACCGCCTTCCGCCAGCAAACCAGACAGCAACTCATCCTGCTTTTCTAGCCAAAAAGGAGAGATAGGCGCAGGCTCTCGGGTGTTAACCAAGGCGCGGAAATGCTGCCACAGCTCATCAAAGCCCTGCACCTGCGGGAAAGCAAAATTACGCTCCGCACACAGCTGCGCCACCAGCTCAGATAACAGCGCCTCCTTTTTACTTTCCAGCATTACCTGCCTCCTTCTAATGGTTCGAATATTGGTTACTTGCTGTTAACGACGACGCCGCTCAAACTGGTGGTGACCCCGGGCGCCGTCGTCCTTGCGCACCGGGGCTAGACGCCGTCGCCGTCGGGGCTGATAGGCGGAAAGTAGAGATCCGGGGAGGCTTGCGGGCCGGTGAACAGGTCATCAGCGATCTTGCTGATCGTGTCGCGCAGCTCCAAATGCTCCAGATAACGCTGTGGAATCCCAGCCAGGCCCAGGTGTGCGCCGACAATATTGCCAGCAATAGCCCCCGTGGAATCGCTGTCTCCACCATGGTTGACCGCCGAGGTGATGGCCCCTGCAAAATCATCCTCGTGGCGCAGCGAGCACAACAAACCAATGGCCAGGGCCTCCTCAGCCACCCAGCCCTCGCCCAGGGCGTGAATCGCCTCCAAATCAGGCATGTCACTGTCCGCCAGGCGCAGCGTGTAACGCAGCAGCTCCTGCAACTGGCCAAGATAATGCGCGTTGGGGAAAGCTTCAGGCAAAGTGCTCAACGCCTGTGTGGCAGCCTCTTGTACTGAACTAGCCTCGTCGCGGGACAGGAGGCTGACAATATGGGCAAACACCCCGGCCGGCATCCAACCCAGTTCATGGCAGTGGGTTAGCTCAGCTAATTGCGCGCCTAGGCGTTGCAGCTCGACGCCGGAAAAGCCCGGGCAAGTGTTGATTAGCCCCACCGGCGCCATGCGCATAATCCCGCCGCAACCCTTGGAATTGTTTACAGCTTTGGCGCCGCTAGCCATGGCCTCGCAAGCATTCATGCAGGTTACGCCCGGTGCACGCGAGGCAAAAAGCTCAGGCAGGCTGGAAATCCAGGCTTTGGGCTCAGCTAGCGGGTAGGGGCTGACCTGCGTATACATCCACTCCACATAGAACTGGGCCATTTGGGCTGGGGCGTAAGCGGTAAGCGCAGCGGGGGATGGCAGGGTGGGGGACGCTGAGGCCCGAGCAGAAAGCGCGGTGGGAGACACCAGAGTGGGGCCATCGCCAGAGTCTTGGGTGCCGCCAGAGGCTTGGGCTCCGCCAGAGGCTTGGGCTGAGAGCGCAGCCAGCGAGCACAGCAGACTGTTGGCGGTGTACAAAGTCATCTGCGTGTCGTCAGAAAACGGCGCCAAGCCGCGCTCATCTAGCTGGTAGTTGCGGATACCGTGCGAACCGTAGCGCGCAGCAATCGCCTCCTCGCGGTCAAACTCAATCGCATAACCCAGCGCGTCACCGGCAGCCCCGCCCAGCAGACAGCCGCGATACTTGTCGATGTTTCCCATTTGCGTGTTCCTTTTCAAATGTTCTGGTTGGCGAGCGTTGCCTGGTTGGTGGGCGTTGGCCTGGTTGCCGGTTGCGTTTGGCGATTTTGTCCTGGCGGCGGCCCGACTACCAGCCGCGCAAAATAGCTTCCAAGCCGCGCTCAAACTGGGCGCTAAAATCCCATTTTCCAGCCAAAACTTCGCCGATCAGCGGTTGCAAGGCGGCTGCGTCAGCCGGGTCAAGCATGGCGCTGACAGCCATGAGGTCTTCTGTGCCAGCGACGACGGCGTCGTCGGCCCCTTCAGAGGGGGCGGCTGGAGTGGGGGCTGCGGCTAGGGCGGCGCTGCCTGGCTTGGCGACGGCGTCGTCGCTTGTTCCAGCAGGCGGCACTACCTCGGCGGCAACGAAACCAGTGGTGTACACCGAAACTGACGTGATCAGCGCCAACGTGTCCGTAGTGGGCGTAAAACCGCTGCGAGCCAGCGAAGCAAGCACCCCGGCCAGCAGGGAAAGCTGCTCAGGCGTGGAAATCGGGTGGGTCATCAGCAAAATGACCGTGTTGGGGTGATCCTGCAAAGTGGCGCGCAGGCAGTTCGCGTACTGGCGAATATATTCCTGCGCCTGCAAGGCCTGGTCAGGGGTCGTTTGTGGATTGATAGCCGGGCTTGAGCCAGGCTCGGTATCAGGGCTTGGATCTGGCCTGGCAGGGGCTGACGCGGCAGGGGCGCCCGGTGTGGCAGGGGCAGCCGGTGTAGCAGAGGCGCCTGGTGCGGCGTCGTCGTGAACGCCGTCGGCCCCTTGAACCAGAGCCAAAAAACGGTCGTAAGTTAGTCGCCAAAGCTGCTCACAAATACCCTCCAGCAGGGCCGCCTTATCAGGAAAATGGCGATAAAACGCGGCCTGCGAAACCCCCAAGCGCTTGCCCAGGCTCCGCAGCGACAGGGCAGAAAGTCCGGCGTCGTCAACCAACTCCAGCGCGGCTGACAAAATAATGTCGCGTGTAAGCGCACGAGATTTCGACGACGCCATAGACTCTCCGCTCAAATGCTGGGGTTACTCCTGCCTATAACGAAACTGTACCAAGGCGAGGGCCGCGATCGCCGCGAAAAATCCCCACAAAACCGCCAAGCTGGGCCAAATATCGGCAAAACCCTGCCCATCCAAACTCACCTTGTGGATCGCGTCGATCGCCCAATAAGCAGGCGAAACGCGTGCGGCATCCTGAGCCCAATCAGGAAAAGACGAAACCGTGCAAAACGCCCCGCCAATACCGGCCGCCAGCATCCCCACAATGTTAGACAGTGACAAGGCCGTGTCTCGGCTGTGTGTCCACAGCGCAATGGCCACGCCCAACGCCGCCAGTACCGCCGAAAAACTGAGCAAAGTTGCCACCAACGCCAGCAGCGAACCCTTGGGATCAAAGCCGAAAATAACTGCTCCCAGGGACAAAACCACCAGTATCTGCGCGCTTTGAATTATGTAAGCCACCAGCGCCTTGCCAGTCAGCACCGTGGGGCGCGACAGCGGCGAGGCCTCCAGACGCTGCCAGGTGCCCCAACTGCGCTCATTAAAAAACGAGTCAATAATGTTTTGCACAGCCAGGAACGAAAACAGCACCGCGATTGACGGCACTGCCTGCTCGGCCCCGGAAACGCCCCGGTAGCCGTCGGTTAACAGCATCGCCTTAAAAGCAGGCATCATGAACGGGATCAGCACCAGCGGAATCACCGTCAAAACCAGCGTAGGCGCCGGGTCGCGCAGCTGCAGGCGCAGGTTCAGGCCTGCAACGGCGCTTAGTTGTTTGAGTTGCTTAAGCGGCTTCATTTTCGTTCTCCTTTACGTCGCTCTCCTTGAGAATCTGCAGGTAGGCGCTGTGCAGATCGGCTTGAGGTACGTGCACCTGCGCGGGAACCTGACCGTAGGTGGCCACGATCTGCTCCAGCGAGCCCTGGGCTACCAGGCGGCCCTGGTTTAAAACGGCGACGTCGGCCCCCAGCTCCTCAAATTCGGCCAGGTAGTGCGAGGTATAGACGACGGCGGCGCCCTCTGCCGCTAAGTGCCTGACAGTGTCTAGAATCTGGCTGCGGGCTTCCACGTCAGCGCCAACAGTTGGCTCATCCATAAAAATCAGTTTTGGGCGGTGCATTATGGCCATGCCCGCGTGTAGACGACGCTGCTGGCCGCCTGACAGGTGCTTAGCACTTTGACTGGCTTTTTCTTTCAGGCCCAGCATCTCCATAACTTCTTCGCTGCGTGCCTTGGCGGCGCGGTGGCCCAGCCCGTGCAGGCGACCGAAATAGCCAAGATTTTGCGCGACGGTTAGATCCGGGTAAATGCCCAGTTCTTGCGGGGCGTAGCCGATTAGCTCGCCAACGTTGTTTTGGGTGGGGTCGACGCCGCAGATGGCCACGCTTCCCGAATCGGCGCGGCGCAGTGAGCATGCGATGGTAATAAAGGTTGATTTTCCAGCGCCGTTTCGGCCCAGTAGACCCAAGATTTGGCCTGGCTCTACGCGCAGGCTGACCCCACGCAAAACCTGGTTAGATCCGTAAGTTTTGTGAATGTCGCGAGCCAGTAAGGCTGGCGGTGTGGTGTTCACTGTTTCCTCCAGTTGGTTAACACTGTTAACTTTGGCGCCGGGAAGTAGGTTAACAGTGTTAACTTAGGGGCGCAAGAGGGTTTTTCAGAACAAAACTTAGGGGCCTTGCGCAAGCAAAAGCCCTGGTTTGGCCTCCCAGTGGAAGGCCAAACCAGGGCCGGTTTGTGTTGTGTTGCGTTAGAGACTAGTCCGCGTATTCATGCCAGATTTGGCGCATGGGTACGCCCTTATTGAAGGTGCGGGTAGAGCCATCTTGGAAAGTGACCTCAACCTTTTCGCCCTCGTCGCCATCACCGTCGTCGTCAGGGCCGCAAACCCAATCCACCCACTCAATCGCGGGGGACAGGGCGCCGTCGTCGCCAACAATGCGGTAGCCCTCGCCCAAAAATTCAGACATGACGGCTTCGATCTTGTCAGCTTGCATGGCTACTCCTTGCTGGTTTCACTAGTTTTCGCGGGTGTATCGCTGGGATGTGCAGGTGGGGGCGACGCCGGCAACGCTAAGCCTGAGCAACGCTGCGCCCGGGCGACGTCGCCAATACGGCACCCAGAGACGACGCTGGCACCGGGGCGGGCGCCGTCGTCCTTAATAACCACAGTGTATCGGGACGTCTTGACGTGTACCGGTGCGCGCGAATTAAAACGGGTCTAGGGTGGAAATATGACCCCCGAGATTACCGACCCTCAGTTCCAAGCAATCGCCAAAGCCATTGCGGCAGACCCAGCCAACGCCGAGTACACCAAGCGCGGGGTGGAGCCGCTGTTCTACGCCGGGCCCCAATGCAAAATCATGATCGTGGGGCAGGCACCCGGACGCGTCGCGGAAGAAAGCGGCATCGTCTGGAATGACCGCAGCGGCGACCGCCTGCGCGAATGGATGGGCATTGACCGCGAAACCTTCTACAACTCGGGCAAACTGGCCATTGTCCCCATGGATTTCTACTTCCCCGGCACCGGCAAAAGCGGGGACCTGCCGCCGCGCAAAGAATTTGCTGAAAAATGGCACCCGCGCCTGCTGGAGCTCATGCCTGACCTGGAGCTAACCATCCTGGTGGGAAGCTATGCCACCAAGCGTTACCTGCACCTGAAGTCTTCCACCTCGCTGACCCAGGTGGTGCGCAACTATCGCGACTATCTGCCCACGTACTTCCCGCTGGTGCACCCCTCGCCGCGCAATCAGATTTGGATGAAGAAAAACCCCTGGTTCGACGAAGAAGTATTGCCCCAGCTCAAGGCGCGCGTGGGGGAGTTGCTTTAGGGGGCGCTTAAAGCGAGGAGGCGCTTAAAGAGGTTGGCGCTTGGCGAGGCGGGTGATTGGCGAGGGGAAGCGGGGGTGGTTGCGGCAAGTGACGTTAAAGCGAGACTGGCTGACGACGTCGTGCTATCTGCAACAACCCAAACGTAAGCTGCTGGTGGGTGGCGGGCTGATTGGCTTAAATACTAGGAAAAGTGACCGTTAGGTGAAACGAAAAAGTTGAATTCGTTTCATGCAAGATGTATAATTTTTGCATCTTGTTAGAAGCGTTGGAGGTGGCAATGCTGCGGGTCCTTCACCTGGAAAACTGGAAATCGTTCCATGAGCCAGTTGATTTCACGATGATTGCCGGCAAGGAAAGCCGTCACAGCGACACGCTTTTCCGTGACGGTAAAGCGCGGATTTTGCCTACCGCTGCCATCTATGGAGCTAATGCTGCTGGTAAATCTGCTCTGCTTGATGCAGCGCAGCAGCTCAAGACGTTAGTGTTTGAGCCTCGTGCGCGAGGTTGGCGTATTCCCTATGAGCCCCACAAGCTTTATGGTGTGGGGGAGCCTACCGTGCTCGGCGTCGAGATTGTTCTTAATGTTCCTGATTCAACCTCTAAAAGGGATGCGATTGTCTATTACGAAGTGTCCTACACTGCCGAGAAGGTTGTAGCGGAATCTCTTTATCGCTTGCGCTCTGTTGATGAGGAGGCAGTCTTTACTCGCGATGAACAGGGCGTGGAGCTGTACGGGGATCTTGAAGACAATGAGTTTGTAAAAGCTCTGGCATTAACTGTCCAGACAAACCGGCTGCTGCTGGAAACACTAGCTAATAGCGAGCAGAAAAACATTGGGCTTATCGCTGAAGTCATTGAATGGTTTGCTTCTCTGAACGTGATCCGTCGAGGCACGTCATTTGTAATGATGTCGCAAGGGATTGCGAAATATGACACCTTTCGTCAGCAGATGGTCTCTGGATTATCGACGGCGGACACAGGTATTTGCGATGTTTTGTTCGATCCCGTTGAGCGTGAGAAAGTGCCGATGCCTGATGAGATGCTGTCGCGCTTTGAGTCTCAGCTTGTTGACGACAAAGAAGCCTTCTTGGCCAATAACATTAGCGAGGGAGCGGTTTTCCGTATGCGTCTTAAGGAAAACGGGGAAGTGTCCTACGAACGGCTTGTAACCAAGCATAAAGACGGCGACGAACAGTTTAAGTTACCTCTTGATCAGGAGTCAGACGGTACTATCCGCTACCTAAATCTGCTTTCTATCCTTTATCGGACAGAGCAGCAAAATAACCGTGGAGTGTACCTAATTGATGAGTTGGAAGATTCTCTGCATCCAAAACTTACGGAAGAGCTATTACGGCGTTTCTTGAATTCAACAGGAAACGATCAGCGTCGACAACTGATATTCACTACTCATGAAGTTCACCTGCTTCACTGTGACATGCTACGCAGGGATGAGATTTGGCTTGTTGAAAAGCATGGCCACAACTCTGAGCTTGTTCGCCTGACAGATTTCTCTGCTGAAGGCGTTCGAGACGGAATGGATCTGCAAAAGGCTTATATGTCTGGCCGCCTTGGCGGCGTCCCACGTCTCTAAGAGCTCATCGAGGCAACTGATAGAGCGGTAAGCTGTGCACGTCAAAGACGCTCAAGTCTGGACATCGGCGCGGATGCGTGGAATTCGTCCCAATGGACAGATTTACCAGAACTAATCGATTGGTTAGACGAGCTGGATCCTAAAGAGAAAAAACGTTGATATGGATGATTTGCGTATTGCGCCCGGCCCGGGCTGCCCGCATGGGTTGGTTGTTCCCGCCGGTGAGCTAGTGGAGCGTTTCTCCCATGCTTCAGGTCCCGGCGGGCAGGGAGTCAACACCGCTGATTCGCGCGTGCAGCTCAGTCTTGACCTGGCCACAACCACCGCCCTAGACAATGTCCAGCGCCAGCGAGCCCTGACTCACCTGGGAGAACGCCTCAACGGCAGTGTCCTAACCGTTGCTGCCGCCGAACATCGCTCCCAGCGCCGCAACCGCGTGGCCGCGCGCGAAAGACTAGTCGCAGTTTTGCGCGCCTCACTAGCCCCGCCCCGACTGCGCCGTCCCACCAAGCCCAGTCGCGCAGCTAAAATGCGCCGCCTGGCAGACAAAAAGAAACGCTCCGAGCTCAAAGCGGGGCGCCGTCGTCCTGGCATGGAGTAAGCAGACTAGGCGAACAAGGCAGGGCACCCCTAACGGGCCTGGATTCATCGCCTGATCCCAGCATTACAATCAAGAACACCCCTACAGCGTGCTGGGCTGGCTCGCAGCCAACCAATACGCACCCCAAAGGGCACAACAACCAGAAAGGAGTCGCTGATGCCAGCAAAACCCCAAATCATCGCCGACCCCCAGACTAACCGTGGGACCGCCTTCACTGTCGAAGAGCGCAAGCGCTTTGGGCTGATGGGTCGTCTTCCCGCAGCTGTCGAAACGCTCGAACAACAGGCCACACGTGCCTACAAGCAAGTGTGTCGACTCGACGATAACCTCGACAAGTACATCTACCTCGAACAGTTGCACGACCGCAATGAGACGCTGTACTACAAGGTGATCATCGACCACATCGCCGAACTTCTACCCATTATCTACGATCCGACCATCGGTGAGGCCATCAAGAAGTGGTCCGCAGACTACCGCCGCTCGCGCGCCGTCTACCTGTCCGTGGATCGAGTCGAGGATGTGCGGCCCACGTTTGAAGGCCTTGGCCTCGGCCCCGATGACGTCGACCTCCTGGTCGTCTCCGACGCCGAACAGATCCTCGGCATCGGCGACTGGGGCGTCAACGGCACCGATATCTCCGTTGGCAAGCTCGCCGTCTACACAGCCGCAGCCGGTATTGACCCCTCGCGCGTCATCGCGGTCAACCTCGACGTCGGCACCGACAACGAGGAACTGCTCAACGACCCCGATTACCTCGGCAACCGCCATGGTCGCGTGCGTGGAGAACGTTACGACGCCCTCGTCAATGAGTACTTGAGCGTCACATCCGAGCTGTACCCTCGCGCACTCCTGCACTTCGAAGACTTCGGCGCCTCGAACGCACGCCGCATCCTGGTTAACAACCGGGACAAGTACCGCATCTTCAACGACGACATGCAGGGCACCGGAGCAATCGTCATCTCCGCTGTCATCGCGGGCATGAAGACCAACGGCACGACCTTCGCGGACCAGCGCCTCCTCGTTTACGGCGCGGGCACCGCAGGAACCGGCATGGCCGATCAGATTCACGCGGGCATGGTGCGCGCGGGGCTAACCCCCGAGCAGGCGAAGGATCGCATCTGGCTGATTGACCGCGCCGGACTGGTGACCGACGACATGGAGGGGCTGCCCGATTACCAGGCTGCCTACGCGCGCAGCGCCTCCGAGGTCGCCGACTGGGAGCGCAAGGATGGCGCGATCGGCCTGCTGGAAACCGTGCGCCGCGTTCGCCCGACGATCCTGATCGGAACATCGACGGATCACGGTGCCTTTACGCAGGATGTCATCGAGTCTTTGAGCGAGGGGTGCGAGCGGCCCATCGTCCTGCCTTTGTCGAATCCGACGGAGAAGATTGAGGCTATGCCGCAGGACATCATCGCCTGGTCCAAGGGGCAGGCACTGGTGGCCACGGGCATTCCGATCCTTCCCTTCGACTATGAGGGGACGACTTTCCACATTGGGCAGGGCAACAACTCGTTGCTGTACCCGGGCCTGGGGCTTGGAACGATTGTGTCCGGTGCCCCTCACGTGACCGATGCGATGATTCTGGCCGCTGCCGAGGCCGTGGCCAGTCAGGTGACGTCGCACGAACTGGGTGCGTCCCTCCTGCCGCCGGTGGATCACTTGCGTGCGTCGTCGGCGACTGTCGCGGTTGCCGTCGTCCGGCAGGCTATCGCAGATGGCCAGTGCGACATGGATCCGGGTGACGTCGTCGAGGCCGTTCGCCGCGCCATGTGGCAGCCGGTCTACCGGGACCTAGAGAGCTGAATTGTGAGAGCAAGGCCGCGCCGTGATGCCGACAGCTTGGCTGAGCAAATTGCGGCTACTCACGACGACGCCGTCGCCTATGCCCAAGCCGAACTGCCTGTTGATGAGGCCCTAGTTGATGAGGCAATCATCGAGGCGGCAGCTGCTGAGCCTGAGGCTGGGAAAGCTGAAACTTAGACGAAGGTTGTAGCAGTAGAAACCAAGGCGGCGTCGTCCTAGGAAGTCACAGCAAGAAGAGCCCCTGCGGGGCTGACGTCGGTGTAGGAAGTAGCAGGAATAAAGGCCTTGCGAGGGTATCCAAAGGAAATGCCTCACAAATACTGAGATTTCATCCCTTCCCTATAAAACCCCATGGAAAAATTATAGGGAAGGGATGATTTTGCCTGTATTTGTCTGTCTAACTCCATGTGATAATTACCCAATGACACCCTCTGTAATCCCCACTGACGGCGACAAACAAGCGCTGGTGACCAGGCTTCGTCAGGAGCGCGCGGCGGGTGTGCGTGGCGGAATCTACCACCGCTTGCAGGTGGAGATGACCTACAACTCCAACTACATCGAGGGGTCCCAGCTCACCCAGGAACAGACGCGCCTCATTTTTGAAACCTCAACAGTTGGCGGGGACGGCCTGCGCGTGGATGACATCGTTGAGGCTTGCAACCACTTTCGCGCCATCGACCGCGTTATCGATGCCGTCGGTTCACCTATTAATGAGGCCTACGTAAAGGATCTACACCGCATCCTCAAGCAGGGCACAACCCACTCTGACCTGGACTGGTTCGCCGTCGGGGACTATAAGCGGGTGCCCAACGAAGTGGCCATGCATGAGACCAGCGCCCCCGGCGACGTCGCCAAACACATGGCCCCATTACTCGACGCCGCCAACCGCCTTGCCACGCTGGAACAGATTCTGGACTGGCATGTGCGCTTTGAGCGCATCCACCCATTTCAAGACGGCAACGGGCGCGTGGGGCGGCTGGTCATGCTGCAGCAGTGCCTGGCGGCCGGGATCGTGCCGTTCATAATTACTGACGACCTCAAAGGTTTCTACTATCGCGGCCTGGAACGCTGGGGTGACGAAAATGGTTTCCTCACTGACACTTGCCTGAGTGCGCAGGATCGTTTCGTGGCCTACCTCGACTACTTCCAGATTCCTGCCGGAATTTCTGGCACTGCTGGCACTGCTGGGAGCGCTGGTAGGGCTGGTAGTGCTGGCACTGCTGGGAGCGCTGGCTGAAAGGGACGACGTCGGTGTAGGAAGTAGCAGGAATAAGGGCCTGGCGGGGGTCGCCAAAGGAAATGCCTCACAAATACTGAGATTTCGTCCGTTGCCTATAAAACCCATGGAAAAATTATAGGGAAGGGATGATTTTGCCTGTGACGTCGTCCGCCCCCTGCGGGGACCTACTAAAGCCGAAACCGAAGTGACAAATGGACTTTTATACCCTTGATTACATCATCTCGCAGCAGTCGACTGACTGGACCATGCGAGTGATTTCGATCCTGGCGCTACTACTAGTGTGCCTGGTTTTCAGCGTGCTTTACATGCGCGACAGGATGCGCACCCGCTGGCGGGATCTGGGTGTAGGTACCCTGATTCTTTCGCTGGTGCTGGTGGGGATTCAGACCGAGCAATATCTAGACCTGAGTGACCAAGCGGCCCAGTCAAAGCAGTTAGTGCTTTTCGTTAAGGGCGTTGCCCAGGATCAAAAAATCTCCACAGACGAAGTACTGGTAAATTCAACCAGTCTAAAAGACGGCATTATTGTGCGTTTTAAAGACGAGAATTACCGCGTTCACCTGAACGAAGACAACAACTCCTACACGCTTGAGCGTACGCACATTATTGACCACAACGTTTATGTGGATGGGAAGCACTGACATGGATTTCTATACGCTAACCGCAATTAAGTTTGTGCTTGGTATCCTCGTAATGATTATTCAGATTAACATTATGGGGAAATATGAGTTTTCGGTAAATACTCCGCTTAACCAGGGTCAGAACTTTGTGCTGGGTGGAATTATCGGCGGCGTCATTTACAACTCTTCAGTCTCCGTGCTGCAATTCCTGATCCTTGCGCTTATCTGGTCGCTTGTGGTGATCTCGGCAAAGCTACTGATAAGCAGTAACAAGACCTTTAGGCGGGCTATCTCAAGCCAGCCGGAAGTCATCATTTACGACGGCGAACTGAAAGTCGCCAATTGCGCCAGGGTTGGTTTGCGTGCCGAGCAGGTAAGCCGTTGCCTGCGTGAGGAGAACATCTCCAGCATTCGCGATGTGAAGGTTGGCATTATGGAGGCAAACGGTAATCTGATCATCCGTCAGCGTGGTGCACAAAGCAAGATTCCGCTGCTGCCGATCATTAGCGATGGCCAGATCATCAGCCTTGGTCTAGCGCTTGCCAACAAAGACAAGGCATGGGTGAAGCAGCAGCTCAAGGAGCAGGGCTACAGCTCGGCAAAGCACATTTACCTTGGGGAACTTGTAGACGGCAAGCTTGAGGTTGTGCCCTACAAGTAATTAGTTGGTGCTTACAAGTAAACACAGGCGCAGCAGACACAGCAGACAAATACAGACAAAATCATCCCTTCCCTATAAAAATTCCATGGGGTTTTATAGGGAAGGGATGAAATGTCAGTATCTGCAGACGCAGCACACAATATGTAGGCTCCGTGCCGGCGTCGTGCAGATACCATGCAGGCACCGCGCAGATACTGTGCGGACGCCATGCGTGTCCGCCGATATGCCAGTCAGCGGATGTCACTTTACTTAGCTGTGCTGCTGCGCCTTTATGCTGCAGGCGCCGTCAGCGAAGAGAGCAGGGCGCCGTCGAGCATAGAGTGCAGATAGCACGAGAGCACAGAAAGTTAAGTGGCCAGGTGATTTTTGGCCCCCAGGCTACCCAGGCTGCTTAATGTAGCTGGGCAGCCATAACGGTCAGCCGATCTATCTAAGCCAGCTAAGCCAGGCCACTTATTGCGGTCGAACTACTCATCCTTTTTGAATGGGTCAGGCATTGGTGCAATATCAGCCCAAGGTCCGCGAATACTTTTATCAATTGGCTTGATTAGAACTTCATAAGGATCTAAAGTCGGTGCAGGTTTACCTTGGTAATAGCTATCAATATACTTCGCACCATATTCTATGCCTGTTTTAGTAGTATCTTTTATAAAGTTCGCAGCCTTATCTTCAGCCGAAGGGAAAAATTCTTTCATGGTCTCGGTGCGCACATAATCCATGGCGCTCTTGGCCGGAGAGGTAGCAGCTTGCTTAAGTTCTCCGCTTGCTGCCTGAGTGGCGACATTAGAAGCTTTAGATAGGCCGGATATTGATCCGCGCGCACCTGCAATGGAAATGCCGTCAAGAACAGTGCTAACCCCAAACTCGGCCCAACCAATTTTACCGTTGTATAGGTCAATGCCGTTCGCGGCAATATCGGTTGACGCCGAAGCAATTGTTAACACTTGCCCAGCCGTGAACAGGCCAGCAGCCAGTGGTGCGCCAACACCAGTCAGAGCTAGCACTCCGGCGGCAACAGTGCAGACTGTAGCCGCAGTTTCGGTGACTTTGCTGATGTCGTGCAGCTTGTCTTCGATCGGCTTATTCCACCAGTCAACAACGCTGTCCCCGACCTTCTCCCACCAATGCTTGGCCTTTTCAGCTCCGGGATCATTGTTCGCCGGCTGCGGGTTGGAAAGCCCACTTTGAAGCGCCGAGCTGGCTCCCGCGATCGAGGATGCCTGCTCCTGCTCATCCGCGTTGCGGTTTAGCGTGGCGGCGGCGGCGGGAAGCTGGGTCGCTGCGTTGTTGAGCTGACCCATGAGGTGACCGTGCCAATCGGCCTTGAAGCTATCGGCGTCTTCACCCACCCAGCCGCTGGAATTTAGCCGCGAGTTGATCGTAGGAATTACGTCGCCGGTCAGTTTCGACGAGTTATCCGTAAACATTTGCGCCAGTTGACGTAGGGCTTCTACGTCTGCGCCCACTGTGGTCATGGGGCTACCCTCCCTGTGGCGGGGCCCGGCGTCGTCGCAATGCGCCCGGGCCAAGTGACATTAACTGCCTACAGGGTATTTACGCTGGCGGCGGCGCGGGTATGGGGATTAAGCCCCGCGTGGGTGGTGAGGGTGGCGGTTAAGTGGTAAATGTGCAGGTTTTGGGGCCGACGACGGCGCTCGGCTGGGTGGGGGCAGCATTTGTGTTGCTGGTGCCTGGGTCTTCTACAAAACTGAACCGGCACCTGGGTCCACAAAAACTGAAATATCGTCCGTTCCCTATAAAAATACACGTATTTTTTATAGGGAACGGACGATTTTGCCTGTGTTTGTCTATGCCTGTATTTGTCTGTGTTGTGCCTGCACCTGCCTGTGTATTGGCAGTGCTTATCTGTCAGGTGTGGGACTTGTTGCGGTTGGCGAAGAATGCCGACACGATCAAGACCAGGCCAATCGTGCCCAGGGTACTAGCCCCTACCGCCGTCCAGGAGAAGTGCACTCCCATAGCCAGCGCCCCCAAAATTGCGGCTGCGGCCAGCATGATCAGGGAAGCAATCAGGGTGGACACGCGCGGACGCTTTAGCTCGGCAGGCTCTTTGCTGCTCTGGCCACGCCAAACAGCATCTTCCTTAGTGGAGTTGGAGGAGCTGGTGGGCTCAGAGGAGCCGGTGGAGTAAGCCTCGGTGGAGCTATATGCGCCAGTGGAGTTGTAAGCGGCTGAGCTGGCCGAAGTGGCGCTCGCGCTGGCTGCCGTGGTGCCGGTCCCCGTCTCGCTGGCTGCCGTGGTGCCGGCCCCCGTCTCACTAGCTTCCGTCGCGCCGGCGGCGCTGGTGGTGGACAGCGGGCTGGCAGGCTCGTCGTAGGAACTGTAGCCTCCGCTGAAGTTGTAGGAGTCAGAGGGGCTGGCTGCCCCGTATGTTCCAGCCCCATAGGAGTCAGCGGAACCATTGGAACTGTTAGATCCGTAGGGGGCACCGGAGCTATCGGGGTTTAGGTAACTGCTGTTGATGCTCATTTGCTTGTTTCCTTAGTTACTGGTGGGAGCCGATTCGATGGTGCGCACCTGGCCTACAGCCTGGCCCACCTTGACCGTGATGGTGCCCTTTGAGCTGCCTGCATTTGCGCCCTGCACGCTAGCTGGCGAAGAGAAGATCAGCTTGCTGGCAGAGCCTGAAGGCCAACCGTTAACCGTGCTCCTTTCGTAGTAGTACATGGCAAATGGCTGTGAGCTGCTCGACGCCGTGGCGCCGGGGCTGGCCACTGCGCTGCCAGGGGTTGCGCTTGCGGTGCCAGAGGGGGTAGCCACTGCTGTACTGGGGCTGGCCACGGCCGTACCAGAGGGGCTGGGGGAGGCAGTCACCCAGTTGCGCGGGGTGGGGGTGCTGGCGTCGTCGTCGAAGTCGTCGGAGTTGTCACCGTCGATAGAGTTGTAGGTGTTGGTGGGCTGCAGGGTGTGCACGACGCCGTTCTCACTGACCTGCCAGGGGGAGTAGGCACTCAGCGTGACCGCTTCTACACCCTTAGAATGGTCCATCTCAATCCGCACGCTCTGGCCGTAGGCGGTTTTAATAGTCAGCTGGCCAACAAAAGAGTTCACCGTGATGGTGCGGTTTTCGCCGGCCGGAGCCTGGGTCAGGTCAAGGGTTGTTTCACCCACGAAGTTCGGGATCGAAGGAACCATGTAGTTGTAGTTGGACTTATCTACCCGAACATTTTGCCAATCAATATCCAGCGCGCTTTGCGGTGCCGCCGAAGTGATTGCAGCGATCGGCATGAAACCGAAAATCAGGGAAAATACTGCCATTACGCTGATCCAGCCGCCGTGACGTCCGCGCACTGCGCACACTGCCAGGGCCAGGCCCATCACGCCTGCCGCTAAGGCCGCCGAGATCACCAGCGAGCGCAGGCTCTGCTCAAGCACCATAGGAATTGCGCACATCACCAGCAAACCCAGGGTGATCAGGCTTAACATGCTGCCCGGTCCGGGTGCCCAGTTTTTACGCTGGTAGGGCTGGTAGTTAGGGCGCGGGCCGCCCGCGTTGTAGTTGCCCTGCCAACGCGGAATGGGCTTACCGTTGCTGCCTACGGGCGGGGCGGAAAAAACCTGCTGGCCCTCGCCTCCGTTGTAAGCGCTGTTGGGGCCATAGTTGCCGTTGTAAGTGCTGTTGTAGCCGTCGTTAGGGCCGACGCCGCCGTCGTAGCCTCGGGTTGAGGCGTAAGCCCCGTTTGGGTCGTAGTTTTCTGAGCCGACGCCGCTGTTTCCGTAGCCGCCGTCAGTGCCGCCCCCGTTGCCGCCGTCGGGACCATAGCCAGCGCCGCCGTCGTAACCGCCAGGGCCGTAAGGGTAGCCAGAGTAGTTTTGCGAGTTACGCCGTGAGTTAGCGATGAGCAGCACTGCTACCACAGCGGCGATACCAATAAGGGTGCTATTACCAAAAAAACTGGGTAAGATGGGTAAGAAACCTAGCGAAACGCTTGCCGGGGCGCCACTAAAGAGCGCTAACACAATCGCGCCAGCCAGGCCGCCGGTGAAGTCGCCGTGCAGAGCCTGCTCCACGTGGATGCGCCCATCTTCAACCTCGGGCAGGAAAGCCCAGGCCAGGGAGTAGAGGAAACCGCCAAAACCAAGCAGGGCGGCCACTATAAACAAGATGCGCACCAGGGTCATGTCGATGCCGTAGCGCTGGGAAATCCCCGAGCATACGCCACCAAGCACTCGCGGCTGGGCGCGGTAGAGGTTCATGGCGCGGATCGAGTTAAAGAAGCGGTCCATGCCGCTTTGGCCGTAGGTGCCGGGGTTGCTGTGGTAGCCGGCGCCCTGGAATGCGGGACCGTTCTGGTAGCCGGGGGCCTGGTAGCCGGTGCCCTGGAAAGTCTGGCCCGGGCGGCCCTGCGCGGTGCCGGCCTGGCCGTAAGCGTTCTGGCCGCTTTGCCCGTAAGCGTTCTGGCTGCTCTGCGCTGAGCCCTGGAACCCAGAGCTGGTCTGCGCGGAGCCCTGCGCGGAAGTAGAGTCCGCAGCACCCTCGCGCTCGGCGTCGTTGTTAAAGTCTTTGCTGTTCATGCTTCAAGTTTGCAGCTAACCGATGCTTTGGCGATATTGGGGACTACCCTGATATAACCCTGATTAATCCCTACCCACCCCTAATGGCACCTCTTTGCGTGCAACTATATAAACGTGAGTGCCACCCCTAATCAGTCCTCTGACTTGCCGCAGCCTTCCCCAGGGCCGACGTCGTCACTGTCAGGTTCGACGCCACAGTCTGCGGGTTCGACGCCGCTGGCGGGCTCAGCGTCACCTATCCCAGATCCGACGTCGCCACTTATGGGTTCGACGACGTCGCCGCTCGCCTCATCTTCGGTCGCGTCTGCCCCTATTGGGGCTCAGGCAGCCGAGCCTGCCCCGGCTGTAGCTCAGCCTGCCCCGGCTGCGGGCCAGTCTGAGTTAACTGCGGGCCAACCCTGGCGCCCCGACTTCACTCCGCCGCCTAGTTGGCGTAACCCCCGAGGTAGTGGGCGAGGGAACGCCGGTTTGCAAGTAGACGGCGCGCGCAGTCACCATGGTCAGCAAAATTGGCCGTGGGACAGCGTCTACGGGCAGGAAAGCCGCGCGTGGGGGAGTGCTACTCAGGCCGGCCCACAGACGGGCGGTAGGCAGCCGGGAGCCAGCCGTGTGACAGGTGACCAGGGCGCCGGTAGCCGAGCCGGAACTCAAGGCGGTACCCAGGCGGCGTCGTCGCGCCCCCAACTGGTGCGCCTAAACCACAACCCCACCCCACTAGCCGACGGGTACATGCCACCAGCAGCCCTAATGGGCGGGGTGTGCGCGGGCATAGCCACGCACCTGGGCGTAAACGTGTGGCTAGTGCGCGCTATTTTTGTGGGTCTGCTCTTCCTAAACGGGGTCGGCGCGCTGGCATATGCCCTGGCCATAGCCCTAATTCCAGCCGGCAACCCAGCCAGTTCACAGCTAGCCGCCCCCACCCGCCTGGCCACGCAGCTAAACCAGCTACAGAGCAAAGACGGCAGAGATCAGGCCACCACCATATTTAGCGGCGTAGTGCTGCTAGCCCTGGCCGCAATCCTGGTGGCCTGGAGTCGAGGCTGGCTGGAAAGCAACGCCTACCTGCCGCTGCTGATAATCGGTTGCGGTGCTGCCCTGGCCTGGAGCCAAGCCGAAGAAGTAATGCATACCCCGCGTTCAATGGCGGCAATCGCGCGCTTAGCGGCCGGCCTGGCCCTAGCAGTTTTAGGGGTGTTGATTTGGCTCAGCGACCACACCGACATGTCAGGCATGCTGATCGGGGCGTTCGCGGCCCTAGTGATGCTAAGCGTGGTGGCCCTAGTGCTCGCCCCGCTGTGGTTGGGGGTAATCAGGCAGCTGTCCCAAACCCAAGCTGCCCAGGTACGCGCCTCCGAACGCGCCGACATTGCCGCCCACCTACACGACTCAGTGCTGCAAACCCTCACCTTGCTGCGCGCCCAAGCTGACGATCCCCAGCGTGTGGCCGCCCTGGCGCTAAGCCAAGAACGTGAACTGCGCGCCTGGCTTTACGGGGACAACCACCCCACCAACGAAAACCTTCGCAGCGAGGTAGAAAGCGTTTCACGTGAAATTGAGCAGCTTTACGGCGTGCCTGTAGATAGCGTGATTGTGGGAGACACCCCGGCCACCGCCAAAACCCGCGTGCTCACCTCGGCCCTGCGTGAAGCCCTAGCCAACGCGGTACGCCACGGCAAACCTCCCATTAGCCTATATGTGGAGGTCAGCGGCCAAGAGGTGGAAGCCTACGTGCGCGATCACGGCGCCGGCTTTGACCTAGAAGCCATAAACCCAGACCGCCACGGGGTGCGCGACTCTATCATCGGCCGGATGCAACGCCACGGCGGCAGCGCCACCATCCGCGCGCGCGAACCTGGCACAGAGGTGTGTCTGCGCCTGGCCTTGCAGTAGCTGAGTGCACAAAAACTGACATTTCGTCCGTTGCCTATAAAACCCCATGTATTTTTTATAGGGAAGGGACGATTTTGGGTGTAGGGGAGCCAATACAATTAACTACATGGCTGAACCTCTAAGTGTCCTGCTCGTTGACGACCACGCCCTTATCCGCGCCGGGGTGCGCGCCCAACTAGAGCGCGTACCGCAGCGAATCACCGTAGTGGGCGAGGCCGAGGATGTGCCCGGGGCAATCGCTGCCGTCCACGCCCTAAAACCCGATGTGGTGCTGCTAGACGTGCACCTGCCCGGCGGTAACGGCTCCGGTGGCGCCCAAGTGGTTCGAGACTGCGCGGATATCACTGCCACCCGCTTTTTAGCCCTAAGTGTCTCTGACGCCGCCGACGACGTCGTAAGCGTTATCCGGGCCGGCGCTCGCGGGTATGTCACTAAAGCCATTGCCCCGTCTGACCTGGTGGCAGCCATTGAGCGGGTAGCTAGTGGTGACGCTGCGTTCTCCCCGCGCCTAGCCGGTTTTGTGCTGGATGCGTTCGGCTCCACCCCAGCGCAGGTAGAAGACAGTGAACTGGACTTACTTTCCAACCGTGAACGCGAAGTTATGCGTCTAATTGCGCGCGGCTACACCTATAAAGAGGTAGCCAGTGAACTGTTCATCTCCATTAAAACTGTGGAAACCCACGTCTCTAAAGTACTGCGCAAGTTGCAACTATCTAACCGCTATGAGCTAACCCGCTGGGCTAACGCCCGTAACCTGGTCTAACCCCGCTTGCCAACTGCCTGCCAAAACGCCCGCTTAAAAGTAACCCGGTATGAAACATGGAAAAACAAATTCTTTACCCTAGCGGCCAAGCCGACTTTAGTGCCCGAGTGCCAGCGCTGGTACATCTGGGTTCAGGCCACCTGGTGCTAGTTCATGATCTACGCCCGCGTCCCAAAGGTGAACAGTGGCGCTCCAGCGGCGGCGCGCTGCCTGATGACCTGCCCAATCCCAACTCGGTAGTGGTGCGCCACAGCTACAACCACGGCTCCACCTGGGATGACGCCCAGATCCTGGCGGAGGGGGTCGCGCGCGGTTACAGCCTGGACGGTGTCGGCTGCGGCTACTCTGACCCCTCCCTGATCTGGGATGGCAGCAAGCTACACCTATTTATTACAGCCTCACGACTAACTGGCCTGTTTGGGGCCAAGCCGGCCTTGCAAGCTCCCGCCCCGGGCTGGCATGAAACTCCTGCTGCCGCCCTAGCCAAGCAAGGTGATGAGGAGCTAGCCCTGCTCTACGGGGTTAGCGAAGATAGCGGCTACACCTGGCGCTGGCGCCAAATCGATATGGCCGCCGCCGCGACAAACGGCAAACGTAGTTGGCGCACCAATTTCAAGGTGGCTCCCTGCGGCTTTAGCGTCTCGGGTCATGGCGTCTGCCTAAATGGCGGCCGCCTGGTACAGCCCCTAGTGCTGCGGGTAGAGGGCAGCAGTGAGGGTGCGCAGCAGATGCAGGCCTGCTGTCTGCTTAGCGACGACGGCGGCCAAAGCTGGTTCCTGGGCCAACCTTGTCAGCAAACACAGGCAGGACAAACCGGTAGCCTGGCCGGCGGCACCGCCACCAGCGGCGTCGATGAATTTTGCATAGCCCAAGTGAACGCAGACGTCCTGCTGCTTTCCGCTCGTGACGCCGGCTATAGCGGCCAGCGCCTGTCTGCAGTCAGCTTAAACGGGGGAGTTAGCTGTACTAAGGCTTCGCCCGATCCTGTCAGAGATCCGGGCTGCAATGCGGGCATGGTTAGCGTGCGCGCCAGTGAATTTGGGTTAGTGATTGTTTCTGACCAACCGCACGTATTTTTAATGCAATCTGAGCTTTACAACACTGTTTACGGCGGTAGGCATGCCGATGACCGGTTCGCACTGCTTACTAACGCCTTTGATGCGCGCCAACGCCGTAATGGCTGGCTAGAAGCCGTGCTGCTACCCCCAGGCGGAGCCTCTGGTTTTACAGAAGCAGAAGAGTATGGGCTGGTGCGCTATCAGTTCCTAGCTGAGCTTGAGCCAGGTAGTTTTGGCTACAGCGATGTGGCCTGGACTGATCGCACCGTGGTGGTTGTTTATGAAAGCGAGGGCGGGCTTAAACAGGTAAGTTTAAGCGCGGGAGAGATACGTCAACGAGTGGTTTAAGTCCCAACGGGGTGGAATAGGTGGCCTGACGGGTGGCAGTATGGGAGAGTGACTATCCCCGTGCAAGCCGCAGTCAGCCATCTTCAGACCGCTAAAGTGGCGATCATCCCTACCGACACCGTCTATGGAATCGGTGCGTTAGCAAGTGACGCCCGCGCCGTGGCACAGGTGCTGGCCGCCAAAGGTCGGGGACGGCAAATGCCCCCGCCGGTACTAGTCAGCGACATCTGTCAGCTGGACGGCGTCGTCGCCAATATCCCAGCCCCAGCCCGCGCCCTCATGGAAGCCTACTGGCCCGGGGCGCTTACCCTGATTCTTCCCGCCCACCCAGATCTAAGCTGGGACCTGGGCGAAACCGGCGGCACCGTAGCCGTACGCCAACCCAACTATCCGCTCACTTTGCAGCTGCTGAGCCAAACCGGCCCGCTGGCAGTTACCAGCGCCAACCTCACCGGCCAGCCGCCCGCCACCGACGCCGCCCAGGCGCGTACTTACTTTGGTCCTCAGATCGCCTCGGGTGAGATTTACTTGCTCGACGACGGCGCCACCCCCGGCCCGGTACCCTCCACTATCGTTTCTTTCGCAGCCCCCCAGCCTAAGGTGCTGCGGGTAGGGGTGCTCAGCGTGGAACAGATCGAAGCTGTTATCGGCAAGGTAGACGGATAGGGGTCGCCTGTGAAGGTTTACCTACTGATTTTGTTGGTGGCTGCGGCCATTACCTATGTGAGTGTGCCGGTGGTGCGTCACATCGCTTTGGTGACTCACACGCTCACCCCGGTGCGTTCGCGTGACGTGCACAAGGTGCCCGTGCCGCGTCTGGGTGGGGTGGCCATGTATGTGGGCATGGTGGCTGCCATTGCGGTGGCCTCCCATATTCCCTACCTGGAGGGCGTGTTTGAAGGCGGTAGCGCCTGGGGGGTGGTGACCTCCGGCGGCTTGTTGTGTGCGCTGGGCGTGGTGGATGACCTCTTTGACCTGGAATGGTGGGCAAAACTCGCCGGCCAAGCCCTGGCTGCCTCGATTTTGGCCTGGCAAGGCGTGCAACTGGTGTCTTTCCCAATTGCGGGGCTGACTATCGGTTCTTCCGGTTTTTCCATGGTCATGACGATTTTCGTGGTACTTACCGCCATTAACGCCGTTAACTTTGTTGATGGCCTGGACGGTTTGGCTGCGGGAACTGTAGCTATTGGCGCCATGGCGTTTTTTGGCTACACCTATGTGCTTACCCGTAACACGTCGCCTGACTCTTACGCCTCACTGGCGGCCACATTAGGTGCCGCCCTGATCGGTATCTGCCTGGGCTTTTTGCCGCATAACTTCAACCCGGCCACAATCTTCATGGGCGACTGTGGCTCTATGCTGCTGGGTTTAATGAGCGCGGCCACGGCAATTGTGGTTACCGGCCAGATTGACCCGATTTCGATTAGCTATGGGCGCGCGCTGCCGGCCTTCTTGCCGGTGCTGTTGCCCCTGGCCATGATGCTGTTGCCGCTAACGGACATGATGCTGGCTGTGGTGCGTCGCGTTAGCGCAGGTAAAAGCCCCTTCCATCCGGATCGTATGCATATCCACCACCGTCTGCTTTCGGCTGGTTTGACGCACCGGCGTGTGGTGCTGGTTATGTATATGTGGACGGCGGCGGTGGTTTTCCCGCTGGCGGCTTGGGCCTTCATTGAGACTCGTCAGGCTATTTTGGCCCTGGGACTATCCCTGATCGCGGCCTTCGTGTTCACCGGCTTTATGCGCAAAACTAAGCGTGAAGAGCCTGCGAAGAAGTCCGCAAAGAAAACTGCAAAGAAGCCTAAGAAGAAGCCTGCGCCTAAGCAGGATCTGCCTGATTCGGTGCATCCGACCAAGCTTCCCGACAAGACTGATGCCACTCCGGTGGTGCGTGTGCGTAGCGCCTCCACGCCCGTGGTTGATAGCTCCTCTCTCAGTGCAGCTAGCTCGGCCACCGCTAGTGTGCCTGTTGTGGCTAGTTCTGCTGAGGCTGGTTCTGCTGCGCCCGCTGGCTCTGCTGAGGTTGGTTCTGTTGCGCCCGCTGGTTCTGTTGCGCCCGCTGGTTCTGCTGCTTCTAGTGCGACGACGGCGCCTAGGACCCGCCGCTCTAGGCTTAAGCCGCGCTCGACTACGCCGCCTTGGCTACAGTCAGATGAGTCGGCGCCGGCTAGTGCGCCTTCTAGCGCTAGCGCGGCCACAGCTGCTGTTTCAGAGGCTGCTTCAAGCGCTGCTTTGGATGCGCCTTCAAGTTTGAGCGCGCCTTCGACCTTTAGTGCCCCTTCAACGCAGTCAGCGCCTTATTTTGCGACGAACTCGCCCGATGAGGCTGTTGCTGCCCAGCCGGCTGCGCCGCTGCCGCCTGATGCCCAGCCGCGTCGTCGTCGAGCTGGCCGCCACGCTGCTACTACGCCAGAGCAGCCTTTTACCCAGGCCACTCAGGCCGTCCCGGCGCTAACGCAGCCAGCAGTCACTCCGGCTGCCCCGACTGCAATGCAGTCAGCACCCGCTCTGCCTGTACAGGCGGCTGCTGTCCAGCAGGCAGTCCCGGCCCAGCAAGTGACGCCGGCCGCCCAAGCGCCTGCAGCTGCACCCAGCCAGGCTGGCGCGCCGTCGGCTATGCGCTCTGCCGCGCCGCCGAGTCCGCTTGCTCAAGCCGCCGCGCCGTCGAGCCCACAAGGCCCTTACGGAGCCGGCGCTAACAACAACCCGGCATGGCAGGCCCCGCGCAATCCCAGCGTGCGCTACGACGTCGTGCCCAACCAATCCCTATGGGAAGACGAGGAAGACGACGACACCAACCCCACCGGAGTGCCGGCAATTTAAAAGCGCCGGTAGCTAACCAATAAGCGAGCCAAATGAGCCACCTAAGCGCCACCCAGAACTTCCGCCGCACCGCCCGCCGCTGCCTAGCAGTTGGGCTGATCCTTGCCTGCCTAAGCCTGGGGATTTCCTTCGCGCTAGAGGGAGCCAAGGCGGCTGGACTGGCCTGGGGTGGGGGAGCGGGCCTATTGCTGAGCCTAGTGACCGCCGCGATCTTGTACATTCCTTGGGACCGCTACCCACAGCTGGCCGGCTCAGGGGTCATGATCGACTTTACGCTCAAAGTGCTGGTGATGATCGGCTGCCTGATAGCGCTAAAAAATTTGGGTGATAAAGCAGTTAACCCGCGCTACTTTGTAATGTCTTTAGCTGTAATTTTGGTGGGTTTAACCTTAACGCAAGTAGTGAGCTTAGCTACAGGCAATAAGGTGTATGTAGAGACAAATGAGTCTGGCGCGGGGCCTAAGTCCTAAGGATTTCTGCTAAAAGGGTTACTGATGTGACTCAAGCTATTGTAGCTAGGTACTAAGGCGTGCTTTCCTAGCAGCTTTAGGAGCACAATAGGTACTTAGGAATTGCTGTAAGGTGAAGAGCCGAGACGCAGTAGTTCTGTGAAACCTAAACCATCAACCAAAGGGGGGCCTCGGTGCTGGATGTAACCGCACCCGCTCAGCTGGTCACGGCTGTAGCCGCGAAAGGTGGATTTGTGCCACCAAGCATCGATGACTTCTTTCCCCCAGCATTGGCATTCTTGAACACCCCGTTCGAGCTCAACCGCATCATGCTGGTACGCATCATCATGACGCTAGTGCTAGTGCTGGCATTTGGGATCGGGGCCGCACGCGCGAAGCTAGTGCCTGGACGTTTCCAAAATATGCTGGAAATGCTGCTGGAATTCGTGCGCAAGAACGTGGCTGAAGACGTGCTAGGTGAGCGTCGCGCTGTGCGCTACACGCCGGTGCTGACCGTAGTTTTCCTAGGTATCTTGTTTATGAACCTAGCTGGAATTATCCCGGGCCTGCAGGTGGCAGGTACCTCGGTAATTGGTATGCCGCTAGTGTTCGCCATCTTCGCCTACGTCATTTTCGTGGCAGCAGGTATTAAGGCCTCACACGGCAACCCGTTCAAGTTCTTCAAAGATCAAACCATGCCTAAGGGTGTGCCCGGGGTGCTCTACGTACTAGTAACCCCCATCGAAATCTTCTCCACCTTCATCATGCGGCCAGTCACTTTGACGCTACGTCTTCTGGCCAACATGGTTTCTGGACACATTCTGCTAGCCCTGTGCTTCCTGGCCACAAACGCCCTGTTCTTTGAGGCCAGCGGCTGGATTAAGGGTCTGGGTGTAGTCACTTTGGGGCTGGGCCTGGTGTTCATCCTGTTTGAAGCTTTCGTGGCTGTCTTGCAGGCATACATCTTCGCCCTGCTGACGGCGGTCTACATCGACACTTCGATTTCCGCCCACTGATCGCCTAGATACTTAACTTAGGCAAACAAAGCTATCCTTAACTAACAAAGACCATCGGCTTAAACCTAAGCCGGTTTCAACCACAAGGAGAACAATTCCATGACTGGCTCCATCGCTACCATCGGTTACGGTCTGGCTACCCTAGGCCCCGGTATCGGCATCGGTATCGTCGTTGGTAAGACCCAGGAAGGTACTGCTCGTCAGCCCGAGGTTGCTGGTGCGCTGCGTACCAACATGTTCATCGGTGCGGCCCTGATTGAGGCTCTGGGTCTGCTCGGCTTCGCTGCTGGCTTCGCCTTCTGATCATCATGGCATCAGCCAGCGTATACACCGCTGTGCTCGCTGCCGCGCACTCTAGCGAACACAGCGAGCACTCCATCCTGCTGCCAGAGCCAGCTGACCTGATCTGGGGTTCGCTGTGCTTCGTTGTGATCGCCGTCGTGCTACTTAAGTACGCGCTACCTAAGTTCACCGCGATCCTAGATGAGCGTACTGCCAAGATTCAGGCTGGTCTGGACTTCGCTGAACAGGCCAAATCCGACCGCACCCGCACCCAGAAAGAAGCTGCGGAACTGGTTGAAGGCGCCCGTCGCGACGCCGCTGCGCTACGCGACAAAGCCCACGGTGAAGCTGAACGCATCCTCAGCCAGGCCCGCACCGACGCTGAGGGAGAAGCTGACAAAGCCCTGGCGGCCTCCAAACGCCAGCTTGAAGCTGAAACCGGTGCAGCCCGTGAAGCTCTACGCAGCGAAGTAGGCCTATTGGCAACCGAAATTGCCGAAAAGCTACTGCGCGCCGAGCTGTCGGACCCCAAGGCGGCAGCACGTCTAATCGACGAATCTATCGCCCAGCTTGAAACCGAAGCGAGTGTGCGTTGATGAGCACCGAGCTCACAGCCAAAGTCTGGGCTAGCCAGCTAGCCACCGGTGGAAAGCGCTCCGTGGTGCTAGGTCACCAGATGCTGGGCGTGGCTCACATCATTGCTGAAAACCGTCCGCTACTTAACTCACTTACCGACCCTGCCCGCTCCAATGCGGATAAGCAGAAACTGGCACGTGAAGTCTTTACCGGCACAGCGGATGCAGCAGTAGTGGAGCAGCTTTGCGAACTGGTGACCGGCCACTGGCTAGACCCCATCAAGCTACTGACACGCATGCACGATCTAGGTATCGAATCGGTTATTGCCGGCTCGGTCAGTGCCTCCGTGCCAGTTGAAGATGAGCTCTTCGCGGTAATCAACGTGTTAAAGCGTGACCGGCAGCTACGTCAAGCTCTGGACCCCTCACGCCTTAGCACCCCAGACCAGCGCGCGCAGCTAGCCGCCAGGTTGTTTGAAAGTCAGCTTTCAGAAGCTGCGCTGACCCTCCTAATGTGGTGCGCCCGCCACGAGGTGCGCGCCGGCATCACCTACAACCTGCGCCGTGTATGCGAGCTTGCCGCACGTCGTCGGGGCCTAATGATTGCCGACGTGACCAGCGCCGTCGAGCTGACCCAAGCCCAGCAGCAGCGCCTGATCAAGGCCCTAGCCAAGCGCACCGGGCACGACGTCGAACTGCACCTAGAGGTAGACCCTGAGGTAATCGGGGGCCTGCGCATCCTGGTCGACGAGCGTCTATACGACAACACCACCCGCAGCGCCCTCAAGGCACTGCGCACCCAAATCGCTTAAACATTCGTGCCGGTAACGGCAGTAAATGAGGTAAGGAACCGCAATATGGCTGAGCTGAGTATCTCTCCTGCAGAGATTCGCAGTGCTCTAAATGAGTTTGTTAGCTCCTACCGAGCCACCGACGTGGCCGGTGAAGAAGTCGGTCAGGTCGTGTTTGCTGCCGACGGTATCGCCCACGTGGAGGGGCTGGCCGGCACCATGGCCAACGAGTTGCTGTCTTTCGAAGACGGCACCCTAGGCATGGCCATGAACCTGGAAGAGCGCCAGATCGGCGTCGTCGTTCTAGGTGACTACACCGGCATTGAAGAAGGACAGGCTGTACGCCGTACCGGCGAGGTACTGTCCGTGCCGGTCGGTGACGGCTACCTGGGCCGTGTAGTAGACCCGCTGGGTAACCCCATCGACGGTCTAGGCGACATCACCGATCTAGAAGGACGCCGCGCTTTGGAGCTACAGGCTCCCGGCGTTATGCAGCGTAAGAGCGTGCACGAGCCGCTGCAGACCGGTCTTAAAGCCATCGACTCCATGATCCCGATCGGTCGTGGCCAGCGCCAGCTGATCATTGGTGACCGCCAGACCGGTAAGACCGCTATTGCCCTGGACACCATTTTGAACCAGCGTGACAACTGGCTCAGCGGTGACCCCAACAAGCAGGTGCGCTGCATCTATGTAGCCATCGGTCAGAAGGGCTCCACCATTGCCTCGGTGCGACGCACCCTAGAAGAGGCCGGCGCGTTGGAATACACCACCATCGTGGCCTCGCCCGCCTCAGACCCGGCCGGCTTCAAGTACCTGGCTCCCTACACCGGTAGCGCCATCGGTCAGCACTGGATGTACAACTCCAAGCACGTGCTGATTGTTTTCGATGACCTATCCAAGCAGGCTGAAGCCTACCGTGCAGTGTCACTGCTGCTGCGTCGTCCCCCGGGCCGTGAAGCCTACCCCGGTGACGTCTTCTACCTGCACTCTCGTCTGCTAGAGCGTTGCGCCAAGCTATCCGATGACCTCGGTGGCGGCTCCATGACGGGTCTGCCCATCATTGAGACCAAGGCCAACGACGTTTCGGCATACATTCCCACCAACGTCATTTCCATTACCGACGGCCAGATCTTCCTGCAGTCCGACCTGTTCAACTCCGATCAGCGCCCGGCTGTTGACGTAGGTGTCTCGGTATCCCGTGTGGGTGGTGCCGCGCAGATCAAGGCTATGAAGAAGGTTTCCGGTACCCTCAAGATCACCTTGGCCCAGTACCGCTCCATGCAGGCCTTCGCTATGTTCGCCTCCGACCTGGACGCCGCCACGCGCGCCCAGCTCACCCGTGGTGCTCGCCTGATGGAACTGCTAAAGCAGCCCCAGTACACCCCCTACAAGGTCCAAGACCAGGTAGCCAGTGTGTGGGCAGGTACCAACGGTTATCTCGACGACGTCGCCCTTAAGGACGTATCTCGTTTCGAGAAGGAGATGCTCAACTACCTGCACTCGGAAACCGACGTACTAGAGACCATCGCCACCACCGGTCAGCTGACCGATGAGACTGAAGACAAGCTGCGTAAGGCTGTTGAGGCTTTCCGCACCACCTTCATGGGTAACGGCGCACTGCTAGACGCTGAGGTGGCTGAGCTTGAAGACGCCCCTGCTGCCGAGCACACCGTAGAGCAGATCGAAGTCAAGCGAGGCTGAGGTGGCTGGAGCACAACGCGTTTATAAGCAGAGGATTAACTCCACCAAAACCCTGAAAAAGGTGTTTAGGGCTATGGAGCTAATCGCTGCCTCGCGCATTGGCGCGGCCCGCGAAGCCGCCCAGAGCTCGGGTCCTTACAATGCGGCGCTATCTCGCGCAGTGGCGGCAGTGGCCTCTTACTCAGGCTTAGACCACCCCATTACCCGTGAACGCACCGACACCAACCGGGTAGCGGTACTGGTGGTTACCTCTGACCGTGGTATGGCTGGGGCTTACTCGGCCACCATTCTGCGTGAAAGTGAACGCCTCATCGAGCACCTGGTTGAAGAGGGCAAAGAGCCGGTGATCTACACCTGCGGTCGTCGCGCGCAAGGCTACTTCTCCTTCCGCGACCGCCCGGTAGAAAAATCTTGGGTGGGCGAGTCTGACCGTCCCAGTGCGCAGATGATTGACGATATTTCGGCAACTTTGCTCAGCACCTTCCTGGCTAAACCTGAAGACGGCGCCGTAAGCGAAGTGCACATCGTCTTTACGCGTTTCAAAACCATGGTTACCCAGGTGCCGGAAGTACGCCGTATGCTGCCGCTGCGCGTAGTGGATGTGGAAGGTCCCGGTGAATTGGTCCGTGAAGACGTGGCCGCCACCCAGGAGCGTTTCCACGCTGAAGAAACTGCCGCCATGCCGCTGTATGAGTTTGAGCCTTCCAGCGCGGAAGTACTCAACGCCCTACTGCCGCGCTATGTGGCCAGCCGTATCAATGACGCGCTGCTGCAAAGCGCCGCCAGTGAGTTGGCTAGCCGTCAGCGTGCCATGCACACGGCCACCGACAACGCCGAAGAACTCATCACTACTTACACCCGTCTGGCAAACGCCGCTCGACAGGGTGAAATCACCCAGGAAATCACCGAAATTGTTTCCGGTGCTGACGCCCTGGCGGGAAAGTAAACGCCCAGATAGAACACGGAAGAACGATAAATGGCTAATTACCCAAACACCGGGGCTACCGGGCGTATTACCCGCATCATCGGCCCCGTAGTAGACATTGAGTTCCCGCCGGACGGACTACCGGCGATGTACAACGCTTTGCACACGGATCTAACCCTAGATGGGGTTACCTCCACCCTCACTTTGGAAGTAGCCCAGTACCTGGGTGACAACATTGTGCGTGCAATTTCGCTTAAGCCCACCGACGGTCTGGTGCGTGGCGCCCAGGTAATTGACACCGGCGCCCCTATCTCCGTGCCGGTAGGTGACATTACCAAGGGCCACGTGTTCAACGTGACCGGTGACGTGCTAAACCTCAAGGAAGGCGAGCACTTCGAGGTTTCCCAGCGTTGGCCTATCCACCGCCAGCCCCCGGCCTTTGACGAGCTAGAGTCCAAGACTCAGATGTTCGAAACCGGCATTAAGGTTATCGACCTGCTAACCCCCTACGTACAGGGTGGAAAGATTGGTCTGTTCGGTGGTGCCGGTGTGGGTAAGACCGTGCTGATTCAGGAAATGATTCAGCGCGTGGCCCAGGACCACGGTGGTGTGTCCGTATTCGCCGGTGTGGGTGAGCGTACCCGTGAGGGTAACGACCTAATCGTCGAAATGGGTGAAGCTGGGGTGTTCGACAAGACCGCCCTAGTATTCGGCCAGATGGATGAGCCCCCGGGCACCCGTCTGCGCGTGGCTTTGACCGCTCTGACCATGGCGGAATACTTCCGCGATGTACAGCACCAGGACGTGCTGCTGTTCATCGACAACATCTTCCGTTTCACCCAGGCCGGTTCTGAGGTTTCCACCCTGCTGGGCCGTATGCCCTCCGCCGTGGGTTACCAGCCCAACCTGGCCGACGAAATGGGTCAATTGCAGGAGCGTATTACCTCTGCAGGTGGTCACTCCATTACCTCGCTGCAGGCCATTTA